>MDSV01078012.1_pt1 | contig 12723 bp, 12 predicted proteins | sample 810851 | NCBI WGS metagenome assembly MDSV01 (sample SAMN05326640, study PRJNA326480) | marine metagenome | isolation source: seawater | place: Atlantic Ocean: North East | collected 2012 | reverse complement strand
CGAGATTGCGCAAGAGAATTCTTACCTTTCGCATTTTTTGACTTCTTCCAGTCAATGATTTGCCCGTTCTTTAATGTGTGGAAATCGTTCAATTGCTCTGCCAAATCCTCATCAATTGAACCGAGAACCTTGAGGGATTTTTTCGGGTCATTGCCTGAAGCTAATGCGAGTAAAACGCTCAAAGCAGATGCTTGACCTTTCATCTCAAGGAGTGCGGGGGACGGTTGAATCTGACGTCCGGATGAAAGTTGAGAAGATACATTTCGCAATGCTACTTGACATTCTGAGTCAATTATACATGGCGAAATGCCTTCAATTGCAACGAGTAACTCAGATGATGAGAGAGGGTCGATGTATGCACATTTCAAATCGACTTTTTTGCCGGTTTTCGGTTTTGAAACTTTAGCTTTCGGAAATGCTGCGAATTGGCCCAAAATGGCTGTGTGCTGAGCCATTTCATGCCATACAGGATGAACACCTTTCTCAAGACATGTTTCACGAATAGAAATTTCAGTAGACTCCCATTCTGAATCCCAATCGTCTTTGTGAAGCAATTTGTGAACCATCAGTACTGCAAGACGGAATGCTGAGCTGTATTCTGAAGGCAACAGCATTTCCTCAGGCTTTGGGAGTCGATCCATCGGGCCGCTTGCGCCTCTTCCACCTCTACGGCTTCGATTGCGGCTGTTGTGACTTCGACGTGGAGTGGGGAGGTCAGAATCTTCGTCAGCAGCCGGTAGTTCGGTTTCTGCAAGTGCAATTAACAAAAGTGGACGCCAAGGTTTTTCCAACAGTTTCCAATCCGGAGTCTTCACAACAATGGATTGTCGGAGATGTTTTCGAACTGGCTTTTTGAAAGCTGCATTTAGGCAATTCAACAAATATGTCTCTTGCATAATGCCCCCTCCGAGGATTGCCTCCATCTATCCTCCTTCAACCCACCGGCCAAGTCAACTCGGATTCAAAACCTAACTTCTAGACAAAAACATCACGAACATCAATGAATGAAGAACACTTGCAGTTCTTCGGGGAGAAGTATGGATGTTGTTCGTACAATAGTATTGCTTCTTCATCCTGCACTAGCAACCGCACTGCTGATTTGGATTTGGCGACAATATTCTTGGCGTAAACAAAGTTTTGAACTCAAAGGAGATGAGCGAGCAATGGCTCTTTCAAAACATGAAAAAAACGGTGAGCGATTGATTTGGGCATCAGCAGGTGTAATCCTTATCGCTTTTGCAAGTCGAGCAATTGTGGCTCTTCGAGATGACGAACATTTGCTTTCCTCGCTGGTTCCGGGAAGTCTTCACGGATATATGGGGCCAGTGGGATTCGCTCTTCTGTATATCTTGGCTCGAATGGGTCGAAAGGCAAGAGAGGCTCGCCTTGATGGGCGTCAATTCCGTCATATCGCTACCAAACATGGAAGGGCCGCAGACCTGATACTCGTCCTCGTCTTCATTCATGCTTTCTTGGGTTTCTTGTACATCTTTGCTATCTTGTAGCCTCGATTGCTAATTCAATATCCCGATTCTTCCACATTTGAATCCATTTTTCCAGATTTGCTTCCACCCCAGGCGGTTGTATTCTACAGCCGCAGGCATTTGCGTGACCGCCCCCCGTTGCATCAAAGGCCGTTGCTAAACGGGAGAGGTCGAACCTATTTTGTCCATTTTTCAAAAAAGAATTCGCGTAAAAGCTAGCAGACAAAGCCGGCCGTTCTGGAGTATCGATTGAGCCATCCGCATAGCCATGAATGATACAACATGCATCGGCATTTTTCCCAGCCCAAGCAGTTACAAGGTAGCCGTTCGACCTCACACCCTTTTCATCCATCCGACAAACTGCAAGTCGATCGACGATGTGCGTATGCTCTTCGACAACCTTCTGAGCCGCCTCACGCTCGACCCTTGCACGCTCGATATGTGGTTGAATTGAAGGATTTGAGAGTACTTGATGAAGACTATACCCGGTTGAAAACAATTCGAGCACGTGGTGCATGTGTCCTGGCTCTCGAAGCGAAAGGGAACGAGCGAGTTGTAGAATTGGTCCGTCCTCCATGAATTGTTCTCGGGAAATCTGTCCGGAATCCAGAGCATCAACAACCGGCATAATTTCTTCTAAATGAGATAAATCGATGAAAGGGCGGAGTACGTCGTATGCCAAACGTGCTGCAGACGGTGTCGATTCCCAATGGCATGTTCCTCCATCAGCAATGAATTGTTTTTCTTCCTGTTCATTTGGCCTATTGGTTTGGTGGTGGTCCAGATACCACCCACATTGAGGATGAAAAGGTAAGTCAACCATTGCAGTAGAACGGTCGATGAGTTCATCCAAGGCACCAGAACGAACCAATGCCGCATGTGCAAAGTGAACTTCCGCGTTTGGATTCGCTGCTTTGAGAACAGCAGCAGCACACAACCCATCTAGATCTGAGTCTGCAATTATTCGATTGAATTCAGGAATTCCAGCAGCAAGAAAGGGTGGGTCACTGCCTGTCATAACGATGTGCGGGTTGGAGTCGCTCAAGAAGGTTGTTGGTGACCAATTCGCCGCAATTGAAAAGACATACCTTCTGCGTGACATACACATGGAGACATCTTGTGGAGTGATTTTGGTCAACTACGGGGCCGTCTTACTGCTACAATATCCTCAGGGACATTGGGACTTTCCCAAAGGTCATGTCGAAGATTCTGATGAGGACCATCATTCGACTGCCAAAAGGGAACTGAAGGAGGAGACTGGCATTGATGAGATTTCTTTCGTACATGGATTTTCAGAAAGAAGCCAGTATTCGTATCGCCATAAAGGCAAAAAACGTACAAAACAAGTATATTGGTACCTCGCAGAAACGGAGAGAATTACAGTCACTCTCTCCCATGAACATCGAGGCCATATGTGGTTAGATTGGGCTCAAGCTGCGGAACAATTGTCGCACAAAGAAACAAAAAATATCCTTTCTCTAGCCCACCAACATATGGTGGCCATCGGGAAAGAGTAGTTCATAGATTTGCAAAATCAGCGTCGCTTTGAGACAATTTACGTACCTGGTCAGCAACTCCTTTTTCCGAACCTCGCTTGCCCAAAGGCAACCAAAGAGATTCTTCATTCCCCAAACCTAAGCAAATCCACCGGCCGAGAACGAACAACCAATCGGAAAGGCGATTGAGATAAATCATCACAAGGGGGCGAACTGAACCTTCCCCCTCCGATTCAAGCAACCTTAGAACTGCTCGCTCGAGACGGCGGGTAACCGTTCGCGCAACATGAACTGCTGCTTCCGGGCCGTTACCAGATGGTAGAATAAAACTTGTAAGAGGTTCAAGTTGTTCAAGCCAAGCATCCATTTCATCAACCAATACATCGGCTTGATTTTCACTAAGCACTGCCATTCCTTCAGGCAATTGAGAAGGTATACAAGCCAATTCTGCACCCAAATCAAACAGTTCATTTTGAATGCGCGGGAGAACTTGTGTTACTATGCTTTGAACACGAGTAACCGTGGAGCGGTTTCCACCGTCTTCATGTCCTGGAAGGCGCTGAACTTCCATTAAACATAAACCGAACAAAGCGTTCAATTCATCGCAAGTTCCTACTGCTTCAAGCCTCAAGTCTGCCTTCGAACGACGTGAGCCGTCGACCAGTGAAGTCGTTCCTTCATCTCCTGTGCCTGTGTAAACTCGTGTTATGCGAACCATTGTACCGCCTCAACCTGCGCTAACTATGCCTCTATGAGTGGTTTTCGGGCAAGAAAACTGGTATCGATTGGGTGGTACCATTCGATATCTTCCTCTCCAAATCGCCAAGAGTAGAGGGCTAAATGTTGATCGACAACGCCGTACCATTCCAATCTTCCAGGCTCCAAACAGGCAATTCTTGTACCGGTAGCCTCAACTTTGGCAGTTATCGATTGCCAATAAGTAACGAGTTGAGCTAATTGATCGGCTACTTCCACAACATGCTCACTTTCAGGTTCAAGTGTTTCAAGCAAGACTTCAAGTTCTTCTGTAAGGTCATGAGCCTCGTCACTCATCGCTTGCAATTCTGCCAACCAGCGCGTAACTTTTGGCAGATTGTCTCGGGCTTCTTCAATGGAAACAATTCGGGCCCCTTCAGGCAATGTTCGCAATGCGTTCTCTTCATCGACCAAGGAACACACATCCATAGGTCGTCCAGAAAAGAATGGTACATCCGAATTTTCTTTCACATGCGTTCCTTAACTTGGCGGGACTTCAAGTCATCGGCCAGCAACCATGATTTTAGCCGTTTTTGGGGGGTTCCAAAAAAAACGGCACCCTCTACTCAAGCGTGAGATACGGCTTGAAGTGGACTGTTGCTCAATTTCTTTACAACGCGGAAAACAACAGCAGTACCTATTCCAATCCATATAAACAGTTCAACGGCAAACACGAGATAGTATACCGGCCCAAACTGCTTGAGAAGGTCAACAGCATCATAAGGCACCCCGTAAAATGCCAAGTAAACAGCTTGTGATAAGAGACTCGAGGAGAACCAAACCACAACTGCATACCAGAAGATTGTACCCAATTCCCAATCATCTTGACGTGCAAAAAGTCTTTCCATGATTGAATATTGATTTTCAAACATTTAAATTCTTTGTATCCCTGCTTAATTTTACGTTCAAATTATCGTAAATTAGCAATAAGGTCGTCTTTAATTTCCGTTATTCGTCTCATTCTTGCTCCGAAAAATCTTTTTTCGGGAGATTTTCCCCTGCAACTGGGTCAATTTTCATTAAGGAATCATGTATTGCTTCAATCCATTCTACTGCGACCGCCTTTTCTCCGCCAACATCGATAAGCGCATCGTACCATTCGCTTGCAGATTTTTGATCCCCAAGAAACAAATGAAGGCGATGTAAAGCGAGATAGGCCATGGGATTCAAGTGTTCTTCTTCAGCATCCCATCCTTTCTCAAAGCATGCGATTGCACCTGATTGGCCAGTAATATTTCCTCTTTGCAAAGCAACCATGCCAGCTTGGCTCCAAGCAAGTGGCAAGCGTCCTATAAGCAAGCCTCGGAAAACGAGCCATGTTTGTCCAGAGGCAAGAACGACCAATGAAAAAAAACCTGCCCATTGCTCAAATTGATTGAGGGAATCCCATGTTTCAACCATAAGTCCGCCTACACCAACACAGAAAAAGAATCCAGAAAAAGGAGCGATCAGCACCTCCCTCCGTGTACGGACAAGATGATGTATGCCTGCAAGCAATCCAAATGTCCCCATACCTGTCAAGAAGAACAAGTGCCCCATTACAGTCACAGGCTGAGGAGCGAACTGCCCGAGTGCTATTGTGGCGGTAAAACCAAGAATCAAAAATCCAAAACGTCGTGAAGGTTGAGGGAATGGTTGGCTTTTTGAACCGAGTACAAGCAAGCAACCAACAATCGCTTCAAAGAAAATGAAAAGCCACTGGAGTGTTTCCGATTCAAACGTCAACATGAGACTCCCCTACCCATGCGATAAATGAGCACTTTTTGACCCTTTGCTCAAGCCTTGTGATAGCCGCTTCCTCGTAAAATTTCAGTTGCCCTATACAATTGTTCAACCAAAACTACTCCTGCCAATTCATGAGGCAAGGTTAGTTTGGACAATGAGAGGTTTTGTACCGAAAGCATGACGTGTTTTTGCTGCCAACCTTCGGCAGGGCCGACGACAAGATGAGTGTCTTGGACGGCAACTGTCCATTCTTTTACACGCTGAGAAAATCCTATCGAATCAATCAAATCACCGCTTTCATCGAGAAAGACCTTCGAACCACTTTTCTTTGCAATGCGTGAGAGATACTCCTCCAAGGACAACTTGTCCGAATGGAACTCTATCCTCACGCCTCTTTTACTCAAACGTCGCGAATACATGTCAATCAAATCGTTCATCGCCCGCTCTTTCGGTTCTCCATGAAAATGAACTATGACCCTGCCCATGTGTATGAATGAATGGATACGGTTGATGAACTTCGTCTAGATGAAAATTTTACAAAAGTGAAATCCAAAGAAATATTGTCCTTTCTTTCCAGTAAATGAGGGTGAAATCAATAGATGGCGTTAAGAACATAGGCATTTACAGGTCATTATGAGTTGGTGGCCTTTTGGAAAGAAAAAGAAATCTTCTCGCGCCCCGGTGAGTGACCCGCTGCTCAAAGATAATCGAACAATGATTTCAGAACTACGGGACGCCTGTGAGATGAACTTTGACAATCCTGAAGAGGCTCGGCGACAAATTCGCAGAATGCAGGTCGAATGGAACGATGCTTCGCAAAACGGCCTCCTAAGCGATATCAACAGAGGTGGGCTCGAAGCTCGAGCGTTCAGGCTACTCACCTGCAACGACAAAGAATGGTTGGAATGGCTGGATAATCTTGACTTTTGGAAGCCAGGTTGGAAGCCAGAGGTCACTGACGAGGATTGAATAAGGATGTGCTACAGCGCACATCATGAGTCAGGTGCCAACCCTTCACTTGTTGTATTCTTGTCCATTTTGTTGGAAAGTACGAGGACTCATCGAATACCTCAAGCTTGACGTGAATCTTGTAGGCGTTAACGGAATGAAAATCAAAAAAGAAGTGAAGTTTGCTGGCGACTGGGGCAAAGTTCCTGTTTTCACCGATGAGAACGGCGCCCACCATGTTGACTCTACACCGCTGTTAAAGCACATTGACCTATCATACAACAACGGTGCTATGGCCAATCAAGGAGATAACGAACGGCAAGAAAAATGGCTTGATTGGGCCGATACAAAGATGTCGAAAGCAACGGTTCCAATTCTCTACGGAACCATCGGTTCGGCATTAAAAACGACCACTCGTATCTCGAAGTTAGAGAAATTTGGATTTTTTTCAAAGCGGCTCTATGCGTGGGCTGGTTTTCCTGTGATGTGGGGCATAATAGCTCGAAAGCGCGTCAAAAAAGACGGGCGAACTCCAAAGAAACTTTGGCACGATTTGTTAACTGAATTCACCGCTGCTCACGAGTCCAAACCGTTCTTTGGTGGCGAAACTCCAGACCTCGTAGACTTCGCTGCATATGGGTACATGCGCTCAATTTCTCCGTTCCCACAATTCAGCCTTCTTACCGACCATGAATCCGGTATGGCTTGGTACAACCGCATGGAAGCGAGCATTCAGTAGGTGAACCAACGGTGCAAATTCAATATCAAGGTATTGAGTTTTACAAGGTAAATGCTCAAAGCATTTTTTTGGGCACTGATAAAGGTGGGTGGATATACTCTGGGCAACGTCCTCGCCACGAAGTAAGATGTCCCGAATTTTATGTCATGAAATCCGTGCTTACGGAGAAGGAAATTGTTGAGATTTCACAGATTAAATCCGATAAACACGGTCTTGATGGCAATCTTCTCGAAAAAATATGTAGTGTGATGAACAAAAACTTTGATCCAGATGACTTTGAACTTCCAAAGGACTCTGGATGGCATATCCGATGCCCGAGTGAAGCTGAATGGAAATGTGCACATGAAGAAATTGAATTAAATCTCAATCCGAGAAAAATTGAAATTTTAGCCGATGGCGTTTCAAACAATTATCGTGGCGCGATAATGGATGGCAGGCCTCGAGTTTTTCGTGGCCTGGGGCCGATGGCGAAACATCGTGCAGCAATCGAAACCCATCCAACACAAGACGGCGTAACTGCGCTCTCCAGCGCTCCAATGGACCGATATGTGGAGGGGCTCGTCGCCCGATTGGTCATAACCCCAATTCGTTCACCAGAAGCAAAGATTGTTCCCGACAATGCTGACCTTGCGTCCAACATTCGGGGTGAACTTTTCTGGACATTTTTGTTGGGAGTAATCCCTTCGTTCGTTATACCCATAGCAAGAGGGATGGGTAGTTATGCCATCGAGGGATGGGCAAATCTCTTGTTTGGCGGATTATGTGCTGGATTTGTAACTGGGGCCATATGGAGGCCTCGTCGGCCCACATTTTCATACGAAGACGGGGAAGATTCACTCATCACTGACGGGTGATACAAGCGATTCCCAATACGAATCTTGACGAATTGAATCTGCTGCACAAATTGCTGCCATATTCACAATATGTCGAACTCCGTCCCTGCGAGCGACAAGCTGAACCGGTTTGTCCATTCCTTCGAGTATCGGGCCAGTCATTTCAGCATCACCGAGTTCTTCCAACAGTTTGTAGGCGATGTTGGCGGATGCTAGATTTGGAAGAACAAGGACATTGGCTGGCCCATTGAATTCCATGAATGGATACTCTTCTTGAACCTCGGCATTGAGTGCAGTATCTGCCTGCATCGGCCCATCAATGATTAAAGATGGGTCCAATTCACGAGCGTATTCAATCGCTTCTTCGATTCTCTCAGAACGCTGAGCTCTGCTTGAGCCGAAATTCGAAAAAGACAACATCGCTACTTTCGGTGCAACTCCAAATCGACGAGCAACTTTTGCAGTCTGAACTGCGATTTCTGCAAGAGTTCTACTGTCTGGATAGACATTTACAGTTGCATCAGCGAGGAAAATTGTTCTCCCTTTGACGTTCACCATGTAACACCCCACCACGCAGTGAGCGCTTTGGTCCGGACCGATAAGCTCGAGAGTTGGACGCAGTACATCGCCGTAATTTCTGCTCACGCCACCCACAAAACCATCAGCATCTCCGTTAATCACCATTTGACTAGCAAAATAAGGTCGAGATTTCAAGAGTCGGTGCGCATCAACATTCGTCATTCCTTTACGACTCCGCTTTTCCATCATTGCTTCAGCATAAATGCCCTTTCTTCGTGGATCTTTACGTGGATCAAAAACTTGGTATTCGAAATGTAAACCAAGCTCGTCGACCATTCGATGAATTCGGTCTTCGGGTCCAAGAAGGATTGGATGGCATATTTTTTGCTCAAACAATTGCGCTGCTGCACGCAGAACTTTCTCATTATCGCCCTCTGGAAATACAATGCGTTTTCCTTTGTTTCGAACCTGATTAATCATGTGGCGCATGATGGAATAGGAAAGTCCTAGCCTTGCTTCAAGTTGCTCACGATAAGATTCTATCGAGAAGTCTTCAGGACGAATCGCAGCAACGCCCTCCTCAACTGCTGCTTGTGCAACTGCGGATGCTTCCCAAATCAAAACTCGCCGATCGAAAGGTTTCGGAATGATATAATCAGGACCGTATTGCATTACTGCTCCGTCATAAGCAGCTGAGATATAATCGGGAACGGGTTCTTTTGCCAAAGCCGCTAATGAGCGAGTTGCTGCCATTTTCATTCCTTGTGTAATATCTCTAGCTCGAACATCCAACGCCCCACGGAAAATGTATGGGAATCCGAGTACATTGTTCACTTGATTTGAATAATCCGAACGGCCTGTTGCGATAATAGCATCACTGCGAACCTCAAGAATTTCCTCAGGAGTGATTTCAGGAGTCGGGTTTGCAAGTGCGAATATTATTGGTTTACTGGCCATAGAACCAATCATCTCCTTGCTCACAAGACCTCCTCGAGAGAGGCCAAGCATGACGTCTGCACCAGAAAGAGCGGCTGCTAAATCACCGGGTTCTCGATCGTGTGCAAACGGTGCTTTGTATTCGTTTAACTCTCCTGCCTCAAGACGGGCTTTCGTTACGATTCCTTTACTGTCAACCATCAAAATTTTCTCTCGAGTTACGCCGATGGAAACATAGTGGTTAGCACATGCAATAGCACTTGCACCAGCACCAATCACGACGACATTGATATCTGCAAGTTTCTTTTCTTGCAACTCAACGGCGTTCAAGAGTGCTGCTGCAGAAATAATTGCAGTGCCGTGTTGGTCGTCATGCATAACAGGAATATCGGTTGCCTCCGCAATTCTGCGTTCGATTTCAAAGCACTCTGGTGCTTTGATATCTTCAAGATTAATCCCTCCAAAGGTTTTGGAAATATTCACTACGGTCTCAATAAAGGATTCCGGATCTTCAGTGTCGACCTCTATGTCAAAAACATCAATGTCGGCAAACGTCTTGAGAAGAAGGCCTTTACCCTCCATTACGGGCTTACTCGCAAGGGCTCCAATGTTTCCTAAACCAAGAACTGCGGTACCGTTTGAAATGACAGCAACAAGATTCCCTTTTGAAGTGTAACGATAAGCATCCTCTGGACGTTCTGCAATGTCCAAACAGGGATAAGCAACTCCAGGAGAGTAGGCAAGGCTCAGCTCATGAGCAGTAGAATGAGGTTTAGTGGGAACAACCTTGATTTTACCGCGAGGTTCCAACTCGTGGTATTCAAGCGCCTCCTTTTTCAGTAAACGCTCCTTTTTATTGCGATTCATAGTAAGTCCTTACACAACGAAGAAGGTTCTAGGTTTGAGTGTTGCGTGTAATGAGCATCCGAATGCGTCGTTCACCAAGCAGGAGGATATGCTCCGAGCGATTTTTGGTACTTTTCACTAAACAGCATTAAATGTGCGAAAATTGTACGAAATTAGTCGATTTCATGATATGATTCCACACGACTGAGGGGCGCGTTCAAATACCCTAAAATATCGAAGTATTACCATGAGCGAGCCCAAGTCGAACAATACCCCCCTGCGCGATGTTCACAGAGCGTGCCTGTTGGTCGTTTTGATGGTGCTCTCGTCTGCCGCTCCACTTCTTGCTACACCGGTCGCATCTGCCCACGAATCTGCTGGAGAAATCGTCTGGTCGCCAGAGGGGAGCAACGATACCGGTTGGGTTCAACTTGATGCGACTGGAGCAGACCCAAACACCGGCGCTCAAGCAACGACCTCTTGGACATTAGAATTCGCCCCCGGGGCAGAATTGTCGAATGTCTCGTTTCAAATTCGGGTCAATGGAAGCGATGGGTTGATGATTGAAGAACCGATGATGGTCGCAAGCGATGTCGGATTGAATCTCCTCGATTGGCGCGGGCTTGGAATGCTGGGTTCTCAAGACAGTTTTGCTGGTGCAAATCCATATTCCGGTCGAATGAGTCCAAACAGTGACTCTGGCGCAACATGGACTCTGCCCTCTGATGCTGTAATTACGGAATTGATTATACAAGCATTAGCTCCTGTGGACCCAGTCGTCGCTCTCGAACCTTTAGAATTGGACATTACGTCCGCAGTATCTCATCCTCTCGACGGGAGAATGTATCTCGCAATCGAGGACACTATCTACACATTGGACTATTCAAATGACCCAATCATCATTGATGTTCTTGAAATGAATTCAGCCGTTCACGAACTTGTTATTGACACAACCAACAACCTGCTTCATGTCTTGACTGAAGACGACGGTTTCTTTGCATATTCTCTAACTGACACGAGCGAACAAAACGGCTTACCATTTCCAACCTCTGCTTCCCCGACTGGAAACGATTGGAATTTCAAACAATTCATGCTCGCTACCAACGGCTTCGTGTATGCTGCACATGATGGTGGCATTGCGCAATGGGACGGTGCTTCTTGGACATTCCCAATGTCAAAAACAACCGATGGCGAACCTCTTGACATGCTCGAGGTAAACGGTGTGCTCTATGTCTCGTTTGATGATGAAGGTGTTGTCCGATGGGATCTTAATTCTGCAAGTGCTCTCTCGACTTGGTCGACTGCAAACAGCCTTCACTCCGATGAAATTACCGAGATGATGATTTCTGGAAATCAGTTGTTGTTTGCATCTCCGTCAAACGGTTTGGCGAGATACGACTGGAGTTCTGGTTTCTGGTTATCGACATGGAATGATGGAAACTGGCTCTCCAGCAATTCAATATCTGGAATGGCTCGCTCTGGTTCAGATTTGTTTATACTCAACGGAAATGAGCTTCGAGTTTATGATGCGTCTATCGGCGTATTTACCGGCTCAATTCCCATCTCAAGTTTAGGACTAAGTGGAGAGGGTGAAGATTTGATTGTTTGGCCTGCACTGGGTGCACGTTCTCCTACAAGTGAAATGTTACTTCTTGGCAATGGCTTCGGCTCGTTTGCAGAACTTACTCCTGGCAACACGCCCCTTCAAACTGGAACGTTACTCATTGGTAGTGGCCCGACCTCCTCGGGAATGCAAGATGCTACTGAACTCAACGGTGTAGTGTTTGTTGCGGCTGACGATTACATGAATCGATTCGATACTCAGGCCTCTCGCTGGCTACAACCTATTTTTCTCGGAACCACTGTAAATCAATTGATAAACGATGGTTCACATGTTTTCATCGCTTCAGAAAGTGGCCTTCACCAAATGCACAGCAACGGCACATTACTGCAAACATGGGATTCTTCGAACACTGACCTGGAACAAAACAACATCATCCGAGCCGCCTCCGACGGGAATACTGCAATTGGAATAACAGGTCAAGGGCAGATGGTTCGTGTCGATTTGACCGGCGTCAGCCCAGTTGAAGCCCCACAATATGATTCGGCAGCAGTCGACTTGGCGTTGTTCGGTAACACAGTGTATCTTGCAACCAGCAACGACGGTGTGTTGCGGTATGATCTCTCCAACGATTCTTGGCTCACTCCTTGGATTTCGACCGGAGTCAACAACGCAGATAATGTTCCAGTTGCAGTCACGGGAGACATACTTTACTTTGGAATTCCAGGATATGGAGTTGCTCGAAAAGACCTCTCTACAGGTGAATTGATGATTCCGCTTACTGCTGCTGGCAACACGGCTGGCCAAGGTAGCGCAACAAGTTCTCTTCCCAGTGACAATATCTACGCTCTTGAATCCGACGGTTTCAACATCTACATTG
>MDSV01072997.1_pt1 | contig 12723 bp, 8 predicted proteins | sample 810851 | NCBI WGS metagenome assembly MDSV01 (sample SAMN05326640, study PRJNA326480) | marine metagenome | isolation source: seawater | place: Atlantic Ocean: North East | collected 2012 | reverse complement strand
CGAAGGGTTGGAGGGGGCTTCTTGAAGAAGAATCTGAACACCAATGGGTCGCTATTTCTGGCTTTTTTGTATTTATCATCCTTGGAGCAATCGCCATACAAGGCACATCCTCTCTACCAGGTGTTGACTACAGAAGCAACGGACTTGAAGCCGTTGATGGACGTGTGATGGACATCGTTTACGGAGATTCTGGTAGCTATACCGCTATGGTCTTGGCGGATGAAGGAGGAGTGATTTTTCATTATGATGAGCAAGGTGAAGTCATGGAGATCGGTGCTGATTATGAAGATGTATTAGGCATGACATTTATGACGCAACTTCACGATGGAAGCATTGTCGTTTCTCCCTCAAATAACACCCTTGAGGTCATCCCCGTAAAGTCTGAGACTTTGCAACCCACCATTATCCCATTAAACGAAAATGAAGCATCTTTCGATATATTAGATGTAGCTGAACAACCCAATGGCGATGGATATCATTGGCTCATGGTAACCGATGAAGGAAGCAATTCGAGTTTACGAGGATTTGGCGATATTGCTACACCTCTCCAACCTGTCTCAATCGCTGTCTGGGGCGCTACGGTAACTTCTGCTATGATGAACAACGATGGCTACGAGTGGAATATGGTGGAAGCACTGGATGAAGGAACATGGGTTGCAACGGGTTTGATGGCCAATTCTTTCGGTGCCGATGAAAACAGTCCCGCCACACCAATCAAACATCCTGTCATAGGGTTAATCTCATGGTCATCCGCATCAACTGCCCCAATGCTTACACACATCGAAGAAATAGATCGAGGGGAAATCCACTCACTCATCAAACTTGAAAATGGAAGCCTTCTTGCAGCGGGTTCCGACTCTACAGTCCACATTGCGCTTGATGGAGCCATGACAGAGATAGATGTGGCAAGTGAATCTGCTGCACTTGATGAAAAAGGTGCTGTCTGGTTCTTCGCAGGTGAAGGAAGTACTTCGGTCGTTCGCATGACAGATGGGGCGACTGAGAAAATGCCTCTCGCACGACCATTGCCGCTGAACGTTGAGGTTTCAGGCGTTTCAGATGATGTGATTTATGCGCATGGAATGGACAACAATGGAGAACCAGGGACATACTCGATAGACACCTTAGCAATAGGTTCTATAGAGAGTGGTCGTGGATTCCTGAATTTTATCTTCTTCACCGTATCAAGCATTGTGATGGGCGTCATGTTGTGGACGGCATTTAGCCGAATGCGGCAGAATCAATAAATTACAATTCTCTCGAGAAAACGGGAGTTCTTTCAAGACTGCGCGAGAACCTTCATGTGCTCTCTGCAACGACGGTGAACTCCAGCGAGAGCAAGGAGTGTTATGAGCATGGCAAAAAGGGGGATGATGGACCAATTCATGGACATCAAGAAGGAACACCCCGATACCGTTCTTTTCTTCAGAATGGGTGATTTCTATGAATTGTTCCATGAAGACGCTGAAGTTGGTTCTGAAGTCCTCGGTTTAGCGCTCACATCCCGAGATAAAAAAGCCGAAAAACCAATTCAAATGGCGGGATTTCCATGGCACGCTTTGGAAGACAATATTCGAGGAATGCTCAAAGCAGGACATAAAGTCACAGTGGCTGAACAAGAACAAGAACTGCGAGAAGGCGCTAAACTCTTGGAACGCATGGTGACAAGAGTATACACACCTGGGAGTTTGTATGAAGAATCGTTACTCGGCACAGACGACCGCTCCCTCTTGGTCTCAGTCGTATTGGATAAATCGACACTTGGAGTTGGAATTGTCGACGCATCGACCGGACAAGCATGGGCATCGCACTTGAACGGTGATGATCGCTTTGCAAGAGCATTAGATGAAATCATGCGATGGCGACCAACTGAAATCGTAGTATCTCCCAAAGATGCCGAAGACAGTGAACTGTGTGCCCTTTTTTCCCATCTCGACAATGTGCTTATCAGCCAACACAGGGCCAGTGAGAAAAAACGCCGAAGTCGCCTTGAAAAAGTTTTGAAGGTCGCAGATTTAGGACATCTTGATCTTGACGATTCGCCAATTGCGTTAGCTGCGGCAGGACTTGCTGCTGATTACCTTGCAACCATGCACATTACGGATGAAATACCTCTTCGAGATATTGAAGTCATCAATGAAAGTGGAAATTTAGTTCTGGATCAAACGACTTTGAAGAACTTGGAATTAACCTCAACTCTAGCCGGTGAATACGAAGGTAGCCTGCTTTCGACGATGAATGCGTGTCGAAGTGCAATGGGGCGCAGATTGCTAAAAACGTGGCTTTTACGACCATTGTGCAATCTTGATGCCATCAATGCTCGTCATGAAGCAGTCGGTTCCTTAGCTCGTTCAGCTCGGCGCCTCGAGGGGTTGCGGGAAGCACTTCGTGGACTTCGAGACATGGAACGATTAGCAACACAACTCGCCTACAATCGCTCAAATGGCCGGGACCTTCTCGCAGTATCTGATGCTCTGGAGCGTATGCCTGCAATTATCAATCTCTGTAATGAAACTGAAAATCCACTTCTTGGACACTTGTCAAATGAATTAGATGTCCTCAGCGACCTTGCTGAAGATATTCGACGTACTCTTGTCGATGAGCCACCGCTCAGCATACGTGATGGAAACTTAATTCGAGCAGGGCTTCATGAAACCATCGACGAACTTCGAGAAACTTCTGCATCTGGGCATTCCTGGTTCAAGGACTTGGAAACTCAATTACGAACTGAATTGGAAATACCCTCTCTCAAAGTCCGAATGAATCGGCAAATTGGGTGGTTTATTGAAGTGACAAAATCTCATGAGGAGAAAGTTCCGGGTGAATGGCGACGAAAACAGCAAATGACCAATGGCTCGCGCTATGTCACTGATGAACTGTCTCAAAGAGATGACCTGCTCTTAACTGCGGATACGAAAGTCAAAGAATTGGAATATCGAGAATTTACCTCGCTTCGGGACCGCTGTCGAAAGCACGCACAAATACTCGCAAATATCGCTGGAAGAGTCGCTGCAATCGATGTGCTCCAATGCTTCGCTTCAATCGCTCGGTCTCGCTCATGGACGCGACCAGAGTTAACCGAAGGCCATCACCTCAAAGCCGAAGATGCGCGCCATCCTGCCTTGGAAATGCAGTCCGGCTTTGTGCCAAATGACATTCAATTGCAGAAGAAGAGAAACTTCTTGTTGATTACTGGACCGAATATGGGTGGTAAATCGACCTACCTTCGGACGACAGCATTGTTGACAATCCTTGCTCAATCCGGCAGTTTTGTCCCAGCGAAGAAAGCAAGAATCGGGCTTGTTGATCGGATTTTTACTCGGGTCGGGGCAAGTGATGACTTGCGTCGTGGACGCTCTACATTCATGATGGAAATGATTGAGGTCGCTCATATTCTGCGCAGAGCAACTCCTCAATCACTCGTTCTACTCGATGAAATCGGACGTGGAACCTCAACTTTTGATGGGTTATCAATCGCTTGGTCGGTCACTGAGGACATCTGTAAAAGAATTGGAGCTCGAACATTATTTGCTACTCACTACCATCAGTTAATTGGTCTTGAAGGTGAAGTTGATGGATTGGTCAACGTCCATGTACAAGTTGCTCAAGCAGACGGAGAACTTCGTTTCCTTCACACCGTTGCTGATGGTCCATGTGATGATTCGTATGGTGTTCAAGTCGCAGCATTGGCAGGCTTGCCTCGTCCAGTAGTTGAACGCGCAAGTGACCTTCTAGCGTTCCTAGAACAACAAGCACATGGAGCAAAAGCTGGTGAATCTGGTACCCCTTCTGCACGCGCTCAAGGGCAATCGAGTTTGATGGGATATTTTGCTGCTGCAGCGATTACTCAGAAAAACGGAGCAAAACAAACAGTGCCAAAAATCAGTGAAGAAGAGAAAGAAACGCTGGCATATCTTTCAGATATCGATGCAGATGAACTTTCCCCTCGCCAGGCCCATGATGCACTCTATAGACTAAAGAAACTTCTCAGAGGTGCTAACAATGACTGAACCAAACCGGATTCAACAATTAGATGAAACCACTATCGGGCATATCGCTGCTGGAGAAGTTGTCGAACGACCAGCCCAAGTCGTCAAGGAATTGCTTGAAAACAGCCTTGATGCTGGATCTAAACGACTGGTAATTACCGTCGAGCGAGGTGGTTTTGACCTCATTCGTCTAGAAGATGATGGCAGCGGAATTGATGAGAGTGATTTGCGGCTAGCGTTGGACAGGCATGCGACTTCAAAATTGCAAAAAGCTGAAGATTTGAATTCCATTCATACCCTCGGATTCCGAGGTGAAGCACTGGCGAGTATCGGAATGGTGTCTCACCTTTCAATAGCCAGCCGACCAGAAGGCAAAGAAGGCAAATCCATCGCTATGAAAAACGGCGAAAAAGGCACTGTTGAGCCATTTGGAATGCAGAAAGGAACTCGCGTTGACGTAGAACATTTGTTCAAAAATACGCCTGCAAGATTAGCATTTCAACGCCGGCCTGCAACTGAAAATGCGCGTATTGTGGATGTTGTTGTTGCTCACGCAATGGCACATCAATCAACTGGTTTCCGCCTCATTATCGATGAGCGGGTCATGCTCGACATTCCGCCTGCAGAATCAATGATGGACAGGCTGTTTGACTTGTTAGGTGGACAAGTTGAATCAATGCTTGAAATGAAATCTCCAAAGAGTGATGCCGATGCACCTGGAATGGAACGCTGGACTGGATGGATCAGTACACCAGACATCACACGAGGGAAGGGTGATGACATCCATGTTCTCATCAACGAGCGTCCAGTTGCTGCTGGTCCTTTTCTTCAAGCGATTCGAAGAGGCTATCGTACACGGTTGATGCAAGGAAGACATCCTATTGCGGTTCTTTCGTTGACCCTACCGCCTGAAGAAGTCGACGTGAACGTCCATCCAACGAAACGTGAGGTGCGATTACGACATTCTTGGCGTGTTTTAGAACGACTTGAACGAGCGATTGCACACACCCTCGAATCGGCTCCTACCCAACCGGATGCGGCTGGAGGAATTCCGGGTCTTCAAGGATTAGGTATGCAGAAAGCAACCTCAATTCAAGAACACCTTACCACTGAAAAACCCAATGAAAACCCATTGGATGCTGCTGCTGGTGCTTCATCTCTAGTTCTCCCAAAAGAGGTGAAAGATGCACCTCCTGCTTGGGCAATTGCCGCTGGAGCGCAACTGAACCTTCATGGAAAAGAAGCAGAAGAGCCAGAAACTGTGGAAAAAAAGCGTCCTCAATCTACTGCACCTGAGGCACAAGAGACCTTACCAGGATTGGATGAAAAACCTACGGCTCCTGCATTATCTCCTGCTGAGCGAACTCTGCACAGGCACGCAGGTTGTGGCATTCGCCATTCTCCAAATGAAGAACAACCGCTTGAAGGCATTGTTAATGAACTCCCTGAAATGGAACCTTTAGCGCAATTTGCAGATTCCTACATTCTGGTTCAGGCAGAGGGAGAATTGTTACTTATCGACCAACATGCTCTCCATGAAAGGATTCGATATGAGCGTTTACGTCATGATGCTTCATTATGGGAAAGCCAAACTAAAATTGAACCGATTAAATTAGACCTTGATGCACGACAGTCTGCTCGAATTTCAGCGTCTGTTGACGCATTAAGCGAAGTCGGTTTTTCTGTGCGAGAGAGTGAACAGGGGTGGATGATTGATGCTGCCCCTCACCTCCTTGAAGGGCAAGAATTGGTTCCATTCTTGATGGACCTTTTACAAGATACTGCTGAAGATGGAGCTCCGTTGGAAACCGTTGACCGTCGTAAGGATCATCTCGCATTCCTCAACGCTTGCAGAGGTGCTGTCAAAGCAAATGAAAAATTAACTCTGCCTGAAATGCGACGCTTGGTAGATGATATGCGAAGAATAAGCAATCCTTGGGCTTGCGTTCATGGACGCCCTACTGCACTGCGCCTTCCATTGGATTCACTTGACCATCACTTCGGACGTCACGGTTAATCTACGAGAACTGGCGATGTTGCTTTTTCAATACCAACACCTGCATCTTCTAAACGCTGTAAGAACGTCTCGTCTGCAACGTGGTGAAGGGTTTGACCAATCACATCTCCTCCAGTTTTAGATGCAAGAAGTACTGCGGTCATGAATATACGGTGGTCTCCAAAAGTTGGGACTGGATGCGTTGGAGCAGTTGGCGTTTGACCACCTTCAACTTCGATGCCATCACCAAGTAATGACGCTCGTAGACCAAAGAATCGGAGTAATTCTACTGTTCGTGAGAGTCTGTTACTTTCTTTATGAGCAGCGTGGGGTGCTCCGATAATCCGGCCACCAGGACCCAGACTGAGCAATGCGGCTAGAGGAGGTAAAATGTCATTCGAATCAATCACATTCAATTCAACAGGATGGGGTGCTTCAATTCGTTCCAAAATTCCTCCAGACCACTTAACGCCACATTCTATAGAGGATTTTAATAATATTTCATGGCCGATGGCCTGATCTTCTTGAGGCCAGCCAGAAAGTTCAATTTTCGTATCCAGACAACTTGCTGCAAGCATAGCAAATGATGCCATTGAAGCATCACCTGGCACAGAATAGGTGTCCTCAGATTGGGGAATCCATGGAGAAAGAGAACACTGCGTTGATTCCAGTTGGTTTGCACTCCCTGATATTCTAACCATGTTTGCAGTTAATTTGGAATGACGATTTGAAACGCCTTTACCAATGAGATTGAGTTGCACTTTGCATGGTAAGGCCGATGAAGCCAGCAGCCATGATGAAAGTGGTTGGCTTGAACGACTGATATCAAGATCAATTCCTTGTTCGAGTTGCAGTTTTTTCCACGGGCCTTTAACAACAACTGGCAAGTGTTCTTTTCCTTGAGCAGAAGAAACCTCTACACCTGCCTGTCGAAGTGAATCCCACATCGCAACAGAATCTCTTTGGCGTAATGAATGATCTCCATCTAATGTAACTGAACCCTCTATGCGGGCAACAAGACCTGCTAAAAACCGGAGTGCTGTGCCTGAATTCATGGCATTAAGCACGCCTTCTGGCTGCTTGAATCCTTCAGGCCCCACGCCATGAAGAACCCACTGTACAGCATCTGGATGTGGTTGAAAACCAGTCTCATCTCCCTGGCGAAGTATGTTTCCATTTGAGTCATAATCTTCGAACATAACACCCATCTGAGCAAGACAACTGCGCATCGCTCGAACGTCTTCTCCCGAATGAGCGACGTTGTCAAGTGTGACCTTTTGATGAGATTGAGAAAACAATGCAAGGGCTCGGATTAAGTGACTTTTCGAGGGCGGTAATGCCCACCTTACAGAGGAGTCTGGTGCTCCTGGCTTGATTCGAAGAATCTCAGCTCCAACGCGAGATGCGCTTTTGCGCTCCACCGGACCTCTCGCCATGCTCCATGCAACCTCCAAACACCCATCAACCCTTGCAAGAATAAAAAGCCGGATACGCATAGCGTTGCTGATGTCACTGCAGGATTCACTGGGACGCCCCCTGAGGGACCTGCGAATCTCGATTACGGACCGATGCAATTTCCGATGCACATATTGCATGCCGAGAGACAAATTTGGACCTGGTCACACTTTTTTGGCCAAAGAAGAAATCTTGAGTTATGAGGAAATGGCGAAAGTGGTTGCCTCTCTGTTGCCGTTAGGTCTTGCTAAGGTGAGAATAACTGGTGGTGAGCCATTGCTGAGGCGAGACTTGCATGTGCTTATTGGATTATTGCGAGACCTTGACGCCGACCTTGACATTGCTATGACCACTAATGGAGTACTTTTGAAACGAAATGCTGAGATGTTACTCAAAAGCGGTTTAAGCCGAGTCACTGTAAGTCTTGATGCTGTCGAAGAAGACCTCTTCCAAACAATAACAGACAGCAACAATACACCGAAGCAAATTTTTGAAGGCATTGATTTAGCCCAAGAAATAGGCCTTCCAGTCAAAGTGAACTGCGTCGTTAAGAAAGGCGTGAATGAATCTCAGATTGTCCCAATGACCAAAGCCTGTATGGAGAGAAGAGTTCCGGTTCGATTCATAGAATTCATGGACGTAGGAACGACAAATGATTGGAATCTTGATGCTGTCATCAGTGGAAAAGAAATGAGAGAAATTCTCCGGAATCATTTGGGCCCTCTCGAGCCAAGAAAGGCTGAGCATCCTTCTGATGTTGCACGGTTATGGCGACTTGTCAATGGCTCTACTGTTGGATTCATTGAATCAGTCACCAAACCCTTCTGTGGAGATTGCTCTCGAGCACGCCTTTCCGCACACGGCTCGTTGTATACATGTCTCTTTTCAGAGCAGGGTTACGACCTAAGGGGAATCCTCCGTTTTGGTGCAAATGAACTGGAAATAGGCCAAATTATTCGTGACATTTGGACATATCGAGGAGATAAGTATTCTGAATTAAGAAATCAAATCAAAGAAAAAAGACAACCTGTCGAGATGTCCTTCATCGGTGGCTAACTACGCCTCGATTGGAGGTAATATCACGCTGACTAAAACTGAGTTTGTCGACAAATCGACAAGCTTGAATCGCCATGTACCCGAGTCTGAACCAACGGATGTCGAGTCAATGACAAAATAATCTCCTTGACTCACTGAATACCCGGCATCCCGATCATGGAACGAAACATTCGCACCAATGACGCCGTATGTACCGTTATCGCTCACCTTACCTCGAATGGGATCACCATCATCGAGGTTTTCAGGAGAGAGGTCGAATTGAATCTTGGCTGGGTCAATCGTTTGGTCCAAAGAAGTCATTCGGATGACGTGGAAACCATTGGACAAACCTCGAACGCTAACAGTGGCTTGTGCCGCTGGTTTCTCTGCGGTCGTAAGTGCCCCTTGCATCAAAACAAAGACCATACTCGAAAGCATAACCGTGATGGCAAGCAGGAGGACTGTAGCAATAACGGGGCTCACAGCCTCGTTGTTGGACGACCTCCGAAGGTTGCGCATGGAACACCTGTAGCGACGATAGGTCTTGAATCAACCGCAAACTTTGCCAAAAATCGAATGACTTCAGCAGAGCGACTCTGTTTCTAAACGAGCCAAAACATTCTACGACAGGTAACTGCTCGCCAAATAATTCCCTTGGTTAACGGATTAAACATCATATTGAGTATCCAATCTGGCAGGCGAAACATCATACTACCAATCTTGAACGAACGCTTTGAATTAAGCATGACTTTACCCATTTGCTTCTTCCATCGCTTCTCGTATTCTTCCAGAGGCGTACCCTTTTCGAGGTGTTCCGAGATGACCTGTCCGGCAATTCGGCCGCCAATCATTGCAATAGTAATACCAGCGCCATTCGACGGTAAGACCATACCAGCCGAATCACCAACTAGCATGTAATGCCCCTTAACGAAGCGTTTCAGTGTGCCTGACATGGGTAAGGAACCCGCACCATTAAACGTGATTTCTCCATCATACTTTGAAAGAAATTCTTCTGTAAACTCGTTAAGTGATTTCCCTTTACTGAAACTTTTTTGAATCCCTAATCCGATGTTGGCCCCTTGACCTTTTGGGAACATCCAAGCGTACCCACCCGGAGCCATCGAACCAAAATGGAGTTCAACTGCATCGCCAAAATCGCCATCCATGAGGGCGAATTTGACTGGAATTTTCACTGACTTTTCATCCCAATATTCTCTTCGAATTGGGCCATTATGACCCCCTGCATCAGCAATGACCTGAGCGGTTAATGTCGTCCCATCCCTCAAAATAACCGTGTGATCTTCAACTCGGTCTACGCGAGAATTGGTCATGAAATTCGCACCAGCATCTTTAGCTAAATCAACGAGGAACTCATCATGCGCTACTCGATTGAGGACATATCCGTCGAAATCAAATTTCAATGGTTTACCAGAGGGGGGGACTAAGTGCATTTTTGTTGAATGTCGAGAGATGGCATGGTCTGGGGTTTTGAACAAATCATCCATATCTGGAACGTCGGGGCATAAGCGTCGCATCTCATCGTTTGAAGGTACAAGTTCTCCACATTGTAGCGGAGAGCCGATGGGGTCTCGGCCATCGACAACGAGAACTTTCACACCACCTTCCGCTGCATAGCGAGCAACTGTACTACCTGCAGGACCTCCTCCAATCACTATTAACTGATAATCGTATGATTCCAAAATAAACACCTCACATGTGACGATTCATCACGTAATCTGTAATACCAATCATATGCCTTTTCGCATCGCTGTCGACAAACATATCAAGGTTTGATACGGCTCGTTCAAGATGATTTTTAACAAGAATCTCGGTATACTTCATGCTATCAGAGCGATTCAATAAAGTCATCAATTCATCAAAATACTCATCTGAAAAGTCTTCAATCAGTTCTGCAAGCCTCACTCGTTGTGTTCCATGAGAAAGGGTAAGTGCATGTATGAGGGGTAGCGTCATCTTGCCTTCGATGACGTCTGCTCCTCGAGGTTTACCCATGCGCTCATCTCCGCGCAAATCAAGTAAATCGTCAACCAATTGGAAGGCAATACCGAGTTCCATTCCAAAACTTTTGAGAGAAGATGCTTGTTCATCAGAAAGTCCAGCAATTAAACCGGCAGCATAGCAACCTGCACCAAAAGGACCGGCGGTTTTACCCCTTACAATTCGAAGGTAGTCCTCTGGAGAAGTTGTCAAGTCCAATACATGGTCGAGTTGTTCAAATTCAGAAACGGCAAGATCCGCACAATATTGAGCTAAAATCCGAACGATTTTCTCTTCATAGCATCCACCAAGACCGAAGCCTTTGGTGAAGAGCCAGTCCCCTGCAATGACTGCTTTTGGCAGGCCAACCCGTGAATGAATCGTTTCAACTCCTCTGCGATGGGACGCCTCATCATTGATATCATCATGAACAAGAGTAGCGGTGTGAATCATTTCAGAGGCTAAAGCAAGGGGCATAATCTGCTCGATGTCTGTGCCACCCGCAATTTCATGAGCGAGTAGAATAAGCAGAGGACGAAGTCGTTTTCCTCCCGCAAGAAGAACGGAGCCACAAAGTTCAGCCACTTGTCCTGAACCACTCTCGATTTCATTTTCGATGAGCGACTCAAGTTCTGCATCGACCAGCAGCCTCATTGATTCTAGGCGGTCACTCGCCCCAATCACAATGCCCGCCATACTATTCCCACAAGGGTGTCCTTCTTAACCCGTAGTCTCCGGCCTTGTAATGTGAGGAGTCATCCTCGCCGAGGTGATGTGTTGTCTGAAAGGATTCGATTGGAAGTCCTTACTACGGCATCCCGTAACGACGGTGTGCGTCTTCAAATCGAACGCAGTATCGAAACAAATCGTAAAGATTTTGATTTCAAATTGAGCCAACTTCCACATATCGAGTCTGCCATTCAAGCATTGAAAAGCGGCACTGGTGACTTGATGGCAATGAGTGCCTTGGACTGGAGAGCATACGATGTTGAAGGATTATCCATTGTTTCAGTTTTACCGAGAAGAGAACCAACATGGGTTCTTGTTTCAGATGATAAGCCAGAATATCTGCATCAAAAAGCGCTCATAATCTGCGATCATGAATTACTACGTAGGCAAATGCGCAGGCTTCGTAGCGACTTTACTTTACTCACCAGCGAACAATTTGCAGAGCAGATTGGAAAACTCGATACATTCCTCAACTTGGATGAAGAAGACAGAGTTCACTGGATTGAAGAGTGCCGTCAAGACGGTTTGTTGGAAGGATTTGTTGTTTCCCGTGGAGAACATTCTGCACTCAAGTTCAAAGCTCGTCGTCATACTCTCGGGCTGCAGAGAGAAAATCCTGAACGAACCCATTTTGTCCCACCCCCTTTGTATGGATTTACTTTACTTGTATCCCGCACAGATTTCCCCCCCTCAAAAGTCCCCCCAATGACAGATTCGGGTGCTTATCTATCGCACCGTATCGAAGGAGCATTACTGGATTCACTCCCTGAAGAATTGCATGATATTATAGGAATTCATGTTGAGCAACGCAAGTTCAAAACGATTCTCAAAGAGGCACAGCGTTCTCTCGATGGTGATTTCACCAACGACTCTTTACTGGACTCAAACGAAGCACAAGGAAAAAGGAAAGGCGAGAAATTAACTGGAACTGAAAAGTGGGAACGTTCGGTCCCCAAAAAAGGAACATCGACCAGCCCTCGACTTGAGATGAAAATTGAGACCTTGAATTATCTGGGAACCGTTTCTGCGAGCGTCGAACGTATTTGCACGATTGAAGAGAGCCATATGGGCATGGTCAATGTTCTCAAAGAATTTGAAATCTTACGCTCAACAATGGAGTCTGAACACGAAGAAATGGTTCGCACTTTCCCGGGTCTTCCAGATGAATACAAACTGGCGAAACCAGCACTTTTAGACCTTCACTCAGTTCAATCTTCTTCAGAAGAAGAATGACTTGGCCTCTCAAGTAAAGAGCCGTAGCCTTGTTTTGTAAGGTAATGTTCCAAATCGGTAAGTTCAGCAGGCTCGTTATCATCGCAGAGTTCATGGATAGAATCATCGATTTGACGACCGTTGCGTTCCCAAGTTCCAGCAGAACGCTGAAGATCTGATGCAAACTTTTCCACAATTTCAATAGCAGAAAGATGTGGATTAATGACTTGATGCAGTGATTCAACTATGCCGTTATTCGCTACTCGTAAGCGATGAATTGTTTCGGATAATTCAACCAAAAACGCCCTT
>MDSV01157478.1_pt1 | contig 12724 bp, 12 predicted proteins | sample 810851 | NCBI WGS metagenome assembly MDSV01 (sample SAMN05326640, study PRJNA326480) | marine metagenome | isolation source: seawater | place: Atlantic Ocean: North East | collected 2012 | reverse complement strand
CGCCGGGTTCGAAAAATAACATGATCATGCTTTTGCCTGGGCGGCTTAGCTGAACCCGGAGAAAACACTTGAAAGCGACCACTCATTCCTAGATGGACGAGCAATTCATGTCCATTACTCAGTCTAATCATAAGATACTTGGCTCTCCTTGCTATATCCAAAACCTTGCAGCCTGCTAGACGCTCGTGCATATTATCTGGCAAAGGAAACCTAAGGGCAGAAGTATGTATTTCAACACCTCTTATTACATCCCCCTCTATGGCCTTAAGTAAACCTTTTCGGGTAGTTTCAACTTCGGGTAGTTCAGGCATATTTATTCCGGGAAATGATCCAGGCGTTTATGTTAACTAATAATAGATATAGCCGATGAATGACTACGGCACAAACATTAGTACTATCGCAAAAAAAATAATCCAGCAGCGCAACATTTTCTAATATATATTTAATCTATGACAGATCAAAAAAAGAAAAAAGAAAAACAAACAACACATTTCGGGTTCACTGAAATACCATTGGCAGAGAAAACACTAAAAGTAAGAACAGTTTTCGATTCTGTGTCCAGTAACTACGACCTCATGAATGATATGATGAGTTTTGGTGTGCACCGTCTATGGAAGTCATCCCTTATAGATCAGCTCAACCCCAAAGCCGGTATGGATATAATTGATGTAGCTGGTGGCACAGGGGATATAGCGAAGAAAATTATTAAAAGGTGTGATGATAAAGTTAGAGTTACAATCTGCGATATAAATGCCAATATGTTACAAACTTGCCGCAATAAATTCATAGATAGTGGACAAATATCAGGCCCTAATATTCCTACATTAGTGTGCGGAAATGCTGAAGACTTACCCTTCGCAGATGCCTCAGTAGATGCTTATACGATAGCTTTTGGCCTTAGGAATATAACTGAGATAGACCTAGCTCTAAAAGAAGCCCATCGAGTGCTAAAGCCAGGGGGACATTTTTTATGTTTAGAGTTTAGCCAAGTTGCTTCACCGATAATATCTGAACTCTATGACAAATACTCCTTCCTTGTGCTTCCAAAACTAGGAGAGGTAATTGCAAATGACCGAGAATCATATGTCTACCTAGTAGAAAGCATTCGTAAATTTCCTAAACAGGAGGAGTTAGTATCTATGCTCCATAAGGCTAAGTTTAGTCGAATAAATTTTAGAAATTTATCCGGTGGAATCGTAGCAATCCACTCTGCTTGGCGAATTTAGGAAAATTTAGCATGCTTGGGTTCGTAAAAAATATTATTCGCCTAGTGAAGATTGCGCGCACATTAGCAAGTCACGACGCGTTATTCCCATTAGAGTGGGTATCTAGCACTTCAGGCCTAGTGCTAACCGCAAAAATATTATCGGGCTTTAGGGTTAAACGCAGTGTACGTTCTCAGCGCCCCGGTGTGAGACTGTCCATTGCTCTACAAGAATTAGGTCCCAGCTTCATTAAATTTGGGCAAATGCTTAGTACGCGCCCAGACCTCATTGGAGAAGTAATTGCTAACGATTTGTCCACCCTACAAGACAACCTACCTTCATTTTCCTCTCAAGAAGCCCGAAAAACCATAGAAACGGAGCTTAAAGCAAAAATAAATGAACTATTCGATGACTTTGAAGATAAACCCGTAGCCGCCGCTTCTATTGCTCAAGTCCATTTTGCTACCACCAAACTTACGTCATATGAAATTTCTATAGCCAAAAAAAATAACTTACCCCCCGCAGGTCGTAAAGTGGCAGTTAAAGTTTTACGACCTGGAATAGAAGAAGCATTCGCAAAGGACATAGATCTATTTCGATGGATAGCCAAATTGCTCGAGAAATACCAACCCCAACTGCGAAGACTTAAACCAATTGCTGTTATAGAAACATTTTCCGAATCCGTTCACTGGGAATTGGATCTGCGCCTAGAATCTTCAGCAGCATCCGAACTGGCTGAAAATTTTTCCAATGACCCCAAATACCTAGTACCCGATGTTGATTGGATTAGAACTAGTCAAAGGGTTTTAACAACCGAGAGAATAGACGGCATACCAATTCATAACTTTAAAGAATTGAGTGAAGCTGGTCATGACTTAGAAAGCATTGTTAAACGCGCCTCAGAAAATTTCTTTCTTCAAGTATTTCGCGATGGCTATTTTCATGCAGATATGCATCCTGGTAATGCCTTTATTTTGGATGACGGGACTTTGGCTGTTGTCGATTTCGGCATAATGGGCAGAATAGACAGAAATACGAGGTTTTATCTCGCTGATATGTTGCTGGGATTTGTCACAGGTGACTATAACCGAGTTGCCGAAGTGCATTTCCGCGCGGGCTACGTGCCAGCCAACGAAGACAAACAAGCGTTTAAACAAGCAGTTAGAGCGATTGGAGAGCCAATATTTGGCCAAAGCTCCTCAGATATCTCTGTAGCGCGCCTATTATCTCAGCTATTCCAAGTTACAAAAGAATTTAATATGGAAACACAGCCGCAACTACTTCTGCTACAAAAAACCATGCTGTTAGCGGAAGGGGTTGGGCGGCAGCTAGCTCCAGATACAAATATGTGGCAACTAGCTCAACCTCTAATCGAAGAGTGGATGACAGAAAATAGAGGACCGGAAGCACGTTTTGCCGAAGTTATAACCAATATTTTTTGGGCGGCAGAAAGGTTACCCACTGCAATAACAGAACTAGAAAAAAGACTTTACCAGGCCAATGATAGTTCTTCTAAAAAAAATAGAAGTAAAAATCAAAAAAACAATGCACAATGGCCTATTTGGTTGGCTATAATTCTTCTTGCTATTTTATTTCTTACTAAATTTTAATTATTCGTACCGTATTCTTCAAAAATACGTAAATTTCATAACTTGCTCAAACACCTCCGCTTGAGCTATGTAATTACATTATTCTTACGTAATATATTCAAACTTAGTTAACTAACTGGTTTTATTAGGTAATTATTATAATGCTTCATGGAAAAAGTGTATTACTTATCATAAGCGGTGGCATCGCAGCCTATAAGAGTCTCGAATTAATCAGGCTTTTACGCAAAAATGGGCTGACAGTGAGGTGTATTTTAACTGATGGCGGTGCTAAATTTATTACCCCTCTATCAGTGGCCGCATTAACAGAAAACAAGGTATTTACTGACCTATTCTCCCTAACAGATGAAGCTGAAATGGGCCATATAAGCCTGTCTCGTGAGACAGATCTGTTACTAGTTGCGCCCGCTAGTGCTAACATCTTAGCGAAAATGGCACAGGGTTTAGCCAATGATCTAGCATCGACGGTTTTATTAGCTACCGATAAACCAGTAATGATTGCCCCTGCCATGAATGTTAGAATGTGGCAGCATGAAGCCACACAGAATAATATCAGCATCCTTTCACAAAGAGGGGTTCTGATAGTTGGGCCCGATGAAGGAGATATGGCGTGCGGCGAATTTGGTCCTGGTCGCTTGGCTGACACCGAAGAAATATTAAGAAATGTTAAAATTTATTTTGGAGAAAAATCACCTCTGGCAGATTGCACGGCCCTAGTTACTAGCGGTCCAACCCATGAACCTATTGACCCTGTAAGATACATAGCCAACCGTTCATCGGGACGACAAGGGCATGCTATTGCTGCGGCGCTAGCTAGTAAAGGAGCTAAAACAACTCTAATCTCAGGACCTACAAGCCTTCCAGACCCAGCTGGCGTAAAAGTAATAAAAATTGAAACTGCTCAACAAATGCTAACTGCTTGCCAGAAAGCACTTCCAGCAGACGTTATGGTATGCGCTGCAGCTGTAGCTGATTTTCGTATGGCAACTAATTCTAATAAAAAAATAAAAAAATCGAATGGCAAAATTCCAGTTTTAGAAATTACAGAAAACCCAGACGTGCTAGCTACCATCGGTAAGACTAAAAAGACTCGACCAAAATTATTAATAGGCTTTGCTGCTGAAACTCACGATATTATTCCCAATGCACAACTTAAGCTTAAAGACAAAAAGTGTGATTGGCTTTTGGCAAATGACGTGTCTGAAGAATCAGGTACGTTTGGAGGTGATAATAACACAATACACTTAGTAACAGCCGATAGTGTAGAGAACTGGCCTCAAATGACTAAAAATGATGTTGCTAAACGTTTGGCTGAACGAATAGCTTCAGCTTTGATTAAATAGCACGGTTTGTTCTGTAATCAGAAAAGCCTTCTAACATAGATGAAACCGGTGACAGTTCATCACCAACTAAAGTAGTTATCAATACCATTAAGAAAGCGTTTCTATTTAGATTATGTGTTAACTATATATATTCTATTATAATTTAAGCCCCATATGATCATATGCGAGAGGCGGGAAAGGGCAAAACAAATAGGCTGCGCCTTATAAACAAGTATGTTACGCGACCTCGTTTGAAAAAATGATAAAAAAAATATTTGCATTTTACTCTATGATATATCTATCAATTTTGACTTTTGAAGGGTTATTTAGGCAAAAAAAATGGAACTCACAGAACAAGAATTTCATAGATATGCTCGACACTTAATTATGAATGAAATTGGTGAAGAGGGACAAGAGAAATTATTAAAGTCTAAAATACTAGTAGTTGGAGCGGGAGGACTAGGCGCCCCCGCACTAATGTATCTTGCTGCAGCAGGAATAGGGGTTTTGGGAGTAATTGATGACGATGAGGTAGATATCACAAATTTACAACGCCAAATAATCCATATGACTCATCGGGTAGGTGATCAGAAAGTTATTAGCGCTAAAGATACAATAGCTGCAATTAATCCAGGTGTTCAGGTAATAACTTACAATTATCGTTTAAAAGCCGACAATGCTTCTGATTTAATCAAGGAGTATGACTTAATAATTGACGGGTCAGATAACTTTGAAACTAGATATCTAATAAATGATTTATGTTATTTCCATAAAAAACCCCTAGTCAGTGCAGCACTTCTGCGATTCGAGGGACATCTATATACTTTTAGACATAGTGATAGTGTTAGGACCGCTTGTTATCGCTGTGTTTTTGCCGAAGCTCCTCCTGATGACTTAGTACCTAGATGTGAAGAAGCTGGTATATTAGGTGTAATTGCTGGCGTTATGGGCTCACTTCAGGCTACTGAAGCCATCAAAGAAATATTAGGTATAGGAGAAAGCCTAGCAGGACGTTTTCTGATATATGATGCCCTAGAAACCTCATTTCATACTATAAAATTACCCCATAACCCCAATTGCCCACTGTGCGGAGATAAGCCGAGTATCAATGATATTGAAATTTAAAAAAGCGTTAAGTTACATTTTGATGTGCTCTATTATAGAGCTAACTTTAATAACATTATCAGCAAATGCTCAAGCTGCAGCTAATAGGCCTTTGCCGCGATTTGTCAGTCTTGGAGCTGATAAAATTCACTTACGAACAGGACCAGGGAAAAGGTATCCCATTGATTGGGTATACAAAAGACCCAATTTACCAGCCAAGATTGTGGCTGAACACGATACATGGCGCAAGGTTATTATGAAGGATGGAACATCTGGTTGGATGTCTAGTAAACTACTATCTAATAAGCGCACAGTTATTGTTAAAAACTCCGGAGGGCGGATTTATCAAAAACCAAGAGAAAACTCGAAGGTTACTGCAGTTGTTAAATATGGAGTGATAGCTAGTTTAGATAAATGCACCCAAAGGTGGTGTAAAGTAAAATTGGAAAGCTATAAACTTACTGGTTGGATTCAACAAAATATGCTCTGGGGCATACTTCCTAATGAATTTAATGATTAAGCCGGTTTTCTAATCAAAATCAGTGACTAATGCTTTTCGTACTGACTGAGACATAACCGCCATATGGCTATAATTAGCGTGCTCAAACCCTATTATAACTTCTACCTCTTTAGAAGAAAATTTAGAAATCTGACTTTGACTAAATGGAAAGCGTAAAAATTGTACGGCACTAGCTTTACCTTCAGCAGTAGTGCGATCTAGATCAGCTTCTGCTATTCCCCTGATTTTTTCATCAGCAAATTTCAAAAACCCAGTTTCCTCAACTCCGCCCAGACGGCCAAGAAAATTTCGACGCCTAACTTCATCATCAATTTCAAACATAACCGTTGCAATTAACTCATGCCCTTTTGGAATTAATGGGTTATAGGCAGCTAATTCATCTGCTATTTGTTCCTCACCACCTCGCTCTATATATAACATTTCATGAACTTGATGCCACATGGTGTCATAGTTTTCGAAGTAAAATGATGCGACTGGGCCAACTTCCATTCTTCTGTTGCGTTTCATTGCTACAGCTTCACGGCGTCTATCTCGGCGTTCAATTGCATAGGTTTCCATAGACAATATATTTTCACGAGAAATTTCATGTCTATCCATCATTGTTTCTAACCTTTATCATTTGCATTATTGTTAAATAAACCATAGGACATGGCGAACAACTCAAGAGGATGATAGGTACGTTTAGGCAATAGTTTTAAATCTTCTATATTCTCAGCGTTGCGCTTTTTTTGAAATTCTATGCCTTGTAATATATGATCAGCTGCCAAAGGACATTCAGACGAAATAAACGGCATTTCACCAGCCTGACGAACAACAGGTCTACCAACCTTAAGAGCCGTTTCAAAATTATTTTTATAAACGCCCCATGTTCCTCCATGGCCTGAACAACGCTCAATAACCTTAATATTTCCGTCAGGAATTAGATTTAGCATCTCGGATGCTTTTTTACCCATATTTTGAGCTCGAGAATGACAAGCAAGATGAAGAGCTATTCCACCTGATAACGCCTGGAGGCCATCAGTAAGTCCTTCATTTCGGGAAATGTTAACTATATATTCAGTTATATCAAATGTAGCTTTGCTAAGTCGAATGACGTCTTCATTACCGGCGAGAATGAGTGGCCACTCATATTTCAACATTAGTGAACAGCTTGGGGTTAAGGCAATTATATCATACCCATCATCAATCCACTTGCGCATTTCTTTGGCTACCTTCATAGCATTATCGGCAACCTTTTCTATGTTTCCTTGTTCTAATTGTGGCATTCCACAACAATTTGGATAAACTGCCTGAGTGATAACCCCATTGTGCGCAAGAACTTTTTGAGTTAATTCACCCATATTAGGATTATTAAAATTAACAAAACAAGTCGAATAAAGCACTGCCTTACGCCCATAAGCAGGAGCAGATTTATTTACTATTGAACCAAATGATTTTGATCTAGAATTAAAAGTCTTATGGTAAAACTTTGGTAAAATAGCTCGCCGATCAACCCCTGACAAAAACTCAATTAACGTTCGTATAAATTTATTATCTAATTGAAAAGTCCAATTTACCACTAAAGATAAATAAGACATAACTCTGCCATTTCTATCAGTTTTTGATATTTGGCGTTGAGTATATGGAATTTTTTTCTGAGCATTTTCTACGGCTCTATACCGTAACATTAGATGCGGAAAATCAAGGTCAAATTGATGGGGGGGAACGTAAGGGCATTTAGTCATAAAACACATATCACAAAGGGTACATGCGTCAACAACTTGTTTAAAATCTTTACTATCGACAGTATCTAGCTCGCCTGATTCTGACTCATCAATCAAATCAAAAAGACGCGGAAAACTATCACAAAGATTAAAACAACGGCGACAACCATGACAAATATCAAAAACTCGTCTTAACTCAATATCTAGTTCATCTTCATCATAAAAACTAGGCTCTTGCCAGGGAATAGGATGACGAACTGGCGCCCCAAGCCCACCCTCCCCTTGAGGGAGAGTCGTGTCGGTACTCTTACGATTATTCAACTAAAAATACTCACTATAATCACTTTCTATGAGTGACTAAGCATCTAAAGAAACAAGTAAAAATCCTTATACATATTCAAAAAAAGAAATATAGAGGTTCCCAAATATGCTATATTATAACCGAGGTTACTCTAGCTCATCACGTGCTTTCTGAAATCGCCCCGCATGACTCTTTTCAGCTTTAGCAAGTGTTTCAAACCAATCGGAAATTTCATCAAAACCTTCTTCACGCGCAGTACGTGCCATACCTGGGTACATATCAGTGTACTCGTGAGTTTCACCAGCCACGGCAGCCTCAAGATTAAGCGATGTCGTACCAATAGGTTTACCAGTTGCTGGATCACCAACCTCCTCAAGAAATTCAAGATGCCCATGGGCATGACCTGTTTCTCCCTCAGCGGTTGAACGGAATACTGCTGCAACATCATTATAGCCCTCAACATCAGCTTTTTGAGCAAAATAAAGATAGCGGCGGTTAGCTTGGCTTTCGCCCGCAAAGGCGTCTTTTAAATTGTCTTCAGTTTTGCTTCCTTTAAGTGACATTAAACTCTCCTTTTTTGATCTAGTAATATTTACAAAAGAAATATTGGTATATGAAAATAAAAATTCCCACACATAGGTATTATATGTACGATCTAAATTAAGGTGTCAATAGAATAGAATGATTCTAATATATATTATAGAAAACTGTTATTAATAATTATTATCATCATCTGATTTATGATTTCTTTTTAAATGCACTACAACACTAACTCTATCAATTAGCATGTCTGCCGGAGGGTCAGGCAATATAGTCAATGATATTTGGTCTTCTGATATATCTTTAAGGTTATCATCTTCTTTACAATAAAAATGATGGTGGTGGTGCGTGTTCGTATCAAAATATGAACGACCCGGAGCCACTACAACCTCTCGCAATAAGCCTGCTTCAGTAAACTGATTAAGAGTATTGTAAACAGTAGCTAACGAAACTTTTATACCAAAACTACAGGCCTCTTCATAAAGGGATTCAGCGGTTAAATGCCTGTCTTCACCTTCAAATAACAACTTACTAAGAGCTAAGCGCTGTTTAGTAGGACGAAGTTTACCCTCTTTTAATCGTCTCAAAGCATCTGTATAGGGTCTATTTCTTATTTTAGTGGGTATGTATTTCATAACAATTAATATTTGCCCTTATTGCTAGATTTAAACTAGCATCTATCTAATATATACCACTTCACATAATAGTGTATTATATGTTTTTAAAATAGCTTAAATTTAAAACTTATTGCAATAAGTTATGTTATCTATATAGAAACTAAAATATTGCCTGGAATAAAAAGTGATGATTAATTTGCAAATCTATTGTTTTTACGGCCGGCTTAATGAGATAAACTACACTGCAAATTAACCGCATTACACCCACATGTTTATTAATGTATTGAGCTGACAAGTATGGAAGAGCCTTTTTCAAAATCAAGTTTCACTTATGAAGACCTATTAAAGTGTGCCCACGGAGACCTATTTGGCCCTGGGAATGCCCGCCTTCCCCTGCCGCCAATGTTAATGTTCGATCGTATTGTTTCAATTAGTTCGAACGGTGGTAAATATAAACAAGGCAAAATCATTGCAGAATTAGACATAACCGAAGATCTGTGGTTCTATAAGTGCCATTTTGAAGGAGACCCGGTTATGCCTGGCTGTCTAGGGCTTGATGCTTTGTGGCAAATGCTTGGTTTTTTCTTGGGGTGGTTAAACAGACCCGGACCAGGTCGGGCCCTCTCAGTTGGAGAAGTAAAATTCTCTGGAGAAGTGAAGCCTAAAGGAAAAACCCTGAGATATCATATTGATGTAAAGAAAGTAATAAAGCGTGCCTTCACACTAGCTATTGCTGATGGCTATGCAGAGCTGGACGACCAACTAGTATATGAAGCCACAAATTTACGTGTTGGCTTGTTTCCTGACGGCAAAAAGGAAGGTGCGTAATGCCTAAACTACGGCGCGTCGCCATCACTGGCATGGGAATAGTATCACCTCTCGGTAATAATATTAAGGAAGTGGCACAGAGCTTATATAATGGTCATTCAGGGGTTGTTTTTTGTGAAGATTATGCAGAAAGAGGATTCAGGAGTCACCTTCATGGGGCACCGAATATAGACTTAGACAATCATATTGATCGAAAGTTAAGAAGGTTTATGGGCAATGGATCGGCTTATAATTATGTAGCCATGAAAGAAGCTATAGAAACCTCTGGTTTAGTTGAATCTGAAATAAGTGATGAACGAACAGGTTTAGTAATGGGCTCTGGAGGACCATCTACCTCAGCACTTGTAACTGCTGCCGACACCGCAAGAAATAGTAGCGCAAAACGAGTTGGTCCATATGCTGTGCCCAAGTCAATGTGCTCAACTAACTCAGCTAATATTTCCACTGCATTTCATATGCGTGGTCTAAGTTATTCTATAAGCTCTGCCTGTTCAACGAGCGCACACTGTATCGGAAACGGAGCAGAACTAATTCAATGGGGAAAACAGGATATAGTTTTTGCTGGTGGCGGAGAAGAACTTCATTGGAGCCTGACTGTCCTTTTTGATGCTATGGGGGCTTTATCATCAAAATATAATAATTCACCCGAAAAAGCGTCCCGACCATTCGACATCAGCAGAGATGGATTCGTAATTGCAGGAGGGGCAGGGGTTATTGTTCTAGAAGAACTAGAGCGCGCTAAATCTCGGGGTGCTAAAATATACGGTGAGATAGTTGGTTACGGAGCCACATCAGATGGAGTAGATATGGTGGCCCCCTCTGGTGAAGGCGCTGTGAGGTGTATGCGCATGGCAACTGAAAATATAGGCAATACTGCTGTGGATTATATAAATGCCCACGGCACTTCAACGCCTGCAGGGGATATCACAGAATTAAAAGCTATACGTGAAGTATTTAAAACACAAAAACCTCGTATTTCTTCAACTAAATCATTAACAGGACACTCACAAGGGGCCACGGGGGTACACGAGGCCATCTACTCACTACTTATGCTCGACCATGATTTTATAGCGGCATCAGCCAATATAGAAGAACTTGATCCCGAGGCTGAAGACTCAGAAATTGTTACCAAACGAATTGATAACGCAGGTCTTGAATGCGTGATGTCTAATAGTTTCGGCTTTGGAGGCACTAATGCTGCTCTAATATTCAAGAGCTATAATGACTGAAGTCAAGGAATCCATGAACACAGAACCTAAAATTGAGCTAAGTAACACAGACCAGAATCCAGTGTCTGGATCAATTATGCAGGGTAAACGCGGCTTAATAATGGGCGTGGCAAATGACCATTCAATAGCCTGGGGAATTGCACGCGCACTAGCCTCACAAGGGGCTGAACTTGCCTTCACCTACCAGTCCGATTCTTTTGCCAAACGCGTTGAACCATTGGCGGCTTCTGTTGGAACATCCAAGCTTATTGAGTGTGACGTGGCCGACCCCACGAGTATAGAAAAAGCTTTTTCTAAAACCACCATAATTTGGGAAGATCTAGATTTCATTGTTCACGCAATTGCGTACTCCGATAAAGAAGAATTAAAAGGAAGATATGTAGACACATCCCAAGAAAACTTTCTTAATACTATGAACATTTCTTGTTACTCATTTACAGCCGTAGCTCAAAAAGCAGCCCAATTAATGAAAAATGGTGGTGCTATGGTGACCCTAACTTATCATGGGGCACAGCAAGTAATGCCTAACTATAACGTTATGGGGGTTGCTAAGGCAGCACTTGAGTCATCAGTAAGATATTTAGCGGCTGATTTAGGGCCCGATAAAATTAGAGTGAACGCAATATCAGCTGGCCCCATGCGAACTCTCGCCGGCTCTGCTGTAGGTGCTGCACGCCAAGTTTACAACTATAATCGTGAAGTTGCTCCGCTAAGAAGAAATGTTATATTGGATGATGTTGGAGGTGCAGGGCTATACTTGCTGTCTGACCTAGCAAGTGCAGTTACTGGAGAAGTGCATTATGTAGACTGTGGCTTTAAGGCCATAGGGATGCCCTCACCAAAATAAAACCAAGTAAAACCATAGGCGACAGTAGGTATATTAGGCGGCCAGATTTAAACCTAAGCCGCCCTTAATATAAACTTTCGATTATTATTATCTATCAGTTGATCGAGGACGGCGTGATCGGCGCGACGGGCGTCCTTCACCTCCGCTATCTCCAGAGGCCCGAGGTTCACGCGGAGGACGCGTATCTTCTAACTCTTCGCCGGTCTCTTGATCTACGAGGCGCATAGAAAGTTTCACCTTTCCTCTATCATCAAGGCCTATAACCTTTACCTTTACCTCATCTCCTTCGTTAACAACATCCGTCACTTGTGCAACTCTCTCATTCAATATCTCAGAAATATGAACTAAGCCATCTTTAGGGCCAAGAAAATTAACAAATGCTCCAAAGTCCATAACCTTAACAACTTTGCCCGTATATATAGCACCGACTTCTGCTTCAGCTACAATATCCTTAATCCAGTCCATTGCTCGCTGAGCTGCATCTCCGTCAGCAGAAGCTATTTTAATGAGTCCTTCGTCATTAATGTCAATTTTACATCCAGTTTCCTCACATATTTCTCTTATTACCTTGCCTCCTGTTCCAATAACTTCTCGAATTTTATCTGCCGGAACATTCATGGTAGTTATACGAGGAGCATGGGCTGATAGCTCACCTCTTGACTCAGTGAGTGCCTTAGACATTTCACCAAGGATATGCAGACGACCGTCTCTTGCTTGCCCCAAAGCAATTTGCATAATTTCTTCAGTTATAGAGGTGATTTTAATGTCCATCTGTAGAGATTTTATACCGGTCTCAGTACCTGCTACTTTAAAATCCATGTCACCAAGGTGATCTTCAGCGCCTAAAATATCACTTAGAACAGCATATCGATCACCATCTTTAATTAGACCCATTGCTATT
>MDSV01138696.1_pt1 | contig 12725 bp, 14 predicted proteins | sample 810851 | NCBI WGS metagenome assembly MDSV01 (sample SAMN05326640, study PRJNA326480) | marine metagenome | isolation source: seawater | place: Atlantic Ocean: North East | collected 2012 | reverse complement strand
ATTTCCGATAAAACAAATACCCATGCTTTCTTTCTTATTATAAGATTTAAAGCCAAAATCTTTTGCAATTTTTTTTACTTTTTCTTTTTCTATATCTGAAAGTGGAAATATAGTTTTTGATAACTGGTTTTGATCTAGGGTATGAAGAAAATACGTTTGATCTTTTTTTGAGTCTTTAGGTGTTGTTAAAAAAAAGCGTGAATTTTCTGAGGCTATTTTAGCATAATGACCGGTCGCTATTTTTTTTGCACCAAGACTTTTGGCATGATCAATAAAAACTTTAAATTTTATAAATTTATTACACAATATATCAGGATTTGGAGTTAATCCTTTTTTATAACTATCAATAAAATTTAAAAAAATATTATTCCAATATTCATCTGAGAAATTTGCAGTGTGTAGCTTCACATTGAGCTTTTTACAAGCATCTTCTGCATATTCTAAATCTTCTTTAGCATTACATCCTAAATTCTCATCATCCTCGTCCCAATTTTTCATGAATAACGCTTCAACATCGTAGTCTTTTTCACGCAAAAGTTTTAAAGAAACAGAGGAATCTACACCCCCAGATACTCCTACAATAATTTTTTCACTCATTTTTCTAATAGATTTCTAAGAATTTCCTTAGGATACTTTATTCCTTTTTCATAATCTTCAATACATTTTAATACCATATCACTTCTATATGAAAAATTTGAAGAGATAAGTTCCTTCTTCGGTAGCCACAGTTTTCTTAATATATTTTTATCAAGACTTCTATCTACATTTTCTTTTAGTATATTACATTTAAAACAGAATCTTAACCACATGTCTAAAGAGTTTTTCTTCCTCTCTTGATAGATTCCTACTAAGTAATCAACTTCTACATCATATGCAGTTTCCTCAAGAGTTTCTCTTATACAACCTTCCTCCAATGTTTCGTGTTCCTCTAAGTGACCAGCAGGCTGATTAAGAACTTTTTTATGGTTAATATTTTCTTCAACAAACAAGTATTCATTATTTTTTTCAATTATTGAAGCAACTGTAATATGTGGCACCCAAGACATAATAAATATTTTATCATCTATCTCTAAAAGTAATTCTACCTTTGGTTAAATCATATGGTGTAAGCGCAACTGTAACTTTATCGCCGGTCAAGATTCTAATATAATTTTTACGCATTTTTCCAGAAATATGAGCTGTTACAACATGGCCATTTTCTAACTCTACTCTGAACATAGTATTTGGCAAAGTATCAATAACTGTACCTTCCATTTCGATGTGTTCTTCTTTTGCCATACTAGTAAAATTAAATATTGTATTATTTATGTTTTTAAGTTAAAAAACTTAATATAAAGTATACCAGAATTTTATTTTTATTAGTATACGTGCTTTTGTGTATATTAAATTATGTGTATTTATTTGAGGAGTTTGATTAATGAGTTTAGGTATCTTATTTCCAGGACAAGGCTCACAAAGTATTGGGATGCTAAAAGATCTTAAATCATCTTATAGTATAGTTTCTGAAGTTTTTGAAGAAGCGTCAGATATCCTTTCTTACGATTTATGGAAAATTACAAAAAACGGACCTGAGTCTAAGATAAATGATACAGAGTTCACACAACCAATAATGTTATGCTCTGCACTTGCAGTGTGGAAAATATGGAATGATGAAGGTGGCGAAAGTCCAATCTATATGGCAGGGCATAGTTTTGGCGAATATACTGCTTTATGTGCATCTGGAGCTATAAAATTTAAAGATGCCGTTAATTTAGTTAAAAAAAGGGCTTTATGCATGAAAGCAGCCCCAAAAGGAAAAATGGCAGCACTTATTGGTATTGATTTACATAAGCTTAAAAGTATATGTGAAGAAAACACTTTAAGTGAGGTAAGTATTGCAAATTTAAATGCTCCTGGACAAATCGTAATATCAGGTACCGAAGATGGTGTTAGTCAGCTGTCTGATTTAGCTTTATCTAATAACGCTAAAAAAGTCATTCCTCTTCCAGTTAGCGTCGCTGCTCATTCATCACTTATGAAAGAACAATCAATCATATTTGAAGAATTTATAGCAGACATCAATATTAATAAGCCATCTATACCCGTTGTAAACAACGTTGACGTAGTAACTGAAGAAAACCAAAAAAAAATTAAAGACGCACTTGTAAGACAATTATTTTCTTCTGTTAGATGGGTCGAAACAATTGAATATATGGAACAGCAAGGCGTTGATACTATGCTGGAATTAGGCCCTGGAAAAGTTCTTACATCGTTTAACAAAAGAATTGATAATAGTATAAAATCATTATCAGTATCGGATTCTAGTAGTTTAGAAGTTGCTTTGGAGACATTAAGTAGTTTATGAGTGAAAAAAAAATAGTATTAATTACAGGAGCCACCAGAGGAATAGGGCTGGCAATAGCAAAAGAAATGTCAAAGCAGGGATACATTGTTCTTGGCACCGGAACAAGTGAAAATTCAGTAAAGTTGCTAAAAAGCGAATTGGAAGTTAACAAGATTGATGGCAAGGCATATTTATTAGACATTAAAGATCAAAACTCCATAAATTGTTTATTTAAAGATATAAATGACGATTATTCTGACGCGCCAGACATTTTGATAAATAATGCAGGCATAACAAATGATAATTTACTAATACGTATGGATGATAGTCAATGGTTTGACACTATAGAAACGAATATTAACTCTTTATATAAAATATCAAAAATATTCGTTAAACCTATGATAAAAAAGAGAAATGGACGAATAATTTGCATATCTTCTGTAGTTGCAAGTACAGGAAATGCCGGCCAGACAAATTATGTTACTTCTAAATCAGGAATGATAGGATTTTGTAAATCACTAGCAAAAGAAGTGGCTACAAGAGGTATTACAGTTAATTGTGTATCACCTGGATTCATTGAGACTGATATGACAGATAAATTAAATGACTCTCAAAAAGAGCAGATTTCTAGGAACATTCCTATAAATAAAATGGGTACTCCAGAAGACATAGCATATGCTGTTTCTTTTTTGGCATCTGACAAAGCATCTTACATAACTGGGGAGACAATTAATGTAAATGGGGGCTTATTTATGCCTTAGAATTCATTTCTGGATTATCTGGCGTATATTTAATAGAATGAGCGAGTTTTATAAGCATCATAACCAATAGGGGACAGCATGAGTAATGAAGATAGAGTAAAAAAAGTAATAATGGAGCAACTTGGTGTTAAGGAAGATCAAATCACTGAAAATGCTTCTTTTGTAGACGATTTGGGCGCAGATTCTCTTGATACAGTTGAGCTAGTTATGGCGTTGGAAGAAGAGTTTGATTGTGAAATTCCGGACGAAGAAGCTGAAAAAATTACAACTGTAGCGCAAGCAAACGCTTACGTTGAGGCAAATAGTAAGTAAGCTTAATATATATTCACTGAATTTTTAAAAAAATAATGACAGAAAATACCAGACGTGTAGTAGTAACAGGATTAGGAATAGTCTCGCCTGTTGGTTCTACTATTGAAAAAGCATGGACTAACATAAAAAACGGCGTAAGCGGAATAAGAAAAATTTCGTCGTTTGATGCTTCATCTTTTTCTGTTCAAATCTCGGGATCAGTTATCGATTTCAATGCAGACGATTTTATTACACCAAAGAATCAAAAAAAAATGGATACTTTTATTCATTATGGTATTGGAGCAAGTGTCATGGCAATTAATGACGCAGGTCTTGAGATATCAGAAAAAAACTGCGATAAAGTAGGTATCTCTATTGGGTCAGGTATTGGTGGCTTGCCGTATATAGAAAGAAATTATGGTAATTTTCTGGAAAGTGGACCAAGAAAAATATCTCCTTTTTTTGTTCCAAGCTCAATTATAAACATGGTATCTGGAAATTTATCTATAATGTATGGGATTACAGGACCAAATTTATCGTTAGTTTCTGCATGCGCTACTGGAACTCATAGTATTGGAGACGCTGCCAGATTAATAAAACATGGGTATGTTGACTGCATGATAGCTGGTGGTGCAGAAATGGCTACTTGTCCTTTAGGAATTGGAGGTTTTGCTTCCGCTAAAGCTCTTTGTTCTTCAAATAATGATGATCCAGAAAAGGCTAGCAAGCCATGGGATGTTGACAGAAACGGTTTCGTGCTCGGTGATGGTGCGGGAATTTTAGTTTTAGAAGATTATGAGCATGCAAAAGAGCGTGGTGCAGAAATTTATTGCGAAATTGTTGGTTTTGGTATTAATAGTGATGCTCATCATATGACCCAACCTGCTGCGGGTGGTTCAGGCGCTGCGAAATGTATGAAATTAGCTCTTAAAGAAGCTTCTTTAAATGACGACGAGGTTGATTATATAAATGCGCACGGAACCTCAACTCCTGCAGGAGATAAGGCAGAAACTGATGCAATTAAAACGGCACTTGGAGCTGAAAATGCAAAAAATACACCAATAAGCTCTACTAAATCAATGATAGGTCATTTATTAGGTGCTGCAGGTGGTGTAGAAGCGGTATTCTCTGTTCTTGCTATAAAGGATAATATTATTCCGCCAACAATAAATCTTAATAATCAAGATCCAGAATGTGATTTGGATTATGTCCCTAAAATCGCAAGAGAAACAGATATTAAAGTGGCAATGTCCAACTCTTTCGGATTCGGTGGTACAAACGGTACTTTAATATTTAAACGCATGTAATCATGAATCTTGTAAATGGAAAACCAAGCTCAAGTATTTCAATATTTGATAGAGGTTTCTTATATGGAGATTCTGTCTTTGAGACAATACTAGTTCTAAATAAAAAACCAAAAAATATAGATCTTCATTTAAAAAGGCTAAAATTAGGTTGCTATAAACTTAAAATTAATAATTTTGATTCTAAGCTTTTATCAAAACATATAAAAAAAGCATTAAGCGACATCAATAACTGTGTTTTAAGCATAAATGTTACTAGAGGAACAGCAATAAGTAGAGGTTACAATATAAATTTTGCAAATAATCCAAATATTATTATAACAACAAGTGAAATACCAAGATATCCAAAAGAATATTCAATCAAAGGCATAAGAACAAAATTTGCCAAGTCAAGCCTTGTTAGTAATCCAAATTTATCACAGATAAAACACTCTAATCGAATTGAACAAATACTAGCTTCAAAAGAAATAAATAAAGATTTTCCAGAATTAATATTATGTGATCATAAAGGGTATATAATAGAGGGTATTACTAGTAATATTTTTTTTATAAAGAAAAAAAATTTTTATACTCCAATTATTAATGAGTCAGGAGTTGATGGTATAATGAAATCAATAATAATTAAAAAACTAAAACAAAAAAAATTTAAAATATTTGAAAAAAGAATTCATAAAAAAGATGTGAATACATATGACGCAGCTTTTTTTTGTAATTCCATTCGGTTAGTTTGGAATATATTATCTATTGATGGTTATAAATATAAAGATAATGAGTGGTTAAGTTATATAATGAATATTATTAATAATAATGAATAATCTTAATAAAGCGATTTCAATAAAAATATTTATTTTACTATCTTCTATAATTATCTTGATGTTATTATCATACTTAAATTTTTCTTTAAAAAAAAATATTTATAACGAAAATAATACAGTTTTTTCAATAAAACCTGGTGATAGTATTGCAAAAACATTATCGGAGCTTGAATCAAAAAATCTAGTTGATTCTTCATTAAGAACGAAAATTATTATTTATCTTCATGATATGAATCCTAGATTTATTAATGGAAAATATTATATTAGTAAAGACGATACAGAATATTCTATACTTATTAAATTACTTCGTGGAAAGGTCGTGCAAGACTCAATTATTATTTTTGAAGGTATGACTCATAACCAGATTATTGATGCCCTAAAACAAAGTAATCTTGTAAAGTATCTTAAAGAAAATAATTATTATGAAAAAATATATCCATCCAAAATTCAATATTTATCACCTGAAGGTTCGTGTTTCCCTGATACATATAAATTTTCTTTTGGAATAGATATTGAAAGTTTCCTAATAAATTGTACAAAAAAAATGGAAAAAATGGTCTTAAAATATTGGAATAATCGTGATTATTCATTGCCATATAACTCCCCGTATGAGATGTTAATTATGGCGTCAATAATTGAGAAGGAAACTTCTTTAGATTACGAGAAGCCAATAATTTCAAGTGTATTTATAAATAGACTTAATAAAAATATGAGATTACAAGCCGATCCAACAGTTATATACGGTATGAAAAATTATAAAGGTAATATTACAAAAAAAGACTTAAAAGCAAATAACGAATACAATACATATAAGATTAATGGTTTACCGAAGACTCCAATATGCTCACCAGGAGAGATGTCTATAAAAGCAGCTAGTAATCCAGAAAAAAGTGAGTATTTATATTTTGTTGCAAATGACAAAGGAAAACATATATTCTCAAAAAATTATAAGGATCATGTTAATGCAGTTAATAAATATCAAAAATAAATTATGAGCAAGGGAAAATTAATAAGTTTTGAAGGCATTGAAGGTGTTGGAAAATCAACAACAATAAATCACATAAAACAATTTTTGGAAAAGAATCATATTAATGTATATTGTACTAGGGAGCCAGGTGGCACAAAATTTGGAGAATCTATAAGAAACATCCTGCTGAATAATAAATCAGTAATTTATTCAGAAGCAGAATTATTGTTAATGTTTGCAGCAAGAAATCAGCACATAGAGGAAGTTATAATACCAAAACTTAATAAGGGCATGTGGATTTTGTGTGACAGATTCATAGATGCATCATTTGCATACCAGGGGTATGGTAAAAAAATAGAATTAAGTAAAATAGAAATATTGGTTAAAAATTTTACAAAAAATATACAACCAGACCTAACAATATTTTTTGATCTTAATTACGATTTGGCAAAAAAAAGATTTCCAAAAAATAAAAAAAAAGATAGATTTGAAAATTTAAATGATGAGTTTTTTTATAACGTATATAATGGATATATGGAATTAGCGAAATCAAATAAGAAAAGGATCAAAGTTGTAGATTCAAATCAAAGTAAAGATAAAGTATGCGATGAAATAATAAATATTATAAAAAATTTTTGCATTTAGGCTAAATTAAATTTATTTTTTTTTCTAAAATTGCTGTTAGCAATATTATCTCTTTAAAACCATTTCCTATCGCTCTATTTACATCTTCGTTGCAACCAATACCTCCAGAAATTATTATGTCTGAATGAGGGAAAATTTGTCTAATATAAGAAATATTTTTTTCATTTATTCCATTTTTCCTGCCAACACTATCTATATTCATTGATATAACTTTACTAGGTTTTAAATATTTATACTTTTCATTTTTGTGTAAAATTTTATCATTAGCAATATCCACAGATAATATATAATTATGAAAATTCTTTTTAATTATAGCCTCATAATCTTCAAAGCTTTCTGTTGCTATTATTTGTTTAAAATTATTATTTTTATATATATTCAATTGAGAGAATTTTCTAGCACCATTATCTATAATAAAACTAATGTTTTCATATTCTTGTAGTATTATTTTAACTACGCTGTTATATTTTTTAAATTCTTCAATAGAGTCTAAATCTGCCAAATAGATTGTGCTAAAATTATTAAATGAAAGGATAAATTCTATGAATTTCAAAGGATCAGATGTTGGCGAAAGCTTTGGTGAGATTTCTTGGTATTCACGCTGACTTCCTTTTATTGCAGTAACAACTTTATTATTTTTCAAATCAATTGCAGGTATAAATTTCATATAACTATGGACATTTTAATTTACGAACATTTTTTAGGCGAAGATTACAAAGATCAGCTTTCACCATTAATTCTTAACGAAGCAAAATTAATTATAAATACTATAATTAAAGACTTAAGTTTAGAATATTCTGACTCAAAGATATCATTATTATTAAACAAAAAAAATAAAAATTTAACTAATTGTTGTAATTGTTTATATAGAAATTATCACAATGATATTACTACCGATATTAGTAACAAAATAAAAAAAAATGATAAAGTTTTAGTATTAGCACCTGAAGAGAATTTAATAATGTATGATTTAATTAAATCCATGGAGGATAAACAAATAAGTCATTTAAATTCTAGCAGTAGTTTTATTAGTAAATCTACAAATAAATTTGAACTGAATGGATTATTACAGAATTCAAAAAAATACCTAATTAAAACTTATAAGAATTATGAGAAGATAAGCATAAATAACCGTGTTGTCGCAAAAATTTTTGATGGAATTGGAGCTGAGAATTTATTTATATTCAAGAATAGATATGATCTTGAAAAAAATAAACATAAACTCACCAAATCTCATATTTTTCAAGAGTATATTAAAGGTGAAATTATTGGTATTAACATTGTAGTTAAAAATAATAAAGTATTTATTTTGTCAATAAACGAGCAAATTTACAAACATTCTTCTGATCATGAAATCTATCTTTGTAAAATAAATATTGGCAAATATAATTATATGCTAGATAAGTTTAAAATATTTGTTGAAAATATTTTAAGTAATCTAAATGATTCTTTTGGTTTTATTGGTATTGATGCTATCCTAACTGATGATCAAGAGATTATATTTTTGGAAATTAATCCAAGATTAACAACTTCATATGTTGGATTAAGAGAAAGTTTAGGCATAAATCCTTTTGCTTTTCTGCATAAAAATATCTCTAGTTTTAATATAGCTAATAATAAATTGATAACATTAAGTATTACAAAATGAAAAGCAGTTTTTTTATAGGATGGGATATTGGAGGAGCTAATACAAAAGTTTGTATTTTTGATAAGGATCTTAATATTGTTGAAATTAAATCTAAAAATATTAACCTTTGGCAAAATTTCGTAGAGTTAAATTATTATTTTCAAGAAATTTCAAACTTATATTCTAATGATGACGTCCAAAATTTTATAACAATTACAGCTGAATCCTGCGATAGTTTTGATAATCGTCGTTCCGGAATAATCTCTATACTAAAAAATTGCAATTTATATATTTTTGGCAGTAAGTTATTTTATTCAAATAATGGCAAATACTTAAAATATGATGATGCTATAAACGATCCTGATAGTCTTTTTTCAACAAATTGGATGCTGACTTTAAATTATCTTAATAAATTGAAGAACATTAATGTAATTATAGATATAGGCTCTACAACTACAGATATAATATATAAAGATATGGACGTTAACGAAAATATTGATGACCATAGAAGACTAGTAAATAATACTCTTCTTTACGCTGGTGTAATAAGGACACCAATACCAATGTTGATCAATAAAATAAATTATCTTTCCAAAGACGTACCTTTGGTTAATGAAGTATTTTCAACAACAGGAGACGTATTTAATATTACTAATGATATAAATTTTGATCAGTTAGACTATGTTGGCGCTGATAGCTTAAATTATACAAAAAAAAACTCTTTTGTGAGATTAGCTAGATCACTGGGTTTAGATTATAAGCATGAAATGAAAACCGAAATTATTAATATGAGCTATAATATTAAAAATATTTTCATTGATATTATTTTTAAAAAAATTAAATTATTATTTAATAATAATATCAGCGATATAAAGTTATCATCTACGGGTGAAGGCAATTTTCTAATTCATGAACTTGCTCTAAAAAATAATTTAAAATATTTTTCTTTAGCAAGTAATAATTTTTTTGTAAATAGAAAAATAAATGAGAATATCTTTAATAAATGTTTTACTGCAGTACTAGTGGTTAAAAATTATTTTATTAAATAATAGAAATTTATGAATAAAGTTAAAATTCAATACCATAAAAATTCTTGTGTATACGGTGAATACCTCAAGAATAATGATTGGTTCATTTTTCTTGATAGTTGTAATGATATTAGTTCGTTTGGAAAATATGATATTATCTCATCTAATCCATACATAAAAATTACTAGCTGGGGTAATCAGATAAATTTAAATAAAGAAGGTGTTGATTCATCATTTTATGATAACCCATTTGATATTATTAGAAAATATTTTAAAAAGAGCACAAACTTTACAGACCTTCCATTTAACTCAGGAATGATAGGATATTTTGGTTACGATTCTTTAAATTCATTTAATAATTCACAAAGTGAATTTCCTGATATAGCAGTTGGATTTTATGATTGGTCTATAATTGTAAATCATTTAGAAAAGATATCTTATATAGTATTCAAAGACGAAAACACTCTTATAAGTAAAGTTATTAAAAAATTTTCTAATGAAAAAAATAAATCTAATACTAATATCCTAGACAAGAAGAATGTATTTTCTAATTTTTCACAAAGTATATCTAAAGAAAAATATATTGACGATGTTAAAAAGATAAAAAATTATATTTCTGACGGAGATTGTTATCAAGTTAACTATTCTCAAGAATTTACTGCTAATTACAAAGGTGATCCATGGAATATTTATAAAAATATACGAAAAATAAATCCAGCTCCCTATTCATCTTTTCTAAACTTTGACGAGAAATATGTTATAAGCTCCTCACCTGAAAGATTTATATCAGTTATTAAAAACCACGTAGAAACTAAACCTATAAAAGGAACCTTGAAACGCTTGAAAGACCCAAATCTAGATAAAGAGCAAATTAGAATTTTAAAAAACGACGAAAAAAATATATCAGAAAATTTAATGATTGTTGATCTGTTGAGAAATGATCTGAGTAAGTGCTGTAAATTAGGTTCTGTAAAAGTCACAAAACTTTTTGATATTGAAAGTTATGCATCAGTCCATCATATGGTTAGTACAATTGAAGGTAAGCTTAATCAAGTTGATTCCTCGATAAATATATTAGAGGCTTGCTTCCCTGGAGGGTCAATAACTGGTGCTCCAAAAATTAGATCTATGGAAATAATTAACGAGCTTGAAAAAAGAAGAAGGGGTGTATATTGCGGATCTATAGGATATTTTGATGAAAATAATAATATGGATACAAATATTTGCATAAGAACAATCATGATGAATAAAAATAAACTGACATTTGCAGCTGGCGGTGGAATTGTTCATGATTCAGATCCGGAAGATGAATATTACGAAAGTTTAGAAAAGGTAGCCATTTTTATTGATTATTTTTCTAATGGTAGTTTTAAATGGTAGTTATTAAAATCGGAGGTAGCTTACAATTTTCATCGTATATGAAAAAATGGATAAGATCTATAGAGCTAAATTTTAATAATAGTTTTTTCTTAATATTTGGTGGTGGAGAGTACGCAGATAAAGTTAGAGAAGATCAAAAAATAAGAGGGCTAAATGATTATGAGGCTCATATTTTAGCTATAAAAGCTATGCATAAATTAACATTAGATCATCTAGATTATCTAAACAAATTTTCTGAAATCCACTCTCTTAAAAATATAGAGAGAAATTATAAAAAAAGAAAATTATTTGTATGGATGCCAAAAATTAATGATATTGATAATCTTGACGTATCAAAAAATTGGGATTCAACATCTGATTCTATATCACTAGCAATTGCTAAAAAATTTAATTGCCCATTAATAATTGTAAAATCCACAAATTTAAGTAGTAAAAAATTTTTAAATAATTTTTTTTTAAAAAGTGATTTACTTGATCGTGACTTTGTAAAACTTTTTCAAAATACTAATCAAAAAATATCTATAGTATCAAAATATAACTTCCATAAATTAAAAGAGATATGTAAAGATTTTAATTAAATTTTTATTTACCGATATTCCTGCTAAGTAATATCGCAATCCATTTAGTATCAGTATTGCTTTCTAGAGCTATTTTCATGATCATAGTAAGTGGTACAGATAGAAGCATACCTACAGGACCAAGTAGCCATCCCCAGAATATTAAAGATAAAAAAATAATTAATGTAGACAGCCCTAATTCTTTTCCAAGATATCTTGGTTCTATAATACTTCCCATTATTACGTTTACAACAAGATATATTAAAGCGACTAAGATGGCATAATATGCATTGAATTGAATAAATGCAATAATGATTGCTGGTATAGAGGCTATAATGGAACCTATATTAGGTATATAGTTTAAAAAGAAAGCTACTAGACCCCACATGACAGCATGATCAATGCCTATTATCACCAATAAAATATATATTAAAAGTCCAGTTATAATACTAACAATTGTTTTAATTGATAAATACTTATTCATATTTTCACTGAAGGTATGAAAATTTGAAATTGAATTATCGCTATTTTTAAAAGCTAATTTAATTTTATTAGAAAAACCCGCTGCTTCTAGTAGAGTAAACATTACTATAAATAGTATAAGAAAATAATTCGTCAACACATTTCCAAATGCACTTAGAGTATTGGCGACGGACTGTATGATGAAATTTGGATCTACATATTCGTTTAAAAAGCTTGAGTCAATATCAATATTATAATTTTCAAAAACTAACACTATACCGTCAACTTCATTCGTTATTTTTTCTTTATACTCAGGTAATGATTTTCTAAAGCTGTTTAAAGAGGTTCCTATTAGAGCTGCAATACTTAAACTTACAGAGATAATTGTTATCAATACGAGAGAAACTGAAATTGGTGTATTTATTTTTTTTGACTGGAAAAACTTTAATAATGGAAAGGACACAAGAGCTATAAACATAGATAAAAAAAATGGGACTATAATTTTATCTGCTGTTTTAAGACCAGCAAAAATTATTATTAAGCCGCTTACAGTTAATATTCCTTT
>MDSV01003865.1_pt1 | contig 12726 bp, 12 predicted proteins | sample 810851 | NCBI WGS metagenome assembly MDSV01 (sample SAMN05326640, study PRJNA326480) | marine metagenome | isolation source: seawater | place: Atlantic Ocean: North East | collected 2012 | reverse complement strand
GGGCGCCAATGAAAACCAAGCACGCCGACTTGCGGATACAATTATCTCACGGATTCAGGTATAAGTAAAGAAGTGGAAGCCCGATGAAGGGACTGATTTTTCGTGGCACCCTTACTAGTATTAAAAACTGTGCGATGACGGTCGCAATGACGCCAATATGTAGTCCACTAATCGCAAAAAAATGCATGGTACCTGTCATTCGAAAACGATCTTTTTGATCGTTATTGAGCTCGGCCTTGCGTCCTAATAACATGGCAATGTAGATGCTGTCCAGCTCATGCTTTTCCGGTGCTCCGAGCCGTAAGTAGTGCTGGAAATGTAGGTTCATGCGCTGACAAAATTGATCGAAGGAGCCGGGGGGCCTTAACAACTGGTGCTCGCTGGTGCGCTCAAATTGATAGTGTATGCCGATGTCTTTTAGGTACGCTTCAAAGCTGTCTGGCTCCAGCTTGAGCGGTATGGGGCTGAGGACGCCAGTGGCTTGAATGACGCTCCCACGCAGCAAGTGAACCGTGCCTGCCTCCTCTAGGTCGACACGAAAGAATATTTTGGCGCCAGGCTGTAGGCGACTTGTTGTATTCGCATCGATTACGTTCGCGATACCACTCAGCCTACCGTATTGATTTCTTTCTTGTAGGATCCGTTCGACCTCGAACTGTAAAAATGCTTCACGGGCAGGTAGCTTTAAAAAGTCTGAGCTGGGAGTCATGGGCAGTCGCAGTGTTCCGTATGCCCAAGCTGTCAAGCTGGTGGCCGTAATGAAACTCAGTAACCAGAGTGAGCTTCCTCTTTTCGCGAAATAATAACTGAAGCCAGCCAAGAAGAGTGCGAACGTTAGGCTAAATGCGACGGGAGCGGGCTGTGTGCTTGCTAGGCATAGACCAAGTACCATACCGACGAGTAGGAACAACGCAGGCGCACGGGTAGGCATCTGTCTTTGACGCGGCATGAGGTAGGAGGCGTTAGTGTGAGAGTCTTTCTCGTTTTGTTCACACTTGCAAGGCTCATGCGCAGGGCTGAATGTAGTGGCATGCCAAAAGATTTGGATCAGGCTGATATATTCGCCGACTCAGGAAAGACTGCCTCCGAGCCCAAGCACCGCCCTTTGGCAGTGCGCATGCGCCCACGTGACTTGAGCGAAGTGATCGGGCAAGACCATGTGGTGGGGGATGGCTGTCTATTGCCGCGACTGATTCAGGCTGATAATTTTGGTAGTCTCATCTTCTACGGCCCTCCGGGCTGTGGTAAAACTTCGCTCGCTGAGGTGATCGCCGCGGAGACAAAGAGTAAATTTGTGCGTATCAATGCGGTGCTATCCAATGTGGCTGAGATGCGGGATATCTTGCGCTTAGCGCGCTATGAACCTGCGAAGAATACGATTCTCTTTATCGATGAGATTCACCGTTTTAATAAGTCGCAGCAGGATCTTTTGCTGCCAGACGTGGAGGCTGGCAATATTCGTTTGATCGGTGCAACGACGCATAACCCCGGCTTCTATGTGAATCCACCGCTGCTGAGTCGTAGCCATTTATTTCGCTTAGAACCTGTCAATTCGCAAGCCGTCGCGACGGTGCTGGCACGTGCTTTAAGCGATAGCGAGCGCGGCTTGGGCAGTTTTCGCTGTAGCGCGGACTCGGTAGTTTTTCAAGCGATGGCCGATTTTTCAGGCGGAGACTTGAGGCGCGCACTGAATGCTCTGGAGACCTTGGTATTGAGTCAACCCGTGGGAGCACACTTGGATGCCGATGCGGTCGAAGTTTTTGCGCGAGAGCGGCAAATTCGCTACGATCGCGATGAAGATGAGCACTATGATCACGTGTCTGCGATGATCAAAAGTATCCGTGGCTCCGACCCTGATGCGGCGCTCTACTGGGCCTTCAAAATGTTGCAAGGAGGTGAAGACCCACGCTTTATTGCGCGCCGCTTAACCATTCTCGCATCAGAAGACGTGGGCCTGGCAAATTCGCATGCGTTGACAGTTGCGGTGGCAGCTTTTGAGGCCTGCGAAAAGGTTGGTATGCCAGAATGTGAGTATGCATTGGCGCATGCAGTACTGTATTTGGCGACCTCTCCAAAGAGTAATTCTGTCACACGCGCCATGGGCGCTGTGAAGCAAAGTCTCCGTGATCAACCAATTCAAGCTGTTCCTTTGTGGCTGCGAGATGCTCATACTAAAACAAATAAAGCGCTCGGGCATGGGGCCGATTACCGCTATAGCCACGACTATCCGCATGCGATTTCGGGACAAGATTACATGTTGGACCCCATGACTTTCTATGTGCCTGGCCAAGCTGGCGCGGAAGCTGCGACAGCGCAACGCATGGCACAGGTAAAAAAACTTAAATCTGAAATCCAGGCGCGTGAGTCGGCGGGTGAGGGTTGATCTTCGCGACGACTTGCGCATGTTTAGGCTATGAAATTCTTTTTCCACACTCTGCTCGTGTTGCTCAGCTCCCTTTCTCTTTGTGCGCAGGAGGAGCCAGTTGAATTGCCGACCGAAGTCTCTGAACCACCCTATGAATTAGGTGACTTGGTGACTGAACAAGGCTATTATGTGGATCGCGGTGAAGAGGAGCCACGAATCAATTTACGCATTGTTGATAATCGTTTGCGCCTATATTGGATCGATGAGAACGGACTCATTGCAGAACCTGAGACCGAGACGGCCACTGTCCGCTTCACGGGCGTCGTGCGTGGACGTTCTTATCACCATCTGAAGCTTTTGCCGGATGGTTTCGGACTCGGTGCTCCCGGCATTCTGCCGCCGCCGCATTTATACAACGTGATCCTGGTTCTTCCAGCAGTTGATGGGGAGGAGCCTGTATCTTATAGTTTCCGCTATCAACCCAGCATGGATACTGAGGTGGATCCCACTACTGACTCAGATTCTTAATTATGGACTTTAAACGTATTTTCAAAAGTTGGTTACTGATCGCGCTGGGGGTATTGATTGCATCGCACATGTTTGCGGGCATTCATTATTCGGATACCGGGGCTTTAGTGGTCGCAGTTTTGTTACTTAGTTTGTGCAACGTCTTTCTGAAGCCGCTGCTAATGTTGTTTGCACTGCCCTTTATCATTATGACCTTTGGGCTGGGGATTTGGTTTATAAACGCTTTGCTGTTTCTTTTGGTGGGAAACTTAGTTTCTGGCTTTGTCGTGGATAGTTTTTCTTCGGCTTTGGCAGGGGCTTTAATTGTGAGCTTAACCAGTGCCTTCGCCAACTTGCTATTTGGACAGAGTAAAGTGCAGGTGCGGACGAGTCGGCCTGGTGCTCGCTCTGTGGGGCCAGAGGCTCGCCCTGGATCGAACCAATCTCAGCGTCGGCATAAGCCACTGCAGGATGATGACGTGATTGATATTTAAGCCGCGGGCAACACGCTACTAGACAGGCTGGAAAGCAGTCCAGTTGAAGAGTGGTGCATGAATCGCGATACGAATTTCGCCTATTTGATAAGAATTGACTCCACCCGAAAATTGACGCTTTTAATTTAGCTTATGTCATCGACAAAAAAATACGATCTCGTCGTCATCGGCGGTGGCCCTGCGGGCTACGCTGCAGCCATCCGTGCCGGCCAACTTGGTAAGAAAGTCGCCTGCGTGGAACAAGAGCGCCCCGGTGGCACTTGTTTAAACTGGGGCTGTATCCCCTCTAAAGCGCTGCTGAAGAGTGCAGAGCTTTATAATAAGATTCAGCACAGCGAAGATCTGGGCATTACCGTCAAGGGCCTCGATTATGATTTTTCCAAAATCGTAGGTCGTTCGCGCAATGTATCAGAGACGATGGCAAAGGGCATCGGCTTTCTCTTTAAGAAAAACAAAGTCGATCACATCATCGGCACCGGCACAATCAATGTGCCTGGCATGGTCGAAGTGACTGCTGGTAAGGACAAGGGGAAGATTTTGTCGACAGAGAAAACTCTGATCGCGACTGGTTGTAAGCCGCGTCGCTTGCCAGACCTCGAAGTTGATGGCGAGCGTGTCATGACCTCCCGTCAGGCGCTGGAGATGAAAAAGCAGCCCAAGTCCATCGTGATTGTTGGTGCGGGAGCGATCGGTGCAGAGTTCGCCTATTTCCTAAATGCATTTGGGACTAAGGTCACCTTGGTTGAAATGATGGACCAAATTCTACCAGTTGAAGACCATGAAACGGCTGCTGTGGTAGAGCGTTCCTTTAAGCAAAGTGGCATTGATTGCCGCGTGTCGACTGCCGTAGAGAATATCCAGGTCGCCGCTAAAAATGTAAAGATGGACCTCGTCAAGGGGGACAAGAAGGAGAGCATTACTGCGGATTCTATCTTGTTGGCGATTGGCGTGGTTGCGAACACAGAAGGTTTACTTTCAACACGCACTAAGCTTGCGCTGGATCGCGGCTATGTGAAGGTTGACGAGAATTACGAATCTTCGGTCAAGGGCATTTATGCTGCGGGCGATATCATCGGGCCGCCTTGGTTGGCACACGTAGCCACTTTCGAAGCGGTGCAAGCCGTCAATGGTATGTTCGGCCATGGTAAGCCGGAACGCGTGCGCGAATTCCCAGGTTGCACCTATTGCCTACCTCAAGTTGCCTCGATTGGTAAGACTGAGAAGAAGCTCAAGGAAGAGGGCATCGACTATAAGGTGGGCAAGTTCCCATTCCAAGCATCAGGCAAGGCGGTTGCTTCCAACCAACCTGAAGGCTTTGTCAAAATGTTGGTCGATCCAAAATACGGCGAAATTTTGGGCGCACACATCGTGGGCTCCGATGCCACCGAGATGATTGCAGAGTATGGCCTAGGTATGAAGCTCGAAGCGACTGCTGAAGAGATTCATAACACCATCCACGCACACCCCACGCTCAGTGAGGCGATGATGGAAGCTGCTGCTGCCGTATTTGGCGAAGCGATTCACATTTAAGCCACAGGCATCGTAGCTCTGGAGAGGGGTTTACTTCTTCCAGAACAGAATCGATTTTAGAAAGCCATTTCGCTTGCCGGAATGGCTTTCTTTTTTGCTTTTGCCGCGTCCCTTTTGCTTGGGTGTGTCTTGCTCGCTTTTTTTGATTTCCTCTGGGTGCGTGGATAGCTTCTGTGCTCTGAAACGTGCTCTTCTGGCTGACTGCTTCTTGGGCACCACTGTAGTCTGAGGTCGTTTCTTCGCTTTTGCCTTGTCTGCTGTCAGTTGACCGAAGTCTTCTGGGCGGTGTAGTCGAACGAGGCCTCTCGGGGCAGTAATTACCCATGAGGAGTGTTGCCAAAGGTCGAGCAACAGTTGGCGTAAGCTAAAGACTTGGTCTGCAGGTATGTGGTCGGTTGACGTTTTAAGTTGGATGGTCTTAGTCCATGCGCCACTTCTAAAGATGCCCTCTACGGAGGCTTCGAGGCCGGCTAGTTCGAAGGTTTTCAATTGTCGCCTTTGGCGGCCATTTGCTTTCGAATGCACTTCCACGATGTGGGTGATGTCTAAATTATTAGGAATTTCAAACGGGGCCTGCCTTTCCGTTTCATCGGGGGTAGGGAGCGCGGCCATAATTATGGAGCGCGGCAGTGAGAGCTGCAGAAACTGTCGGTCGAAGCTCATGCTTTTAAAGAAGTCGATGTTGTAGACTTCAATCATCTGCCATTCATTTAGCTCGCGGTTGTCGTGGTATTTTACGGGAGTCACTGAGCTTTCAGTTTGGTAGCGATTGCTTTGGCGCTCCTCTGTGCTTTTGATAAAGCCTTCTGGACCTTCTTGGGCAAATTGAAGGCGGAAATCGTCGGCGTATCTGCCGCTGACAGTTGTGGTGACCCGTAAAATCGACGTGTTTTTAGCTGTGTCCAGTAAAATGGTGTCGTGTAGTTGGTAGCTATCTTTGACGCTGCGGTTGTGGGGCTGCTCGACTAAGTGGGTGGGTCTTGCCTGAATGGGGAGACCAAAATAGTAGCTCGGGATATAGCGGCCGGTGGCGCCGCCGCCTTGCTCGGTCAGTGTGGGGTCGACCCAGTAGGCCATACCATCGATTTTATATTCGACGATCACATGATCGAAGAGTGTCGCACAAGGCAGGAGCTCAGGAAGACTTTTTCCGAGTGTAGTATTGACCAGTATTGGGCGTGCTTTGATTGATTGGCTGCCTAGCAGGTGCGTGAGCAGTGAGCAGAGGTCTTTACAATCACCGTAGCCTCTTTCGATTACTTTTTCGGGTGGATTGGGAATTTGACCACCTAGATTTGTTTTGACGCTTAGGTAGCGAAACTCGTCTTGCACGTAGCGAATGAGGGTGTCGGCCGTCTTCTTTTGATTCCCCGGGTCATCTATTTTCGAAGCGAGTTGATCGGGTAACTTGAAATCGCTCACCTCTGGCCAAGCGCTATGAGCTGCCACCGCGAGTTCGGACCATTTTTGCATGTCGGAGATATGAACCCAGTCTGTCGGCAGTTTCCAAGAGGGGGTGTGGACTTCTGCTTCCGTGGGGTCGATGTCATGTGTGCGCCATTGCCAGCGAATGTAGCCTCCCTCCTCTTCTGTAATGAGCGGGTTATTCTCGGGCAAAGCCGACTTCCATTGTATGGCTGTCTGCTGCGGGAAGCGCACCGATAGCTTGTATTCGCCAGTGCGTATGAGATCGGGGGGAGATTGGAAGCTTGAAAAGTGGTCGGGAAGAAGTTGAGGCTGATTGATCAGGGTGTAGCATGAGTCGATCACATCGCCTACGCGTATATCTTCCAGGACCACTAGTAGGGTGACTTGGCCATGCAAGATGTAGGATTCCAAGTCTTCTTCACGCTGTATTATTCGGACATTTTCTGGCTTCGAATATTCGCGTGTGATTCCATCTCGTATGACGCGGATGTGATGAAGCTTTATTTTTTGGCTATTGGGGTCAAAGTTTATTCGCCACTGTGCTAGCTCCTGTACAGCTTGTTTGTTTTCTAAGCGCTGTTGTTGGCGGATACAGGAGGCATGGCTCTCAGTGTCGTGCTGAATGTCGAGCAGCAGTCTTGTGATGGGCTCTCCATCGCGTCTGGGGGTGGTTCGTACGGATTCGTTCATGCGCACCCATTCTGCGGGCGAGCTATGCTCCAGTTGCGTGGATCGCACTTTTTCTGCTACGCTAGCTTGCATTACCGATTCCATATTTTGACAAGCTATGTGATTCTAAATTCAACGGTCAAAAGTTATTTTTTTTAAAGAGAGGATTCACTCGAGATTTGTATTTGAGTGAATCAGTATGCGTGTATGTTGAAGCCAATTTATCGAGGAGGACTTTTGCTGCCAGAATGTCAGCTATGGTTCGATCCACGCAAACGAAAACCGTTTGCCGTGGTTTCGCATGCACATGGAGACCATGTAGCGAATCATGATTGTTACTTGGCGACGCCTGAGACCATTGCTCTCATACGTGTGCGAAATGGCAATGCAATGGCAGATCGCGGTAGGGCGCTGTCCTATGGGGAGGTGTATCTGGGCAAAGGCTATCGGCTGAGCTTCTACCCCGCGGGACATGTGCTCGGTTCTGCGATGGCGTATTTAGAGACCGATGCTGGAGAGACTTTTCTCTATACGGGAGATTTTAAAACACGGCAGGGACTGGCTGCGGAGGCGATCGATGTCCCTCAGGCAGATACGTTGGTTATGGAAACTACTTTTGGACGTGCGGAGTATGTCTTTCCCAGTTTTGAAGAGACTTGTGCGCGTATTCATGATTTTTGTGATCGTGCATTGGCTGCCGGGAGCACGCCAGTTCTTCTGGCTTACAGCCTAGGTAAAGCGCAAGAAGTATTGAAAATATTGGAGCTGCGCCCGCAGGCCTTAATGGTGCACAAGGCCATTGCGCCGCTCAATCAGGTCTACAGCGCCTACGGTGTCGTCATGCCGGATACGCGTCCCTTGGATTTTCTAAATATGCGAGACTGCATCGTAGTGATGCCTCCAGCAGTCTTGAAGAAAATGCCGCGCAAAGATTGTCTCGTTGCCATGGTGAGCGGATGGGGGATGGATGGTTCCGCGAAATATCGCTATGGAGTGGATGAGGTGCTCCCACTTTCGGATCATGCTGATTTTCCCGATCTTTTGCAATTTGTCGATCAAGTGGCGCCGAAGACAGTCTACGCCACACATGGCTATGAGCAGGCTTTTGCCGCCACTTTGCGGGGGCGTGGTTATACTGCTTGGTCGCTGGCGCAAAATGATCAATTAGAACTGAACTTGTAGCTAATCGCTTGATCGCTGGGCGATTTAACTGTCGGGCAGAAGTGTGTTCTCGCGATTATATGTTATGATACAGAGTCTCATTATCGCTTGACGCTGATTCACGACTAGCTATCTATGCAGCGCTCTGAGCGCGTCGGTGTCGATTGTGCCGATATTTAGAAACAACAAAACTGAACGAATGCAGAACGTGCGAACAGGCCTGAGTCTGGGGGATGAGGCGAAGGCCTCGATGCCCGCCTGCCCCTTTCAGCCTCCCCGGCGTTGGGATTGGAGGGAATCCGGTGTGTGGGGGCATGCGGAATGGTTTCAGCTACGATCTGGCCTGGGCTATATTTATATCGAGTGCCGTTTGGACGGCCCGAATCACTGTCATATTGATTTCGGGCAGACTTATCTAGTGATGGGCTTTGTGATACGCGGATGGGCGAAGTGGACGACTTCAGCGGGTGTGGTAGAAAAGGTAGAAGCGGGGCAATGGTTCACGATGCCGCGTCGCGAATTTTTGATTGATCGCACTCATTCGGACGGGGTGGCATTCGGGCTATGTATATGCTCGCGCGTGATGGTCGGGCAGTTGGCTGAGCTGAGTTCGCAGGGGCAAGTGAACCAGCAGCTGCAACAATTTGCCGCATCGGGGGAGCTTGGTGAGTTCGTCGGCGGCCGAATGGGGCCTCGCACTTTGGAGTGCGCTCGGCAGGTGAGCGTGGGGGAGAGCGCTGGTTTGAAGCGTCGGCTTCAGATCGAAGCCAATGCGCTGGTGTGGATAGCCGAGCTGTTAAGTGAGGCAGAGGCAATGGTGAATGCGACGAGCCCGCAGCTGAATGCAGGCGATCGAGAGGCGATCGAGCAATTGTGTCAGCATATGCAGCATGATCCATCTTACGAGTATTCAATGGCTGAGTTGTGTCAGCTGTCTGGTTTGAATGAGCACAAATTGAAATCTGCTTTCAAGCGTATACACGGGAAGACGACCTTTGGCTATTTACGTGAGTTGCGGATGGATTATGCGGCCAGTTTGCTCAAGCAGGATCGATTGAGTGTGATTCAAGTGGCCAATGAGGTAGGTTATTCCAATGCGAGCCACTTTGCGCGTGCTTTTAAGGAGCGGCATGGGCTGCTTCCGAAGGCGTATCAGTGTCTGTACCGTAGTGGAGTCTAATGGGCCGTACGCCCGACTCCCATGCGTTCCCGCGCTTCAATGCACTGCTCGCTGCCTGCTTCGAAGCGGCGACAGACTGCCGGGCGGGTGGCGTAAATGCGACACAGCTGGTCTTCTTTTAAAAACGCGCAACTTTCCAAAAAGGGGAGCGGGTGCATCTGGTAAGCTTTGTCCTGGGTGGCCAGGTGGGGCTCCAGTTGTCGAGTCTCACGCCGGATCGCGGGTTCGCGTTCGGCATCGGCCTCGCTGGCAAAAATTGGAAAGCAGCGGCAGCAGGCGCCGCAGTTTTCGCAGTCGTATTCCGGGCGCGGCATTAGCGTATCCAAACGAGATCGCCTGCCTCGACTCGCTCGAAGAGCTCGATCATTTCGCGATTGCGCAGCTGCACGCAGCCCGCGCTGGCGGGTTGTCCGATTAGTTCTTCTTTGTTGGTGCCGTGAATATACACGTAGCGATCGTAGGTGTCGCAGCCGGGGCCGCTGTTTTTGCCCGGCTCCAGACCGCGCATGCGTAGGATACGACTGGTGATCAGGCTGCGCGCGGCATCTTCCCCGGAGACCTCGGTGTAAAGTTCTCCCGTCGCCACCCGTCCCTTAAAGACCATGCCTTCCGGCGCATCGGCTCCGATCTTGTCGGCGATGGTGTGGAGTCCCGAGGGAGTGCCAAAAGAATCTGCCACACAAGAGGGCGGATTTTTTGAGGTTGAGACTGTATATTCTTTCACTAGCTTGCTATTTTCCAGAACGACCATTGTTTGGTCGGCAATTGAAACCAGCAAGCAGCGATCTGTAGGTGTTATTGACAAGGCCTCACAGCTTTGTTTTACACGCGCGCTTTCCTCTATTAAATCAAATGGCATATAACGTAGGCATCCTCGGAGCGACTGGTGCAGTCGGTCAAGAAATCATTCGTCTCCTTCACGAGCGTGAGTTCCCCATCGCGGAACTTCGTTTGCTCGCATCGGCACGCTCCGCGGGCAAGACACAATCGTTTGGCGACAAATCCTGGACGATTCAAGAAGCGACTCCAGAGAGCTTCGCAGGGCTGGACGTCTGCATCTTTAGCGCCGGGGGCGACCAGTCCAAGCTCTTCGCTGCAGAGGCCGTCAAGCGCGGCTGTATCGTCGTGGATAACAGCTCCGCCTTCCGCCAGGACCCCAACGTGCCACTGGTCATTCCCGAGATCAATCCCGACTCGGTTGACAATCACCAAGGCATTTTGGCCAATCCGAATTGCTCGACAGCGATCTCGTTGATGGGGCTCTATCCGCTGCACAAAGCCTTCGGCCTGAAATCTTTTATCGCTTCCACTTATCAAGCCGTTTCCGGCAGTGGCGCCGGCGGCTTGATCGAACTCGATCAACAGGCTCACGCTTGGGCTGAAGGGGGTGAGATGAAGCAAGAAGTGTATCCGCATCAGATCGCCTTCAATCTCATTCCCCACGTCGACAAGTTTCTTGACGACGGCTACACCAAGGAAGAGATGAAGATGCTCAACGAGGGCCGCAAGATCATGGGGATCGACGATCTCCGCGTGACTTGCACCTGTGTGCGTGTGCCCGTCTTCCGTGCCCACTCGATCTCGATCAGTGCTGAATTTGAAAAGCCCGTCACTGTTGAAGCCGCGCGCGAAGCCGTGCGCAATTTCGAAGGTGCCGAGCTGGTGGACAATCCCGCTAATGCCGAATACCCGATGCCGCTCAACTACTCCGAGGTGGTGCCTTGTGGCGTCGGCCGCATCCGCAAAGATCTGGTCTTCGAAAACGGTCTCGCGCTTTGGGTGACTGGTGACCAGCTCTGGAAGGGCGCTGCTCTCAACGCCATTCAAATCGCCGAGCTCCTGCACAAAAAGGGGAAGTTGTCATCGTAGGGGCTTCACTGGTGAAGACCGCCGATCCACTCTGCCGATCCGATGTCTGAAGTCCACACACTCGTCGATTTCGGCATTTGTGTGATACTGTGGCTGGTGCAGTGCATCATTTATCCGAGCTTCTTGCACATGGAGGGGGCGTCGATGATTGATTGGCATAAGACTTATGTCTTTCGTTTCACTTGGATCATCGCTCCGTTGATGATCTTGCAACTCATTTGTGCTGCTTGGGCGGTGTGGGCGTTCGGCACCGTCTTGAGCTGGCTGGTCTTGATACTGGTGATGACATGCTGGGGGCTGTCCTTTTTCGTATCTGTGCCGCTACACCGCCAGATCGATCAAGGAGATCCGACGCAAATCAAGCGTCGGCGGCTGATTTGGACCAATTGGCCGCGCACGCTTTTGTGGACGGCGATCTTTGTCTTGGGGCAAAGTATTTGTTAGCGGCGAAGAGGACTGATGGCTACTTGGCCACTTGCTGTCCTATTAATTACGCATGCTTCATCCGTCGGTTGACTGCAAACGCGTCGACCACTGCGATGCTGGAAGGGATCTTCCATGGGGCCAGCTGGCCGCGGCAGTGCTTGCGGATGGCGCGTTTCCAGGCGCGGAGGTCTTGCTCTTTATTAACTACGATTTCGCAGGCGACGGCACTGCCGGTGATGGGGGCGGGCTTGGCGAAGACTTTACTGGCAGTGATGCCGGGGACTGTGTTGAGCACGGCTTCGACCTCTGCGGGGTGCACTTTTTGTCCTCCGACATTGATTAGGGCGCTGGCGCGGCCAAGGATGCGGAGGTATCCTTGGTCGTCCGTCTCGACGAGATCGCCGGTGCGGTACCAGCCGTCGGCTTCGAGCGAGTCGTTGCTAGCGTTGAGATAGCCGAGGATGCGCGAGGGAGTCTTGAGCCAGAGTTCGTCTGCGACGACCTTCCATTGTGTCTCCGAATCTTGGATACGGAAAAAGAGGCTGCTGTTGGCGGCGCTTTTTATGCGAATCGCACCAGTTTCGCTGGTCCCGAATTTTTGCTGCAGCTGGGCATTGGGAAAAGCTTCGCCCAATCGGGTGAGCACTGTTTGTGGCATCGCTTCGGCGCCGTAGGCGATGATCTCGACGGAGCTTAGGTCATGTGAGGCGGCGACGCCGTTGAGTAACATGAGGTTGAGAAAAGTGGGGGATGCGGGCAGCACATTGACCTGATGCGTGGCAATCGCGGCCCCTGCGGCTTCGGGGGTGCGGGCCGTGGGCACCACGAGTGTGGAGCCCGCAAACAGGCAACGAAAGGCGGAGTCGAGGCCGCCGATGTGGTCGATCAGTAGAAGCAACAAGTTGCGGTCCTGGCGGGGGCGAATGTTTCGGTAACGCTGTAGTAATGCGTCAAAATTATGCAGCATCCCTTTGGGCTCGCCGCTGGTGCCACTGCTGAAAAGTATTAAGCCGCTGCCTTGGAGTTGATCGTAGAGTGGGGATGTCGCGGCGACTTGACGCATTTTGGCTTGCTCGGCTGCGGGCAGTTCGAGCGGG
>MDSV01091905.1_pt1 | contig 12727 bp, 10 predicted proteins | sample 810851 | NCBI WGS metagenome assembly MDSV01 (sample SAMN05326640, study PRJNA326480) | marine metagenome | isolation source: seawater | place: Atlantic Ocean: North East | collected 2012 | reverse complement strand
TAACGTTCATCTCGCCATACACATGAGCCGTTTCAAATTTATTTTTAACCTTTACCAGGTTTTCATTAGAAATTCCTTGCTCCTTAAGCTGATTAATAATGTTCCAGATTTCCTTCTCTACGTCTTCAAAATCAACACCTTCATTTATTTTACCCGAAATGATTAACATTCCCGGACCTCTATCCCCCGTTAAATAGGCACTTATATTGGAAACTAAATTTAATTCTATAGCCATTTTTTGATGCAAAAGAGAACTCTCATCACGGCCCAAAATATCACTGGTTAAATCGGCAACAGGAAAATCTTCATCTATTCTTGTCCCCACTTTAAAGGACCATAAAAAAGCATTGAGTGGAACATCTTCTTCAACGGTTTTAGTCCTCATCTCTCTTTGTTTCTTTTCCTCTATCTCATTAGGACGAGTAATTTCAGAGGGAGGAATATTACCAAACCACTTTTTAACCATATTAAAAGTGTCAACCTGATTAACATCTCCACAAATAGATAAGATACAATTGTTTGGAGCATAGAATTTTTTATAAAAACTATTCGCGTCCTCAAGCGTTACTTTTTCGATATGACTAATTTCTTTGCCTATTGTCGACCATTGATAAGGATGGTTCTTATAGGTTAGTTTTCGAAGTTCCGAAAGGTTGTTTCCATAGGGTTGATTTAAGTATCGTTGCTTGAACTCCTCAATAACTACTTGACGCTGAACTTCTAAACTTTTTTCGTCTAAATTTAATTGAAACATTCGATCCGATTCCAACCACAAAGCTAATTCTAGATTATTTTTAGGCAGTGTAATGTAGTAGTTCGTGTAATCGTTTGAAGTAAAGGCATTATTTTGACCACCGGCATTTTGAACATGCACATCATAATCCGGAGCATTTTTACTTCCGGAAAACATTAAATGCTCAAAGTAATGAGCCAAACCTGTCATTTCAGGGTTCTCATCTCTTGCCCCAACATCAAAGGCCAAATTAACAGCAACTATGGGTGTTGATTTATCCTCATGAATAATAACTTTTAATCCATTGTCTAATTGATACTTTTTATAGTTAATCATGGAATGAAAATAGATTTATTTTTGCCAATTGATAGTCGGCAATTATTTTTTGAATAATGTCTTCTACGGAATCTATCGAATTTATTACAGCCGATATTTGACCGATTTCTAAATTACCCTCTGATATATCTCCTTCGAATATACCTTTTTTAATTCTACCTCTACCGAGTAATTGATTAAGTTCTTCTTTCGATGCTCCCTTTTTATATAGGTCTTGAATTTGCTTAAAAAAGTCATTTTTCAACATTCTTACCGGAGCTAATTCTTTTAATGTTAAAGCGGTGTCACCGTCTTTTGAATGAACTACATATTCCTTAAATAAAGAATGTGCGCTCGATTCTTTGGAAAGTGCAAATCGACTCCCTATTTGGACGCCATCAGCGCCTAAGCTCATTGCTGCAAGCATAGTTTCGCCTGTTCCTATTCCACCAGCAGCGATAACCGGAACAGATACTTGTTGAACAACTGGCGGAATTAAACACATCGTTGTTGTTTCATCTCTCCCATTATGTCCTCCAGCCTCAAACCCTTCTGCGATTACTGCATCTACTCCGGCATTTTCTGCTTTTTTAGCGAATTTAGTATTTGCAATTACATGAAGAACAGTAATTCCAGTTTGTTTCATTTTTCGAGTATATAGTTCTGGATTTCCACCTGAGGTAATGACAACTTTTACTCCCTCCTCTAAAATAATTTCAAAAAGCGCCTCTATTTGAGGATAAAACAAAGGAACATTTACGGCAAATGGATTGGATGTAGCTTTTTTACATTTTTGAATATGCTGTCTTAATACATCAGGATACATACTTCCCGCCCCAAGTACACCAAGAATACCATTATTTGAAGCAGCAGATGCCAATTTCCAACCACTGCACCAAACCATACCCGCTTGAACTATAGGGTATTTAATACCCAATAAACTATTGATTTTATTCATAAATAGAAGGTTGCACTTCTGAAATCAATCCTTCTTCACATTTCAAAATTCTTCCCGGATATTTATCTACTAAATCCATATCGTGCGTGGCCATGATAATAGCTGTTCCGCCCTTTGAAATAACAGATAATAAATTCATAATTTCTTTTGAAGAATCAGGATCTAAATTCCCTGTAGGTTCATCCGCCAATATTACTTTAGGTGAATTAATCATAGCTCGAGCAATGGCTACTTTTTGTTGTTGACCTCCTGATAATTGATGTGGGAATTTATCTCGTATATCAGGTAAATTTACCTGCTCTAAAGTAACTTTGGCGTGATTTTTCATTGCTTTTTTATCTTTCCAGCCCGTGGATTGCATAATGAAGATTAAATTATCCTCCACGCTGCGATCAGGTAGTAATTGAAAATCTTGGAAAACAACTCCCAATTGACGTCTCAATTTATGCACTTGAGAATATTTTAACTTTTTTAAATTTAGCCCAACTACCTCTCCTTCTCCTTCTGCAATATCCATTTCCTTATAAAGGACTTTTAATACCGAACTTTTACCGCTTCCTGTTTTACCAATAAGGTAGACGAATTCTCCTTTATTTACAGAAAGATCAATACCATTAAGGATTTCTTTCTTTCTGTGAAATGCTTTCACGTTTTTTAACTCTACTAATTTTTCCATCTATTGAACTAGTATATATTTACTTCTCTTTCTAAAATAACCCCAAATTTTTCTTTTATTGAATCTATAATCTCTGAAGATAGATCATATATATCTTTACCTGCGGCGCCTCCGTAATTCACCAAAACCAAAGCTTGATTTTTGTGTACGCCATAATCACCAAAAGATTTCCCTTTCCAACCTGCTTGTTCTATTAACCATCCTGCCGCTAATTTCATAGAAGTTTCTCCCGATTTGTATGCTACTAAATCTGGAAAATTAACTTTCACAGCATTGTATATTTTATTACTCACTATTGGGTTTTTAAAAAACGAACCTGAATTACCTATTTTTGCAGGATCTGGCAACTTAGATTGTCTAATCGAAATTACGGCATCGCTTACTGATTTTGCTGACAAATCCTCAATTCCCATAATTTCCAATTGCTTTTCAATCGCACCATAAGAAATTGTAAAGTTAGGTTTTTTTGAGAGCTTGTAAATAACTCTTGAAATTAGATATTCACCTTTTAATCTATTTTTAAATACACTTTCTCGATAACCAAATTGACAATCCGAGTTGTTAAAATAGTGAATCTCTCCTGTTTTTAAATGGACCGCTTCTAATTCATGAAAAACCTCTCTTATTTCAACGCCATAAGCTCCTATATTCTGCATTGGACTGGCTCCAACATTACCCGGTATTAAACTTAAGTTTTCAACGCCATACCAGCCTTTTTCAATACAGTAGAGTACAAATTTATGCCAAACTACACCTGCACCTACTTTCACCAATACGCTCTCTCTATCCTCTTTAATTACTTCAATTCCTTGAATATGATTTCTTAAAACAATTCCATTATAGTTTTTAGTGAAAAGAAGGTTCGATCCTCCCCCGAGTATTAATGAAGAATGATTTGAAAAATGATCTGACTGAATAATATTTCGAACATGATCCTCATTTTCTGCCTGACTAAATAATTTTGCACTGATATCTATTCCAAATGTGTTAAATTTTTTTAGGGATACATTCGACTCAATCATAGAATAAAAGTAAGTATTAGTCGATTCATATTAACATATTAGTTTTTTTATATCTCAACAAGTAAATTGTTAATTAGCCTCAAACAAAATAGAGATAAACTCATTTTAAACATCAAGTGGGACCAAACATCAACCCTACTTTATCAATACTTTCTTGTGATCCCAAAATAGTAACAATATCTCCAAGCCTCAGGCGAGTATACCCATGCGTAATCATCATTTGATCGTTTCTCGATATTGACAGAATTAAAATATCAGAAGGAAGCCTTATATCTCTTAAGGCCAGACCTTGTATAGAAGCATCTCTTATTTCTACATCAACAGCGTCTTGGTCCGATTCCATACCTAAAAGTATACTCGTCGCATTAGGACTTCGAACAAAATGATCCATAAGATTCACCATTGCTGAATTTGGATCCACCACTAAAGCCTCTAGAGCCTTAAATTTCTTTGCGTAATAACGATCACCACTAGCTCTGACTACAATTTCCTTGGTACCTATTTGTTCATAAATTAATTCACACCATTGATAATTCTCTCGATCTGAAAGCATTAGAACCATAGTGTCTGCATTTTTAGGCTCTAATTTGTTTAAGCACCCAAGTGATATTGAATCCATGAATACAATATCAATATCATCTACGGCCTCCAACTCGTCTGCATTTCGCATCGCTGCTATTTTAACACCCCAACCATTATTTTTAAGCTGACGAGCTAAGGCCAAACTCATAGGTTCAAATCCAAAGATGATCGCATCATTATGGCCATCAAAAGCTGGTGTTTCGTGTTTCTCATGCGTTTCATTTACTTTATGTAGGGCATATTTAAACAAGGGAGGACCAACTACTTGATTGATTACAATTACACCCACAATAATCGTCTCAAACTGAACACCAAATTCGGGGAAAGAGTGCTTTATCAAAGTAGCTAAGCCTAAACCTACACCTGCTTGAGTAACATAAGGCATCCAATTTAAGTGACGGAACTTCCAGGGATCAGCGGCTAGAGTACCTCCTACATATCCAGCAATTACCATGGATAACAATCGTAAGAAAAAGAACAACACGGCTATACCAAAAACCTGAAATAATACATCAACTTGCAAGCTAGCCCCAGTCAAGGTGAAGAAAACAACATAAACTACAGGTCCTGTTTCATGCAATATCTCAATAAACTCAGGACGGGAAGTTGAATAGTTGGTAACATAATAGCTACCTAATATACAAATCAACAAAGGCTCTATATAAAACTTATGGCCCAAAATATGCTCCTGAACAGTAAAATCTCCCAACCAATGTGCAAATAAATAAACGCTATATCCTAAAGAAATCAAAACAGAAACCTTCAAGTGCTTATTCATTTTAAACTTGAAAAACCATTTTATAATTATTCCGATAAGCCTTCCTAAAGCGAAAGAAGTTACTAACTCAATTAGCAAATAAAATAGAGAGAATAAACTAAAGGGTTCTCCACTTAAAAATGTTTTTGCCAAAGCAAAACAAACCGCAAACAAAACAATAACCAGAACATCTTTAACCACTGTTACACCGATAGCTGTTTTTGTAAAGGGTCCTTTAGCTCTCAATTCATTAATTACGGCAATTGCAGAAGAGGGTGATCGAGCAACAAAAATAGTGGCCATTAGAATACCTATGGACATTTTTTCAGAAAAGTTCATTTCAGTCATGAAAGGGATATAATCACTGGCAAGAAAAACACCTAAAACTCCCAAACCAAAAGTAATCACCAATTGTCCCAGTGTATTCCATAGAATACTTTTAAATTGACCTCTTATTTCTTTTAAGTATAGTTCAGAACCAGCAGCGAAAGCGATAAATGCCAATGAAATTTCATTCAGAAAATTTAAATTTTTTGTATTTTCGGTTGGAATTAAACCAAATCCATCTGACCCAGCAAGAATTCCAGCAAGAAGCAAACCTGTAATTAACGGAAATTTAATTTTTGCGAAAAATTTCGAGATATGATTTGATGAGAGAGCAATAATTAAAAAACCTCCTAACGCTATGAATATTTCTTTAGTGAATCCCAAGCTTATTTAATTTTTAACCCATTCAACTGTTACCAAGTCAATTAATGTTTTGTAATAATCTTCACTCTTAACTTTACATTTTAAATAAGCGTAAAAAGCCATGGCTTGTATGTTTTCTCTTTTAAACGGAGTAAAATGAAACTTATCAAGCTCTCTTTCTAGGCCCTTAAAACTGCCTTGTTGTACAGAAGTGTTTATTACGTTTAAAAAGACATTAAGGTTCTTATAATTTGGATTCAACCTAATCACATCTTTAATTATGCGTTTCAGAGATCTTATCCTAGCAATAACTAAATCTATTTTCCCTGTCTCCAAAAAATAAAGTAGTTCAATCAATTGAAATTTGACTCGAAATTCAAGGCCTTTTTTCTTTTGAATCCATTGAGTTGAATGTTTAATAGATTTAATAACACCAATCCCTCTTGAATATTCACCAGAAGCAAAAAAGGAAGTAATTAAGTTCAACTTTCTATCCAGATCATGAACTAGATTTTTTTCAAAAGGTGTTCCCGATTCATGTAAAAGAAGCCTATGTATTGAGGCATTGAGTTGGTTATCATAAAAATCACATGCCCATTTTAATAACTCAACTTTACAAAACAAATCCTCTTTCTTTGATTTTTGCAAATTACCCTTTGTCAATTCAATTTCTTGAAGAACCTCTCGTGCTTTGGAAATCTTTTTTAATCGATAGAGCGCATGAGCATAAAAATAAACTAATTCCCAGTATTCAAAACTATGAGTATCCTGATTTCCCTTTCTATCAATTTTTTTAATTCGTGTTCGTAGAAATGACTCTACACCTTCATAATCCTTGGAAACCAAAGAACTACTGCGAATTATTTTTGTGATATAATTCAAATTTTCAACAGAATGAAAATCTTTTTTCTTTAATTCTAAACCATCCGTTACATCTTTAATAATAGCATCAATTTGTATCTCCTTTAACTGCTGTTTATACTGCTCTATTTTTCGTTTTACAATACTCAAAGCCAGTTTTAATCGTTGCTCTTTTTCTGCTTTATCTTTGGAACTTACATAGGCTTTGTAAATTGAATTAAACTTTTCATCACCTTGGTAATCTTCCCAATTCTCAAGCCATAACATGAAAATCTTTGATTGAAGTAAATAGTTCTCTTTTTTGGATTCGCTTCTGTGTGCTCTCTTCAAATATTGCCAGCCAGGCTCATAGGCATCTCTGTCAAACAAATAGCCCGCTAGATTTAAAAGTCCCTCTGAGTTGTAATGAGTAGTACCTTTTTGCTCGTTAATTTCTTTAACTGAAATAAATTCAATTAAATGTCCCAGTAATCTTTTTCTTAAAGCATGATAAGCTTCTTTTTCATTTAGACCTTCATACAAAATATTAAAAGCTTCCTCTTGAGTTAGCTTTTCTGTTAAAGACAAACGATGAAACAGATCCAAATCTTTTCGATTCTCACGAACACGAAAACGATTAACAAAATGTTCAAATCCTTTTTTCTCTTCTTCTGTAAAGGATTGAACTAAAAAATGAAGCTTATCCATAAGGAATTGAATTAGGTTAATGTAAAAATATTAAAAATAAAAAGCTGATTTTATATTATTCACTTTTCATTTTTAACATTTTTATCAACCGTTTCTCTTTTTCTTTATGGCTTTTACGGCTAAAAATATTTAACTTTGTATCCGCTTTTGACTTCCTCGTAAATCGAGGTTACAACAAAACTTATATGGCAGTTGCTAAATTAATTTTAAAAAGAAGCATTTTTAGCTTTATTTCAATTTACGTTTGGGGCATAATGCCTGGTAGAACTCAAAGATGGATAAGTAGAATTTATGCGGATGTTTACAATAAGAATTGGTCAAAAAAATTAATTAAGCCTTACTGTAAAGCCCACTACTCTGACCCTAATTACATTGACCAATTCGTTCCAGCAAGTGGTGCTGAAACGTATAAGAATTTTCAGGACTTCTTCACACGATTGTGGAAAGTTCCACCGGCAATTAAAACTAATTATGTTTGGCCATGTGAGGGGTTGCTTTGTGAATATGGCGAAATAGACCAACTAAATATGGTAAGGGTTAAAGGACAAAAAAGACATTTAAGGACTATTTTTGGTTCAGCCGGAGAAACAATTCCAGAAAAATATTTCTTTTCAAACATTTTTTTACACAACAACAACTATCACAGAATACATGCTCCAGTTAATGGAGAAATAACAAGAATTGAACACATACCAGGAGATTTGGTTTTACTAAGGCCCTGGGCCTATAAAAACCCTTCTCTTCCTGCTTTAAGAAACGAGCGCATCAATGTTGATATTGTTGATGAAAAAGGAAAAACGTGGTACCTTTCAATTGTTGGTGGACCTGGGGTTGGAGCTATTGTATTAGGAAATAAAACTTCGCTTGGATCCTCTGTTGAAATTGGAAAAGAAATTGCGACCTTTCTACTAGGTTCTACCTGTTGCATTGCTAGTCCTTTGCCTATTACTAAAAACAAAATAGGAGACCAGGTACTCATGGGTGAGTCACTTCAATAATACTTTTAATGGATTTTATTTTATTCTTAGGGTTCATCTTACTTATTGGAATTGGATTCGGAATAATTTCATCTACTCCCCTTGGTCCTATAAATTTACTTGTAGCAGAAAACTATCTAAGTGATAAAAAAGTTAAAATAATTCCCTTTTTATCAGGAGTAATCTTAATAGATTCTATTTTTGGATACCTTACTTTCTGGGGATTCGAGGAATTTTTAAGTGATTACGAACTCATAGGAGCTAGTATTGGCATATTGGGAGGGATAGCAATAATAGCGATAGGAATTATTGGAATTTATCAGCAAATTAAAGGAAAACATAACCCCAAAAAAAAGATTGAGATTAAAAAAAATATTTTTTTAAAATCGTCAACTGCAAGTTTTTCTAAGGGATTTATTTTATGTGGTAGTAATCCTGGATTTATTGCCTTTTGGGGTTGGGTTGCTTATAATGCGAAAAATTGGACAAGTCAAACTTTCCCTCAATTTGAAATTAACTTTTTTAATTTAATTATCTTTCCAATTGGAATTATTTTTGGAGACTTTCTTTGGTTTGGTTTATTCACATATTTATTAAAAAAAGGAGCCAGAAGATACAGCGGAAGTATTATTGATAAAATTAGAACATTCATTTCCTGGGGACTAATTGCACTTGGGCTGTTTACTGTATATGCCTCGTTGAATTACGAGGATAAAATCCTCGTAAAAATTAATTCGGAAAAGCTAAACCAAACAGGATATATAAATTTAGATGGTGATACTATTATCCCTTTTTCAAAATATCAATACTGCTATTCGGATACTATTAAAGATTTCGGAATTGTAAAAAACAAAGAGGGTAAAATTGTGGCTATTGATATTAAACAGAGAATACTATTCGAGGTATATGATTTTGAAAATGGTCCAGACCCTATTTCTGAGGATTTATTTAGAATTAAAAAAAACAATAAAATTGGTTTTGCCAATACGTTAGGAGAAATTGTTATACAACCTCAATACCTTCATGCCCTACCCTTCGATAAAGGAAAAGCAAAGGTATCTAAATCTTACGCTTCACCCAACCAAGATAAGCTCAACAAGGCTCACTTTAAAGACTATTTTTTTATTAACAAAAAAGGAAATATCGTTAAAGAAAAATAATCTCAGATATATTTTTAATTCAACGGAATGATACGATAACCCTTTAATCTTAATAAATGAATCAATCCCTTTTGACCTCCCAAATGAGCAGCACCAACACAAATTAAATTGGACTGCTGAGACAACAATATTTGAATTTTCGGAATCATTTTTATGTTTCGAGAGTCGTTTAACAATTCTTTACTCAAATAATCCTGATTGTTTAAATCATCTAATAAAAGAGCTATACCAACTAAATCCTGATTGCAATAAACAGAATCTAATTGATTCATTGACAACTTCAAACTATCTTCATTTTGAATAGCCTCAAGCAATTGCTTTTTTTGAACATTTAATGGAATTCCCAATAATATGTCGTGCTGCATTTTTACTGTTTCCAAACCAATAATTGGCTTACCCATATTACTAAAATCATTTTGTAAAAGCTGATCGATCGCTGCAGTTGTATCTGGGGGGACTAAAATTTGAAAAAGTAAGGCCGTCAGAGCGATAGATTTAAATTCGTTTACCATTAAAGGCTGAACACCTAGTTTTGACTGAAAATAATCGAAAATCACTTTTTGCTCTTCAACAGAAAAAACATCCTTTAATTTTTCTCCAATATTTGCTTTTAAAGATGAGGCTATAAATGCGGTTGAATCAGGTTTCATAATAATTTCGAAAACTCCTGCATCTACCTTTTTTTTGATTTCATGAATTTGGGAATTGACATAAAAGTACTTTTTGTTAGCCAAATGAATTGAACCATATAGATATGAGGTGTCTTTGATACTATCTTTTGTGATTTGCCATAGTAATGATTTTTGTCCAAAGGTGACACCACTCAATAGCAACAAAAACAAGGTCCTAAACATCATATTATATTTATATTATTAATTTAATGAAAAACTTAAATTCAAATATTTAGTAGCATTAGTCTTTTAATTATCAAATTTTATTTTGCTATAAGAAGTTATAGTAAATAGTAGTATTCCAATTAAAATGTCTTTAAAATTAATTTTAAAATAACTTTATTTACATTAAAAAATCACTTCAAAAATTTGTAATTTTTTAGAAGGAAAAATACTGTTTTTAAAATACTTTTTAACTATGAATTTAAAGCAAAAAACCGAACAAGTATCATTAATAGCAAAAGAAGTTGGACTTTTTATACAATTAGAATCTAATAAATTCAGTGCTGGCGATATTAAAACAAAGAGCAAGAACTCTCTAGTTACATATGTTGATAAAACAGCTGAAAAAAAAATAGTAGATTTTTTATCTGAACTCATTCCTGAATCTGGTTTTATCGCTGAAGAAGGAACCTCAAACAAACAAGGAGAAGAATACAACTGGATTATCGATCCATTGGACGGAACCACCAACTTTATTCACGGAATACCTACATACTGCGTAAGTATTGCGCTATTGAGAAATAAGGAGTTAATACTCGGTGTAATTTACGAGCCCAACCAAGAAGAACTCTTCTCTGCTTGGAAAAATGGCGGTGCCTACTTAAATGGGAAATCGATTTCAGTTAGTTCTACTGAAAATATTTCAGATGCTTTATTAGCAACAGGATTTCCATATTATGATTATAAAAAACTGGAAGGTTATATGGAGGTTCTTACTTGGCTAATGCGTAACTCTAGAGGTGTAAGGAGGATTGGATCAGCAGCAATCGACCTGGCATATGTTGCATGCGGCCGTTTTGAGGGGTTTTACGAATACTCTTTAAACCCTTGGGACGTTGCAGCAGGAGCCTTATTAGTTCGTGAAGCAGGCGGTTCAGTAACAGATTTTAAAGGAGGAGAAAACTACTTATTTGGAAAGGAGATTTTGGCATCAAATTTGCTACTTAAAAACGAGTTAATGCAAAAGATTAAGAAATCTTTTAGAACTAATTTAAGCAAGTAATAAAGTTTATTATTAAGTTGATTGAACAAATGACTTTGAAGTAATTTTTATTCACTTGAAAAACTTTCATTTTTTATTATTAATTTTCAAAAAAATAATTTTACGTAAAAAACAATTAGCATGAAAAAAATCGGTCTCATTTTTAGCGCTATTACACTCTTAACTTCTTGCGCTATCATAACCCCTGGAGAAGTGGGGATTAAACAAACATTAGGTAAATTACACGGAACTCCAAAAACAGAGGGTGCTGTATTTCTAAATCCTTTTATAACTGAAGTGGTAAAAGTAAGAACAGCTACCGTAAACAGAGAGGTAAGATTAAATCTACCATCAAAAGAAGGATTAAACGTTAAGGCGGAAATTTCAATTTTATACCATGTTCAATCCGACAAAATCATGTCTGTTCTTCAAGAAGTTGGATTAGGTTACGAAAGAACGCTTATTTTAAGTACTTTTCGTTCTTCAGCAGCGGATGTATGTGCGCGCTTTTTTGCCAAAGACATGCATTCCGGAAAAAGGGGTGAAATAGAACAGGCTATAAAAAAACTAATGACTGAAAGACTTAAAGACAGAGGTGTTATTATTGAAGGTATTTTACTGAAGAGTATCGCACTTCCGGATAGACTATACAGGGCTATTGAAGAGAAGCTAAAAGCTGAACAGGAAGCACAACAAATGCAGTTTATTTTGGATAGAGAACGCAAAGAAGCGGAAAGAAAGCAAATTGAAGCGGAAGGAATAAAAACTTCTCAGCAAATAATAAAAGAAGGAATCACAGATCAAAATATTGAATGGAAAAGTTTGGAGGTCTTCCAAGAGCTTTCTAAATCTCCTAATACCAAAATAATTATATCCAATGGAACTACACCTATGTTAATTAATACGGATAAGGTTCAGGAATAATAGAGAATAATAGAGAATAATAGAGAATGAATGCTAAAAAGACGGGCGTTATGCTCGTCTTTTTTTGTGTCATATTTAAATTATTTTTCATGATTATCAAAAAAAAAACCTTTTCTGAAAAAAACAAGAAAAATATTCAAAAATTCAACCTTTCCAAAAAAGCCTAGATAATCTGAGCTAAATTAACTGGATGAAATTCCAGCTTTATATCGTTGTCCTTTTATTTAGTAAAATCGGATTTGCTCAGGAACCCATACATTTTAGTTTTTGGAACAAACAATTTAACCCAAGCTTTTCAATAGACGAAAAAAACTTCAGCTATATTTCCTTTGAAAACAAGTTTTTGCTGAAAGAATGGAATAAAAAGCTTTTTGGATTTGATAAAAAAATTAAAAAAGGACGAATACACTGCCTATTTATACAAAGAGGTAATTCCAATTTTTCAAGTAATAAAACATCCATAAGTTATGCCCAGAAGATGTCTCCAAAACTCAACTTAGGCTTATCGCT
>MDSV01045385.1_pt1 | contig 12727 bp, 11 predicted proteins | sample 810851 | NCBI WGS metagenome assembly MDSV01 (sample SAMN05326640, study PRJNA326480) | marine metagenome | isolation source: seawater | place: Atlantic Ocean: North East | collected 2012 | reverse complement strand
TCCTGGAGGCGGGCTGCCGAACGCAGAACTCGATCCATTGACTGACTCATAAGTCTAGTTTATCAGATCTGATAAGTACTACGAAAAGGGTGGCCGGTCGTCGAACTTGATCGACGCTCGGCCAGCGGTGCGCCAGATGCGTGCGATTGAGTCCTTGTCCTCTTCGGCAATGAGGTTGCCCATAACGCGTAGCGCGATCGACATGAGGAACTGCGAACGCATACCCACCGGTCCGAATGTGGTGAGGAAGCCGGGAACGGTCAGCAGCCCAGCAAGACGACGAGCGATGGAGAACGCGAGCCCGTACTTCTCGCGCAAGATCGTTGGCCAGACGGTCGAGAAATCCGTCGTCGACGGGTCCGTCAGAAGTTGCGCGGCGAGGTGGCCGGTCTCGAGCCCGTAATCAATGCCTTCGCCGTTGAGGGGGTTCACGCACCCGGCGGCGTCGCCTACGAGCATCCAGTTGGGCCCGGCAACACCACTAACTGCTCCGCCCATCGGCAGCATCGCCGACCATGTCGCGCGTAGTTCGCCGTCGAGTTCCCAGTCGTCGCGCTGCTGGTCGGTGTAGTGATTAGTGAGTTGACGGAGGTTGACCTCGGCCGGGTGCTTGTCGGTCGCGAGGGTGCCTACGCCGATATTCACGTTGCCGTCACCCAGCGGGAAAATCCAGCCGTACCCGCTGAGAAGTTCGTTCTGGGTGCCGCGAAGTTCCAGGTGGCTGGAGATCCAGGGGTCGTCGCTGCGGCCGGAGGAGATGTACGCGCGGGCGGCGACACCGTAGGCCGTGCTGCGGTGCCATTCGCGGCCGAGCACTCGCCCCAGTTGACTGCGCACACCGTCGGCGACGATCAACCGGTTGCAGTGAATTCGCGTGGTGTTCTTCTCTGCGTCGGTGAACACGACAGCGGCGACTCGACCACGCTCGTCGTGATCGACATCGGTGGCCCGCAAGCCTTCGACGGGTGTCACGCCGGCTTCGAGGGCGACTTTGCGGATGGCGTCGTCGAGCTGCAGTCTCGGCGCGGCCGAGCCGTAGTTCGGTAGGGAGCCACCGGGCCACGGCAGGTAGAGGGTCTGGCCGAAACCTGCGGCGCGTAGGCCTGCGTTGCGGGCGCGGGTGGTGATCCACTGCGAGGCACCGAGGGCGTTGAGTTCGGCGATCGCGCGGGGGGTGAGCCCGTCACCGCACGGCTTGTCCCGGGGGAAAGTCTCCGCATCGACGAGGGTGACGTCGAGCCCGGCCCGACCAGCCCACGCGGCGGCCGCGGACCCTGCGGGGCCGGCTCCTACAACAAGAACATCGGTTTTCATCGCCCCCCGATTGTCTACGGAAACCCTCTATCTCGCTCGCGCGGGTGGGCTCCGCACTAGGACCCCTTGGGCGATGGCGGCGCCGGCGACGACGAGCACGCCTCCGAGTGGTTCGTTCCAAGTGATGCGCTCCCCGAGCACGAGCGCACCGACGATGATCGCCACCAGTGGGGTCAGGTAGGTCACGGTGCTGGCCGTGGTCGCGTCGCTTCGCTGCACGACAATGAAGTTCAACACGTACGCGATCCCGCTGCCTAAAGCACCGAGTGCGACGAGTGACCAAAGTGACTGGCCACTCACCGAACCTTCGCGTGTGAGTCCGGTGACCGCGACAACCGGTCCAGTGACGATGAGGCCACCGACCATTAAGCCGGTGGCGAGAGCAATCGGATTCGGGGCCGCGTTCTCGCGCGTTCCAGAGAGATAGCGCCGCGCGACCGGGAACGCGGTTCCGTAGCAGCAGACGGCAAGCAGTAGCGCCCCAATACCGATCAGGCTGCTGCTCTCCTCTGACTGCACCAGATTCCAGACTCCGACGACGATCACCATGCCGACGAACCCGATCAAGAGTCCGACGATTCGCTGTTTGGTCGGCTTCTCCTCGCGGAAGGCGATCATGATGGCGACGAGGGTCATTAGTGGAGTGGTGCCGTTGATGATTCCGGCCAGCGCACTGGTGACGTACTGCTGAGCGAAACTGAACAGCATCCACGGAATCGACGCCCACAGCATCGAGGCAACGAACACGTGCTTCCATGACCATCGCGGAAGGATCGGTGTTCGGGTGACCAGGCTGATGATGATCAGTGCTATTGCTCCGAAGGCGATGCGTGTGAATGCGACACCTGCCGGGGTGAACGACTCGAGGCCGACTTCAATGAACAGGAACGAGCAGCCCCATATGAGGGCGAGAATCAGATAGAACGGTAACCAGCGCTGGCTCGCGGTCACGCGATCGGAATTGTTGGTTGCAGTGATCCTTCACGTTCAAGGAGGTCTTCCTTGACTTCGAGGCCCCAGCCGAATCCTCCGAGGCTGCCGTCGGTGCGGATGACTCGGTGGCACGGAATGGACAGGGGTACCCGGTTGGCTCCGCAGGCGCTTCCCACCGCGCGGATGGCTCCTGGTTTTCCGACTTCTTGCGCGATGTCGGCGTAGGTGCGGACTTCTCCGTAGGGGATCTCGCGGAGCGCGGCCCACACGCGCGCTTGAAACGCGGTGCCTGTGACGTCGATCGGTAACTCCGGTGCTGTTTTCCCTTCGGCGATGAGGCGCAGGGCGTGCATAACGTCGCGCATCGCGTCGTCGTCGCGCTCACAGATCGCGTGCGGGAACTCGTCGCGGATGCGTCGCTCGTCGTCTGCTGCGGGGGTGTTGTGCAGGACCAGGCAGATACCGCGGGGGCCGGCGACACAGGTCAGTTTTCCTACGGTCGAATCGCTCGTCGACCACACGAGGAGGTGCTGGGGTGCTCCGGCGGCGAAGTCTGACGGTGTCATGCCCAAGCGTGCGGAGGCTTGCTCGTAGAAGGCGCGCACAGATCCATAGCCGGCGTGGTAGATCGCGTCCGTGACCGACGGTGATGTGCGCAGGGTGTGGCGGGCGTTCATCGCACGCACACTGGCGCCGTATTCGCGGGGGGAGACTCCGAGGGTGTCGTCGAAGTCGCGTTGGAGTTGGCGCACGCTGCAGCCGGCGTGACCGGCGAGCTCGGCGAGCGGCAGGGGTCCACCGGCGGTGTGCATGGCGCGGCATGCGTGGACAACGCTGTCGGCGGACACGGGGTAACGCTAGGGCGTTGGTTCGCGGGTCTCACTCCGGTTCGCGCCGGGTAGTGACTCGAGGGTGACCTGTCGTGTTCGTGTCAACCGCAGGGTGAGTGGTCGATGGTCGGAAGAGCGCCAGGTGGTCAGACCGTCGACGGCGAGGCATGCCGCCAGCCACCACACGCCGACGACGGCCGCGGGGAGCCACACGATCAACCACCGCACCACAAGCGCGGTCAGAGCTGCTGGCGTGGATGCTTTGTTGTCGTGCACGACGGCGAGGCGGACGCCGGCAATTCCTGGTCCGGCGCGATCACGTCGTAGCCGGGGGATGAGGACGAACATCACCAAGGACACAGTGGCGGGCAGCACTATCGGCCAGCCTGGCTGCTCGAGCAGATCAAAGCCAAGCAAGCCCAGGGTGATGATGATGACGACGTCGAAAAGCAGGTACGCGTAAATGTCCAGGAAGAATCCGACGGTTTGCCGAGTTGGCCCCGGAGGATCGACGTCTGACCGCTTGACCGGCGTCGGGTCGGGTAGGAGCCGGATTCCCGCTCTACCGATCAGCCAGCCGAGCAACGCTCCCGTGGTGTTGGTCAGCAGATCGTCGACGTCGGCGAGTCGATAGGGGCAGGGCGCCAAGCCCCACAAGCCCGTTCCCTGGGTCAACTCGATCGCCAGGGAAATCACCAATCCGATGAGGGCAGTCGCGCCGAGTGAACGACGGCCCCGGTAGGCGAGAAAGAACCCCAAGGGAACGAAAAAGGCGACGTTCATCACCACTTGGAGCAGCACGTTGGAGGTGAGAGTGGCCAACAGCCCGTTGCTCGCGGCGTATTCCGTAAGGTCTATGAACGACTGGAGTGGGATGAGTTGCCAATGATTCACATCCGCGTGCGCATCGCAGTAGTCACTAGCAAAATCGGGGAGGGGAAACAGTGTGAAGGCCACCAGGGCACAGCTGTAGAGGACCATCGCTGCGGAGACGACGGCCGGCCATCCCCGGAACCAGCCAAACCGGGAAACTTGGTGCGAAATGAACGGAACGACGAAGACAAACGTCAAAGCCATGAAGAACAGGACGGCGTAGGCGGTTTCTGTCACCCACGTACTCACGCATGGCACCCAACCACACCGAGGGAGGCCCGGGTTGTCGAATTTATACCCCCCGGGGTACTCTGGTGGAGGAGAGACCACCTCGCTCAGTTCCCACAGAGGGGAACGCCGTGTGCAGTCCCGCCCCCTGCAGCCAGTGCGGCAAGGTCACCTGGACCGGTTGCGGCGACCACATCGAAGAAGCGCTGGCGCACGTACCCGAGTCACAGCGCTGCACGTGCCGCTAGCCCGCACCGCGACACCTCTACCTACCCCGGGTCGAGCTGCCCCGGTTCGAACTGCCCGGCCTCGCACTCGCTCGCGTGCGATTGCGTTCATCGCCGCCATCACAGCCTTCTGGCTCGCCGTGATACCTGTCGCTACCTCCGCAAGCGCCACCTCGGCTAGTACCACCGCCGGAAGCGCCACCTCGCCCAGCACTAATTCGAGTACCACCGTAGGAGAACGCCAGCCGCGTCTGATGGCCGCCGGTGACGCCTCCGGCACTCCGTTCGTCACCGCGTTGATCTCCGTGCGCGGTAACTCCTACGGGGTCTGCAGCGCCGGTGTGTGGAAGACAACCGTGCTGTTGACCGCCGCGCACTGTGTCATCGATGAAACGACCGATGGGCCCATCGATCCTTCATCGTTCTTCGTCGTCAACCCGGGAACGGCGTTCCGGATCACCAGCGGCGGCGTTGAAGGCGCCACACCGGCCCGCGTGGTGCAGACGTTCGTCACGGATGACTTTCAACTGCGCGGCACCGATGTTCCCGGCGACGACATCGCGTTCGTGGTTCTCGATCAAGGCGTGGGCGACGTCACCTTCTCTCGCCTCGCGACAACAGCCGAGCTCGGGCGCTGGTTGAACGACCGAACCCCCGTGTCCGCGCTGGGGTACGGGTTTCCGTCACCCGCCAGCCCTACCACCGATATTCCGCGCGGAGCGGCGTTGCCGCTACTGCGTGTGCTTGATGACTTCCGGAATTCCGAGGGTTTGGCGATCTTGTCCTCGAAGCAGTCGGGGATCGACGCGTGCTCAGGCGACAGTGGCGGTCCACGCTTCGTCATCGAGAACAACGCTCCCCTGCTTCTCGGAAATATCGCCGGCGGCTCCTGTAACGGACTCCCCGGCGCCGGGGTGATCGGGTTCACCGGCATGAGTTACCGAACGCTTGCCAACGCCGCCCTGGCGACCGCCGGACTTCCCTTGATTCCGAGCCGACCGCAGAACGTCCAGTCCTCGAGGGTTGAAGGAACCACGACGGTCTGGTGGGACGCTCCCGCCGACTCCCTCGACGCGGTCGTCGCCTACGACGTCCTCGACACCTCCGGGGCTCTGCTGTGTTCGACGGCCGACACCACGTGTTCCTTCCCCACGGGTGCAGGCGGCGTCGACGGAATGACCGTCCGCGGCTACAACGCCCAGGGCGAAGGGGACGCCAACCTCGTGCCCACCACCGAGATGCTGTGGCCAGAGGCGCCGACCGCGAAGGTACTCAAAGCATCGTCGAAGAAGAAGCCGGTTCGTATTCGCTTCTCTGCCGTGGACTACCCCGCCGTCACCAGCTATCACGTGACAACGCCGAAGGGGAAGGTCGTGTGTCGTATCGATCCGGCAACCTCGCCCCTGGAATGCCGAGTGAAGCGCCCGCCCGGCAAGCACCGGTTCCGCGTCGAGGCCATCACCGAGTACGGAGCATCCATTCCGTCCCCGTTGTCCGCCCCCGTGCGCGTACCGAAGTAAGGCTTCCCGCGTCGTCGATCCGTTCATCGACACGCGAGTTCAGTCGTGGTTGCCGTGATCCCGGAAAGAAGTTCGGAATGCTCAACCCTGTGATGGGAAATCCCGGGCCCTGCCCTGCTTGTGAGGCGTCTGACCTGGAGCGTCGTGGAGGGAAAGACTTCTGCCCGTCCAGCTACTACATCCAGCCGTGCTGCGATGGCGGTTTCTGCGGGTGACTACCGTGCTCGTGTGAGTCACCTCGCCGACGTTCTCATTCTGTGGGACATCGACGGCACCCTCGTCACTCACGCCCCCGCTACCCGCGACCGGCACGCGCACGCCGTCGGCAGCGTTCTCGGTCATCCCGTCGACCGTCTCCCCGCGGGCGTCGGAAAGACCGACCGGCAGATCATTATCGAGTTGTTCGCCGACCACCTACCCAGCGACGACGAACTCGCAAGCGCGCTTCGCGTCATCGACGAGGTGACCGCGGAAGACATGCGAACATCTCCCTCCACCGCCACCGACGGCGCCGCAGATCTGCTCTCTCACCTCGCCCATGCCGACGCCTCACAATCGGTTCTCACCGGCAACACCCCCGAACGTGCTCGCCTCAAAGTGACCACCGCGCACCTCGCCGATCACATCGACTTCAATTCCGGGTTCTACGGTGACGTGCACTCCACCCGTATGGAACTCGTTGCCGCCGCCGCGGAGCAGTTGTCGCTGCAGAAGGGGCTCCAGCCGGTCATCGTTGGAGACACGCCACTGGACATCCTGGCCGCCCGCGCATCGGGGTTTCCCGTCATCGCGACAACTACCGGCATCTTCGATGCGACTGCGCTCCAGGAGCATCGACCGGACGCGGTCGTGTCCGACTTTGCCGACCCCCGCGCGTTCACCGAAACAATTATCGCAGTCGTCTCCCCCTGACTACCTCGTCGTCGGTACTTTTTGTCCATGCAGTCCCACGGCGAAGCAGGGTCAAGCAGCCCAATCTCAGGCAGCCCGGTCATCTACGACCCGGTGTCACCTGAGGCTCACCTCGATCCCTACCCGATCTACCAGCAACTGCGTGAGCATCACCCGCTGTATTACGTCGCCGAGCACGACGTCTGGGCGCTCTCGCGGTACACCGACGTGCAAGAAGGTCTGCGTAACTGGGAAGCGTTCTCGAGCGCCGAGGGCGTCGAGCTTGGAACGTACGTGAAATTCTTCGGACCGGGAAGCATCCAAGAACTCGATCCACCCCGGCACGACGTACTGCGCAAAGTCCTCGCGCCGCGATTCCTGAACAAGGCGGTCAAGAGTTACGAACCGATGGTCGAAGCCACCGCTGCAGAGTTGCTGGAGGATCTGCCCAAGCATGCAAACGTGGACCTCGGGCTTGCGTTCACGCAGCGGCTGCCGATCATGACAATCTTCCGCATCTTGGGTATCCCCGAAGCAGACATCGCCTGGACCACCGACACCGGACTCGAGATGCTCAACCGTCCCCCCGGTGAATCCGGTCCGTCTCCCAAGGCCTACGAGCTGCGGGCCGAACTCGTGGGCTTCTTAGAAGAGCAAGTTGATCAGCGTCGCGGTGGCGACTACACCGACGACGTCTTCGGTGACCTCGCGCGTGCCATCGACGACGGCTCCATGGAGCACGAGGAAATTCAAGGGCTCACGTTGCTGCTCATCGCCGCGGGGATGGAAACAACGACCAGCCTGCTCGGCACTATGGTCCATTCCCTCGCGACTGGTGCCGTGACGCGTGAGGAACTCGGCGACGGGGTCGACCTTCCCACCGCCGCTGCGATCGATGAGTTCGTCCGGTTCGATGCGCCCGCGCAATGGCTCGCCCGCGTCACCACCAAGCCTGTTTCGTTGCACGGCGTCGAGTTAGCGACAGGGTCAAGGGTGTTGATGATTTTCGCGTCCGCCAACCGAGATCCGCAGGTATTCGATCGCCCGGATGAGTTGATTCTCGACCGTGATGGGAGTCGGAACCTCGCGTTCGGTGAGGGAATTCATTTCTGCATCGGGATGCCTCTGGCGAAACTCGAAGCACGCGTGGGAATGCGCCAACTGCTGCGCACACTGCCAGCCTTCGAACTCGATGGAGAACCAACTCGGTATCCGTCTCACGTGATTCGCGGGTACCAGAACGTGCCTGTTCGGTGGGCGTCGTAATCTGTCGTCATGCCCGCGTACGAGTTCCGATGCCGCCAATGCGGTGACACGTTCGTCCTGCAGCGACCCATGAGCCAGTCGAGTGATGCAGCTCCGTGTTCGGTCGGCCACGACGACACCGTCCGGTTGTTGAACGTCGCCTCCCTAGGGACAACATCAACCGGAGGATCCTCGACGGAGACAGCACCAAGTTCGGGGGGGTGCTGCGGAGGAGGGTGCTGCGGCTAGCCGCAGGAGCCTGCACCGAGCGAACCTGCACCGTGTGGTGCGCGAGGGGGGAGTTGAACCCCCACGCCCTTTCGGGCACACGGACCTGAACCGTGCGCGTCTGCCTATTCCGCCACTCGCGCCTAACCCACCGCGGTGGGCAGCGTCGAAAGGGTACAGGTCCGCATTTCGGTCATCGTTGGTGAGCCAACTACTTGCCTTTGTGCGCTGCGGTCCGGCTTCACAGTGCACCGTGGTCGGGGAAGTAGCATCCATGGGTGGGTTTGCTGCAGAAGTTCGAAGACTCCCTGGACCGGGTGGTCAACGGGGCTTTCGCCAAGGCATTCAAGGCAGAAGTTCAGCCAGTCGAACTTGCTGCCGCCCTGCAGCGGGACGTCGATGACCGCGCCAGCGTCCTAGATCGAGACCGGACTGTCATTCCGAATGTCTTCCACGTGGAGCTCTCCGACCACGACTACAAGCGGCTCGCTGTCTTCAAAGACGCTCTGACCGCCGAGCTCGCCACCCTCGTCACCACCTACGCCGGAGAGCAGCACTACACCCTGCTCGGAGAGGTTCGCGTCACACTCGGCGAGGATGATGAACTCGAGACCGGCATCTTCCGGGTCAGAAGTGAAGCCAAAGCCGAAGTCACCTCCCGAGCAGGCGTCGTCGAAGCGGTGGACCCCGCGCCTCCGGCCCCGGTCGCGCCGGCTGAGCCTGAATCGACGTCGAGTCCCGACGAACAGCCGGCTCCGCAATCCGGCGGACAGCCCCGCCTCGAAGTGGGTGGCCAGGCCTACCCGCTCGTGCGTGCAATCACCCTCATGGGCCGCGGGACGGACGCGGACATTCGCGTCGAAGACCCGGGGGTATCCCGGGAACACTGCGAGATAGTCGTCGGCAACCCCGCCATCATTCGCGACCTGAAGTCCACCAACGGGACCTTCGTCGACGGTAATCGCATCGACGAGTGCGCTCTCACCGAGGGAAGCATCGTGAAACTCGGCGGAACGGCGTTCACCTTCCGGAGTAGTTGACGTGTCTGAGCTCACGCTCACGCTGGCACGGTTCGCGTTTCTCGGCCTGCTGTGGTTGTTCGTTGTCTTCGCTCTAATTGCCCTTCGTAACGATCTACGCGGCGACTCCGGTGGTTCCGACGATCTCGCGGCACGTCCCGGACGCGCCCCGCGCACGCGGAAGACTGGGCGCACGTCACGACGATCGAGGGGTAAGGGGACACGACTCGTTGTCACCGAAGGGCCGCTTCAAGGAACCGAGATCCCGCTCGAGGGGGCACAAATCACTCTGGGTCGGGCGCCGGACTCCACCATCGTGATCGATGACGATTACGCCTCCAGTCGCCACGCTCGTATCTACGAATCCGAAGGAGCGTGGGTCGCCGAGGACCTCGGGTCAACGAACGGCACATGGATCGATCGCACGCGCCTCACCACGCCCACCGTTCTGCCCATTGGCGCTCCTCTTCGGGTTGGCCGCACGACGCTGGTGATCCAGAAGTAGGTGGCCATGAACGACACGAATCCCAAGAAGGACGCGGACGACGTCACTATCGAAGTCGCTATCGAGGTGGATGATGACGGCCAAGCAGCACTCGTCGTTCCCGACGCGGCCCCCCCGGTCACCCTGCGCTTCGCCGCCCGATCCGATGTCGGCTTGGTGCGAGCCGGAAACGAAGACTCCGGATACGCCGGACCTCGCCTGTTGATGGTGGCGGACGGTATGGGTGGCCACGCGGCTGGGGAACTCGCGTCCGCCGTTGCTATCGCGACCGTTGCCGATCTCGATGTCCATCCGCCGTCATCGTCGGAACTCCTCAATTCCTTGACCGACGCGATTGACTCCACCGGCGAGACCATCAACGCCATCATCAATGAAGAACCTGACCTCACGGGCATGGGAACGACCGTGACCGGGTTGTATTGGTTTGGCAGTCGAGTCGCCATTGTTCACGTCGGGGACTCTCGCGCGTACCTGTTCCGCGATCATGAACTTGTGCAACTCACGCACGACCACACGTACGTGCAGACACTGGTGGACGCTGGACGGATCACCGAGGAGCAGGCAACCACTCATCCCAAGCGCTCCCTGTTGATGCGCGCCCTGGACGGGATGAACCCTGTCGAGGCGGATCTGTCCGTTCGAGAAGCCCGAACCGGAGACCGGTATCTGCTGTGCTCGGACGGGTTGTCCGGTGTCGTCGATAGCGCCGACATCGCGGGCGCCTTGACCATGAGCGACCCGACGGGGTGCGTCACGCGTCTGGTGGATCTCGCGCTTGAACGCGGTGCACCGGACAACGTCACCGTGGTCGTTGCGGACGTCGTTGCGGACGCGATCGCATCGGACGGAGCATCCGAGGCGCTCTTCGCGCCCGTCGTTGTGGGAGCCGCGGGTGAACCCCGGGTGCGAGCGCAGCTGCCCGGCGTGCGTTTCCCCGACGACGCTCAACCAGATCCCGACGCCCCTGACGTTCTGCCGCCGGTGGATGGTGGGCCGCCGACGGCTCCCCAGCCTCTGATTGACGCCGAGATCGTGGTGCCCGCGGCCGAGCAGGCGATGCGCGATGAGCAAGCCGTGGCTCAACGCAAGATCCGGCGTGCGCGTCGCTGGAAGAGGGTCGGCATCTACGTCGCCCTCATCGTCGCTATCGCCGCGGTGACGTACGGGGCTCTGATCGCCGCGCAGGCATGGTTGCAATCCCAGTGGTACATCGCGGTCAACGGCAGCCCCGGCACTGGCACTGTCGCGATCTACCAGGGGGTTCCCGGGAACCTGGCCGGTGTCTCGCTATCGACACTCACGACGGACACTGGACTGCCCGCCGGCCAGTTGCCCCTGTTCGACCAAGAACTCGTCAGCAAAGGCATACCTGCGGAAAGTGAGGCCGACGCCCAGCGCATCGTCACCGAACTACAGGTCCGGGCCGATGAGTGCCAGACGATCTTCCCGCCCGCGGGGTGCCCCGGCAGTCTCAGTAACGAGCCGGTCGAGGATGCGCCGTGAGTACGGAAGCACCCACGCAGGCGTCCACGCGGGGCCGCAAAAAGCCCACTCGTCGCTGGGTTGAGTTGCTGCTGTTGATTCTGGCGTGGGGCATTGGCCTGCTCGGCACGATGCAGATCGGGTGGGTGTCGGGAGAAGGCATGACCACCCAGTTGTGGGTCACCGCCGGCGTTGTCGGGGGGCTCGCATTGGCGGCACACATCACCATCCGCATCTTCGCCCGCTACGCCGACCCAATCATGCTGCCGGTCGCCACGCTGCTGACCATGCTCGGTTTGCTGATGATCTACCGGATCGATGTCGCCTCCGCGCGTCGCGCCGTCCTCAGTGACTCACCCATGCCGACGCCCGATGTCTACTCGCAGTTGACGTGGTTCTCCATCGCGATCATCTTGTTCATCGCCGTCCTCGTCTTGCTGCAGGACCACCGCCGGCTCGCCCGCTACACCTACACCTCCGGCCTCATCGGTCTGGTGTTGCTGGTTCTCCCGCTGGTCCCGGCGATTGGCACCACCGTCAACGGTGCGACGTTGTGGATCCGTGTCGGTGATCTGTCCTTCCAACCTGCCGAAGCCGCGAAAATCCTGTTGACCATCTTCTTCGCCGGTTATCTCGTCGCGAAGAGAGATTCACTCGCGGTGGTCCGCACCAAGTTCCTCGGAATCGAGCTTCCCCGGTTGAAGGATCTCGGGCCGTTGGTGATCGCCTGGCTGGTCTCCCTCGCTGTCTTGGTGTTCGAACGCGACCTGGGGACGTCTTTGTTGTTCTTCGGCCTGTTCGTCGCGATGCTGTATATCGCGACGCAACGGCGTTCGTGGATCATTCTCGGCGCCTTGTTGTTCTTCGCGGGTGCCGCGTTGGCGTACTACAACTTCGCCCACGTGCGCTCGCGCGTCACCGTCTGGTTGGACCCGTGGGCCTACGCGGACACCGGTGGGTACCAAATCGTGCAAGCGATCTTCGGGCTCGCCAACGGTGGAGTTCTCGGCGCCGGCTTGGGTCAAGGCTTTCCCAACCTCGTTCCCTTCGCCAAAACTGATTTCATCGTGGCGGCGCTCGGTGAAGAGATTGGCATCACCGGCCTATTCGCCTTGGTGTTGCTGTATGCGATCTTGGTTGAGCGCGGGCTACGGACATCGGTCGCAGCGCGCGACTCCTTCGGTCAACTACTCGCCGCCGGTCTTTCCATCGTTCTCGCACTTCAAGTGTTCGTCATCATCGGCGGGGTCACCGGCCTGATTCCGCTGACGGGACTGACCACACCATTCCTGTCCTACGGTGGGTCGTCGCTGGTCGCCAACTGGGTGATCGTCGCCATCCTGCTGCGGATCTCCGACCGTTCGCGTCGACCCGCACCGGTCGCTCCCTCCCCCGACGATGCAATGACCCAAATCGTGCGGGCTGTGTGAGG
>MDSV01063048.1_pt1 | contig 12731 bp, 13 predicted proteins | sample 810851 | NCBI WGS metagenome assembly MDSV01 (sample SAMN05326640, study PRJNA326480) | marine metagenome | isolation source: seawater | place: Atlantic Ocean: North East | collected 2012 | reverse complement strand
TAAGATTTTATTTTTTAACATCTCTTGAGTTAAATAAGTTTTATTCAATAAATGATTATTTACAAATTCAAATGATGGTATTGCGTCACTACCCATAATTTTTAACGGTATATTGTATTTTTTTGACAAATTTAACCAAATTTTTTTTACATTCTTTCCATTTTTATTAATTTTCTTAAAAACTTTTAATCTTTCAAATTCACTTATTGAAGCAAGTGCAGCTGTATAACCGATTCTTTCTCCCCAAAATGTACTGCTTATAAAAGTATTTTCAGATTTTTTCATTATTGCTTTCTTTCCAATGATTGAATTAATTGCGTACCCACTTCCTAAAGATTTGCCAAATATTGCTATGTCTGGATATATTTTATATTGTAAGTGTATACCTCCCATATTTTCTCGATATCCAGAAGTACACTCATCAAAAATCAAGATAATTTTTTTTTTATTGCAAATATCTCTTATATTTTTAAGAAATTTTTTTTCAGGTTTTATATTTCTTGAAACCTCCATTTTAATAATTCCAATATTCTTTTTAACAATTAATTTAGAAAGATATTCAAAATTATTATATGGAAATGGAAAAGATGTATTTCTTAAATTTTTTGGAATTCCATCATAATTTATTCCTGGCATTAAATGTTGATTTAAATTATTTTTAGAATTTATATTTGCAGACAAGTACCAGTCATGCCATCCATGATAACCACAAAAAGCAATATTTTTTCTCTCAGTATTTGCTCTTGCTATTCTTATTGCTACTGCATTAGCCTCACCTCCACCTCTAGTAAATTTTGCCATAGAAGACCAAGGATGATGTTTAATAATCTTTTTAGCCAAATAAACTTCTTCAGGACAGTTTAATGATGTCATGTTTCCTTTTTTAATATTTTTCATTACTGAAGAATTAACTTTTCTATTCGAGTAACCTAAAATACTTGTTCCAACTGCACAAAAAAAATCTAAATATTTTTTTCCATTTAAATCCCAAACATATGTTTCTCTCGCTTTGGTAAAATAAGCTGGCCATTTTTCTGGCAAATGTAATTCAGATCTTTTTGAGAATAAAGTGTTACCGCCAGGTATAACTGAAAGCGCATAGTCGTATAGTTTATTTCCATTTTTAATTTTCATTAATATTAATACTAATTATAATTTTACCTTTTTTGCATAAGATAAATATTATCTCTTCCAATGTTTAATTCATAAATAATTTTTAAAAATTTATAAATATTGGAATAAGAACTATTTTTACCTAAGTAAGACATTATCTCACATCTAAGTAGGTGGATCTTTTTTCCCAATTTTGGATTTTTAGTATAGTCGAAATCTTTTTTAAGAAGAAACAATTCTATAGGAAAATCAGAAATAGCATCAAGGGTTTTAAATCCCATTTTGCTTGAAAAATTAATGAAATTTTCTCTATTAAAGTAACTTAAATGTTCTGGGGGTGATACCCAATATTTTTTTTTATGTACTCTTTTATTAGTTTCTTTTTGAAGATTAGAGAAATCGTTAGGAATTGTACAAATTAAATATGATTTTTTTTTTATTTTTTTTTTTAAGATTTTTATAAACTTAACTGGATCAGTAACATGCTCTAATACGTTGTTAAGAGTTATAACATCAAATTTTTTTAAATCCTGTTTTTGTATAAAGTCCTCAGGATCCATTGATATGAATTTTATTTTTGAATTATTTTTTTTAATTAAATTATTTAATGAAAAATCAACTCCAACACAGTTTTTGAAATAATCTTTTATTTTGTTTAAAAATGTTCCTTGACCAGCACCTATATCAAGTAAAATTTTTTTATCTATTTTTTTTAATTTTTTAGTTAACATAAAAATTTTTGCTAAAGATATACATTTATGATAATTTTCTTCTTCAATCTTCATCTTATACTTATAAGAAATACTTTTTTTAAAATATTTTTCTTTATAATATTTATTTAATTGAATTTTATTAGGAACTGGATCTACTTTATAAAATCCTAGCTTATTTTTTTTTATTTTTACCATTTTTTTTTATATATAAATAATTTGCAAAGTCCCAATCATCTATATCATCAATATCAACAGTTGAATATTTTTTTAATGGTATACCTTTAAAATTTTTATTACTTATTTTCCATCCTTTAACTGTTGAGCTATAAAATTGTCCAGCATCATAATATTTTTTTTTAAATTTTTCTGTTCCCTGTTTTGAATATTTTGGATAAATATATTTTAATTTATCTTTATTTACTATTTTGAATGATTGTTCTATTGGCTCAGGATATTCTAAGATTGGAAAGACAAAATCATTAGCCTTTCTTATTTTTTTAAAAGAATATAGAATTGTTTTTTTTTCTACTAGTACAGAACAAGGATAAATACAGCTTATATATTTAAAATCGTATTTTTTTTTTAAGATTTCGATGGAATGATTGATAACTTCAATAGTTGATACATTATTTAAACCAAGTTTTTTTGGCCTTTTAATAATTTCATCAAACTTTAAATTCTTAGCTAAATTAATAATTTTTGGGCTATCTGTACTTAAGAATATTTTATCAAAAATTTTAAATGAACTGATTAATTTGTAGGTTTTTTCTAGAATTGGCAATCCATTAAATAATTTAATATTTTTGTTTTTTATTCTTCTACTATTTCCTCTTGCTATAAATATGGCTATTTTCATTCTTATTTATTTATTATACTAAAATTAGATTTAATAATATTTTTTGCTTGATCACCATGATTAAAAAGTAAATCGATTATTGAAAGATGACATTTTTTTTTATTATAATATAAAAATTGATCTTTATTCTCGCAATATTCAAAATATTGAATTTTAAAATCTTCATTTAATTTTTTATTTGTCTTCATATATATTTCGGCACCCACTGTTGAAATATATTCATTTGCTTTTAAATGTGAGCAAATTTCATAAATAAGATTATCTTTTCTAAAGCTTTGATTTATGTTCAAATCTGAAAGTTTAATAATTTTACTTTTACTAATATTTAAAACTTTTAAAAAAAAATATATAAAAGATAGATTCAAATCAATAAGATTTGTAAATTTTTTATTATAAATTTTTTCAATATCTGGATAATATTTATCAAAAAATTTTTTTTTTGAGTAAGAGTGTTTAATTGTTAATAGGTGTTTTTGCAAAAATTTAGATGAATTATCAATTTTAGTATTGTTGATTAATTGTGTTTTAAGTCTCTTTTTTATTATTGGTAAAGTAAGAAATTCAGGTTTATTGTTAATTTTAATTAGTACTCTCTGTTGCCAACTTCGTGATGCAAACTGAATATTATCCATCACTACAAATTTATCAACATAATCAATTAGACCAAAATAACCCGGATAAGATAAAAAAGTTGGTTGTGATGATGCTATTTTCATAAAATATTTTTCATTTATAAAATAATTTCAAAGTTGATTAATAATTGATCTACCATTTCCTGGGATCTTTAATTTTAAGATAATCCTTTCTTGAAAATAAAGAATTAATTAATTTAATGTATTTTTTATTAATATTTTTTTTTTTAAATTTTAATATCTTCTCTAGCTGCGAAATATTATCAAATCCGACAACGATTTTATTAACATTTGCATTTTGTAACACATAATTTAAGCAAAGAGAGTATAAATTAATTTTTTTTTTATGAGCTAATTTTAATAATTTATAATTAAATTTTTTTAATATCGGATTATTTATATTTAATTTTGAATTAATTAACAAACCTTGTAAAAAAATTGATCGAGCAACAATATTTTTTTTAGACTTTATTCCACTAAAATCATTATTAATAATATTTAATGGTAATTGTATTGAACTAATATATTTATTTTTCAACAGATCTTTAATTAATTTTTTTGAATAAATTGAAAATCCAATTTCTTTAATTTTATAATTTTTAAATATATTATTTATTTCTAATTGATTTGATTTAAAGAATTTAAAATCGTTTTCGTCATGAAAATAAACTGTATCTAAATAGTTTAAATTATTCAAAGATGAATCTAATTGACTCTTTATAAAATTTAGTTTTTGGTTCTCTCGTAAAGTTCTTAGTGATGGTATTTTTGTACTTATATTAAATTTTTTAACATAATTTTTTTTAATAAATTCTCCAATAACTTTCTCTGAACCATAGTTTGTAGCTGTATCAAATGAGTATAAAGAATTTTTAAAACAAAATTCTAAAAATTTGAAAATTTTTTTTTTACTATTTCTTTTATTGATATTAGTTATTCCATAATTATCTACTAATTGCGCAGTTCCTATTATTAATTTTTTCAAAATTATCTCCAGAATTTATAGTTTATTTTTTTCTTATTAAGACCTGGGGAAATGATGGTTTTATTATTAATAAGTGTATAATTTTCAGTTGATTTTGAATCAATGATTGCATTTAATAAAATTACTCTTTGATAAAAAGCAACTTTTTCAAAAAATTTTATATTTCTGGTTTTTACAGGGGTAACAATTTGATAGATGATTTTTCCACTATCAAATTTTTCATTAACTAAATGAGAACTGGAACAAATAAAACGATTTTTATCCTTAAAACTTTTCTTTATTGCATCTAATCCTTTATAATAAGGAAGTAAAGAATTGTGTATATTGTATGTTCTATAATTATTAAAAATTTTTTTATCAATTTTTCTAGTATAAAATAAAACTATCTTTCTTGGATTAAATTTTTTTATACTCTTATAGGCTTCTGTATTAAATTTATTGTTATTTAAATTAGAAATAAAATTAAATTTTACATTTTTTAATTTTTTAAATTTTTTTTTTTTTGTAGAAATTATTAGAAACTCTATATTTTTTTTATTAAACAACTTTATATAATTAAAGAAAGTACCTAAATCACTGTTACCTATAATACAAATTTTAATCATTTTTTAACAAAATAAAATCTCTCATAATTTATACTTTTATTGTCAATTTTTATGACTGATATATTTTTATTTTTCAAAGTTTTTATTACTATATTCCTGCTTGGATAAAATAAGATTTTAGATTTATAATCAACAACTTCACTCATGAGATTAAAACTAAAACCAATCTTTGAAAATTTGTGAAATATTTTTATACATTTTACAACAAATTGTTTCATCTCTTTCTGACTAAGTTTATTTTTGAGAGTAAATAATCCATTGCATACAATAAAATCATATTTTTTAGAAATATTTAAAATATTCTTCACATAAAAATTGCAACTTTGGTTTTTATTTTTATTTTTTGCATAGCCAATCATTTCTTTAACTACATCTATTCCTGTATATTTATATTTTAAATTTTTAGGTATATAATTTACTAACTCTCCATAACCGCATCCAACATCTAATAATGAAAAAATTTTATTATCAGTTTTAAATTTTAGTAATTTCAATAGTACTTTATATCTTTTTTTTGATTTTTTTTTTTCAGTCCATCCTACACCCCTTAATGAGGGTCCATAAATTTTAAACTTATCTTTATAATAATTTTTTAAGTTATTCATTGTATGTAAAGATTTCTAATAGTTTTTTTTTATTTTTATGTAGTTTATTATAATTATTATTTTTATTTTTCAAAATTTTAAACTTTCTAAAATTAATTTTGTTAATAAAATTATTAACAAATAATTTTCTAATATAAAAATTTTGATTACTAGAAGTTTGATAAACATTTATAAATTGATTGTTTTCGATTAAATTCATCATTGTTTGGCCGCCTGGTGAAATTATATATTGTGATTTTTTTGCATAATCTATTAATTGATTTTGAGGAATAAAAGATTTTATTACGTAATTTTTTTTTGTTTTAAGTTTTTTTCTAATTTTATCTTGAGAAACATTTATAAAATATAATTTTTTTATTTTATTTTGTGAAAAAAAATCAATTTGATTATAAATTTTATAAAAAAAATTTTGATATTGTTTATTTAGAATAACTAAAACATTTATACTCTTTTTAATTTTTTTAATTGAAAATTTATTGTTAGGAACAGAATATTCTTGTCCCAAGAAAATTTTTTTGTGATTAATTTTTTTATAAAATTTAAATGTATCTATTAAATAAAAATCTTTTGGAATTTTAAATTGATAGTCGTTAATAATTATTATCTTATTAAAATTCTTTTTTAAAAATATTTCTATTTTTTTTGAAAAAATATAAGTATCAATTAAAATTATATTAGCTTTTTTTTTCTTAATCTTCTTTAATAAAATGTTTAAGTTTCTAAAAATTATAAACTTAACTTTTTTATCTTTACTTTTTAAAAACTCAAAATATTTTTTTGCTCTGGTATAATGACCTAATCCTGACTTATTACTTTTCCAGGCTGCTACGATTATCATTTTACTAAATAATTTGTCAGAGAACCTCTCATTGATTTTCTTGTAGCTTCTGTCCGTGGTGGGTAATTAAAGTAACCTAATATTTTTTTTTGTTTAATATTTAATTTTTTTTGGAATTTCAGGGGTAGACCATATGGAACTGCAAATTGTTGTTTCAAAAACCATCTGTTAAAAGCTAATGTTATATTAACTCTATATTTTTTAGATTTTTTTTCTGCAGATCCATGCCAAACATTAGAATTCATAACAATCACGCTACCTTCCTTAGCTAAAATTTTTTTTGCTTTTTTGTTATCTCTAATTGATGGATATCTTAAAATTTTATGTGATTTTGGTACTAATTGAAGTGGGCCATCATCTGAATTTAAGTTATCTAAATAAAAAAAAAATTGTAAATGAGTGGGTGGATATATGGCACACACTCTAGAGTCTAAATGTAGTCTTTGCGACGGAGCATTTTGTTTTAATATTCTTGCGTGTAATAATTCAAATTGATAAATATCTCTATCATTTTTGTAAGCCCCTTGAGAAAAATAATTTTCACAAATTTTATTGATTTTTTTATTAAAAATTAAATCTAAAAACATTTTGTCTTTATTTTGAAGATTCCACACTATGTATTCTAAATTATCTTTTTTTTTCTTAAATTTATCTGAAGAACGAGAATACAAATCCTTTTTCATTGATAAAATTTTATTTAAATACTTTTTACAATAAGATTTTGATAAAAAATTTTCTAAAACTATAAAACCATTTTTTTCAAGTTTTTTTTGAATTTTAATATAATTGATTTTTTTATTCATAGGATTATTAATTATATTCATATAATAATCATTATGAATGAAATTAAAAATAAATAAAAAAAAAATACCCTTTTTTATTGCTGAAATTTCTGCAAATCATAAAGGCTCTATTACGCATGCAAAAAAACTCATAAAGCTTGCTAAAGTTTCTGGAGCAGATGCAGTAAAATTACAAACGTATTCACCTTCAAATATGACTTTGAAGTCAAAAAAAAAATTTTTTAAAATTGATAAAAAAAAATGGGGATCAAACTATTTATGGGAATTATATGAAAGGGCAAAAACGCCATTGAGTTGGCATAAACCCCTTTTTGATTATTCAAAAAAAATAGGTATTTTATGTTTTAGCACTCCTTTTGATGAAGAAAATGTAGATCAGCTAGAGAGGTTAAAATGTCCAATTTATAAAATCGCTTCATTTGAAAACAATCATTTCTCTTTATTAAAAAAAATTGCGAAAACAAAAAAACCAATAATTATGTCTACTGGTATTGCCACACTTAAAGAAATTGAAAAATCTGTAAAATTTTTAAAAAAGAATAGAAGTGGAAAAATTCACTTACTATACTGTGTAAGTAATTATCCATCTAAAATTGAAGATTTTAATTTAAAAAATATTTCAATATTAAAGAAAAAATTTAAAAAAATTGTGGGATTTTCTGATCATTCTGTTGATGATTTTGTAAGTTTTATTGCAATAAATGAAGGGGCTGAGATTATCGAAAAACATATTGCTTTAGATAAAAATTCAATTGATGCTGAATTTTCAAAAAAAACAAATGAGCTTAAAAGTTATATTTCAACTTTGAAAAGAATTAGATTTTTAAAAAAAAAAAATAATTATGTTCTCCCAAAATTAAATTCAGGTAAAAAATTCCAAAGATCTATTTTTGTTACAGAAAACTTAAATGTAGGGGAAAAATTAAGCCACAAGAACATAAAAGCAATAAGACCAAACAATGGCATAGATGCTTCTGAATATTATTCAGTAATTGGTAAAAAAATTAAAAAAAAAATTAGTAAAAATAGCCCATTACTCAAAAAGTATTTCTGAAATATTAAACAATCTATGAAGATTACAAAATCTCTTTCAAAAACAATCTTTAATAAATTATCTATTGATGAAAAAATTATGCTGGGCTATTGTTCTGTCATACTTAATGATGAATTTGTATTAATTAGAATTAAAAAAAATATCTAGAAAAGTTTAAAATGAAAAAAAAAATTATAAATATTGGCATTGTAGGATGTGGAAGAGTTTTTGACCATTATGTTAAGATTTTTAATAGAAGAAAATCAAATGATTTTAAAGTTCATGTAGTTTGTGACAAAGAAAAAAAAAGGGCAGATAGAGCAGCTAGAATTTTTAAAAGCCAAAAAATATACAATTTTTCATTGATGCTAAAAAAATTTCAAAATAAATTAGATTTAATTATAATACTTACTCCTTCAGGATTACATTTTGAACAATCAATGCTTGCTCTTAAAAATAATTTTAATGTCTTGTGTGAAAAACCAGCCACAATGTTAGCAAGTGATGCTCTTAAGATAGAACAGTTATCAAAGAGAAAAAATTTGATGTTTGGAATAGCTTTTCAAAATAGGTTTAATAAATCCGTAATAACATTAAAAAAATTATATAAAAAAAATAAATTTGGAAAAATACTTTTAGTTAACGTTAGGTTGCTTTGGTCAAGAAATCAAAGTTATTATAATGATAAGTGGCATGGCAGATGGAGGTTAGATGGAGGTGTAACAAATCAACAAGCAATACATCATATAGATGTAGCTAGGTGGATATTTGGTCCTGTATCAGAAGTTAATTCTATGATGACAAATCAAATTAACAAATTACAGGCGGAAGATACTAATAATTCAATTATCAAGTTTAAAAGCGGAGCTACTGGATCAATCCAAGTAACTACAGCTGTAAGACCCTCAGATCTAATAGCGTCTTTAGAGGTAATTGGAGAAAAAGGATTTATAGTTTTAGGTGGAGTTGCTTTAAATAAAATTGAAAATTTTTACTTTAAAGATATATCTAAAATAGAAAAAAAAATGATAGAGGAGTCTAATGAAAAAGTTGAAAATGGATATGGAAATAGCCATAGTAAAATTATAGATATTGCAATTAAGAATATTAAAAATAATAAAAAAAGTTTTCCAATTTCAGCAACTGATGGCTACGCAACAGCAAATTTAATTCATTCTCTATATAAAAGTGATGAAAGAAAAAAATGGGTAAAAGTTACTAATAATGTTAAATCAAGTAGACTAGGAAGGTAAAATGTTAGAAAATAAATTTCCAGGAAAAGATATTACGCTAGATGATATGAAGGAAAAGTTTCCGTTATGTGTTAAAAAAAATGAAAATGATTTTTCGAAATTTGAAATAGCAGGAGTAGAATTTGGTGGAAATCAAATTCCAATAATGGCTGGCCCCAACATGGTTGAATCTAAAGAGCTAATACTGGATGTTGCAGATAATATAAAAAAAATAGGGGCTCATTTTTTAAGAGGTGGAGCTTTTAAACCATTAACATTTCCATATCGTAGTAAAAAATTTAATGAAACAAGAGAGCAAGGGATAGAGTGGCTTAAAATTGCTAAAAATGAGTTTAAAATTCCAATAATCACTGAGGTCATGGAAGAAAAATATATCGAGTTAGTTTCAAGTGTTGCAGATATTTTGCAAATTGGATCTAGAAACATGCAAAATTATCCATTTCTTACGGCTTGTGCAAGAAGTGGCAAGCCTATAATGTTAAAAAGGCATTATGGTGCGTCTTTAAGAGATTGGTTGGGAGCTGCTGAATATATTTTATATGAAGGTAATAAAAAAGTAATTTTATGTGAAAGAGGTGTATCAATACCTCATACACACAGAAGTACCTCAAGGTTTGCAATTGACTTACAGGTTGTACCTGCTGCAAAAGAAATTACGCATTTGCCAATAGTAGTAGATCCATCTCACGCAACCTTTTGGAGACCTTGGATAAACTCAATGAGTCTAGCAGCAGTTGCTTCAGGTGCAGATGGAATAATGCTAGAAGTACACCCAGATCCTGAAAATTCAGCAGTAGATCCATTACAACCAATAAATTATGATCATTTTAGCAAATTGATAAAAAAAATGGATGTACTAGCAACTTCTGTCTATAATAAAAAAATATTATAATTCTTTTATGATTTTAAAAGAATTACAATCTCTAGTTCAAAATAAAATTATTCTTAAAAAAAAAAAATACACAGTAATTATTGGTGCAAATCCATCTAAAACAGCCAGATCACCTATTCTATGGAATTATTTCTTTAAAAAGACAAATCAAAATATAGAAATGATTCCACTTGATACAGACAAAAAAAATATAAAAAAAATTTTAGAAATCTTATCAAAAGATAATAAATTTTTAGGTGGCTGTGTAGCTGTACCTTTAAAAGAAAATATATACCATGAACTGTTGAAAAAAAAAGCGTTAGATAAAATTACCCAACAAATTGGAGCTGTTAATTGTATTTATAAAAATAAAAATAAAATTTTTGGAACAAATACAGATGGAGAGGCTGCTATTAAAGTATTTAATAATAAATTTGGTAATATAAAAAATAAAAAATGTCTTATTTTAGGTTATGGAGGAGTTGGTAAAGCAGTTACGGCTTTTTTTAATAATGCAACAAAAAGAAAAATTATCATTTCTAATAGAACTAAAATAAATAAGAATATCATTAGCAAAAACAATTTAGAATTTATTGAATGGAAAAAGTTTCCAACTATTTTATCTAAAATGGATATTATAATAAATTGTACATCTTTAGGTTTTAATAAAAATAGAAAATCTCCATTAAAAAAGAAAGAATTTTACTTTATAAAAAATAATGTCTATTTATTTGATGTAATATACAATCCTTTAGAATCAACCTTTCTGAAACTAGGCAAAAAAAGATCTAAGAATTTTTTAAATGGATTAGAAATGAATAAGATGCAAGCAATCTTAGCTATTAAAAAAGTTTTAAAAAATAAATTTTCAGAAAATAAAATTAAAAGAAAACTTGTAAAATTTTAATTTTTCATTTTTTTAAATTAAGCAAAAATCTTGCTAATTTAATATCAAAACTATCATTAATATCAAAAGACTCAATTTTTTTTATTTTATAAAATGTTGAAGATTTTGGATCGCAAGTTTTTTTATTAAACTTTATAGATTTATTATTAAGAAATTTTAAAAAATAAGATGTTTTAGTTATACGCAGTGCAGAAGTAGATATAAAGGACTCCGGCCAATCTTGCGTTCTTTCTACATCTGTCCATTTTAAACCATTAACCTTTACAACATCAAATTTAATTTTATCTTTAATATTTACAAATAAAAAAGGATGATCTTCTGGATTTGTAACAGCATTCAATGATGTAAATTTAGATTTTAAGAATTTTTTATATGCAGATTTTATACTTACAGTTTTAAGAAAAGGATTTGTTACTGGGCAAATAGTAATAGAATATGGAATTTCTAATTTATTCTTTTTTAAAAATCTCAGATAATCAAGTATAGCTGAAACCATAGAGGCTCTACTTGTAGAATATTTTGACGGTCTAAGATACGGGCATTTAGCTCCAAACTTTTCAACATATTTTTTTATTTTATTACTGTTAGTAGAAACTATGACATCACCTATTTGAGCTTTTAAACAAGTTTTAATTTTCCTAGAAAGCAATGTTTCAGAACCAAGCTTTTGAATATTTTTATTTGGAATTCTCGTTGATCCTGTTCTAGCAGGTATAAAAATAATATTTTTTTTCATTTTTTTCCATTATTTCAAGAATACTTCATGATTTTTTTAATCTTAGATACTAAATATTGACAATACAAATCAATAAGTTAAAGATTTTTCATTAATTTGAACAAACTATACTAATAGTAATATTTATTACAATTATTTTATGAAAAAATTACCAAAAGTATCAATTATAATCAGAACAAAAAATGAAGAGAGATGGATTGCAAGTTGTTTAGATAAAATATATTCCCAAACTTACAAAAATTTTGAAATTATTATTGCTGATAATTGTTCAACAGACAAAACTGTAGTTAAGGCTAAAAAATATCCAATAAAATTAATAAAAATTACAAAATTTTTTCCAGGAAAAGCAATTAATGATGCAATTAAAGTTTCATCTGGAGAAATAATCATTTGTTTGTCTGCTCACTGTATCCCAGTAAATAATTACTGGCTTGAAAAACTTATTTCTCCACTTAAAAATAAAAAGATTGCTGGTGTTTATGGAAGGCAAGAACCTATGCCCTATTCCAGTATTTATGACAAAAGAGATTTATTATTACTTTTTGGATTAGATAGAAAAGTTCAAACCAAAGATCCTTTTTTTCATAATGCAAATAGTGCATTTCTAAAAAAAATTTGGAAGAAAAATAATTTTGATGAAAACACAACAAATATTGAGGATAGGATATGGGCGAGCCAAGTTATAAATCAAGGATTTAAAATTTTATACGAACCTAAAGCAAGCGTATTTCATTTTCATGGTGTTCATCAAAATCTTGATCCTGAAAGGTGTGCCTCTGTT
>MDSV01058244.1_pt1 | contig 12732 bp, 13 predicted proteins | sample 810851 | NCBI WGS metagenome assembly MDSV01 (sample SAMN05326640, study PRJNA326480) | marine metagenome | isolation source: seawater | place: Atlantic Ocean: North East | collected 2012 | reverse complement strand
TTACAAGCTGATTTGATATCTGCTGAAGACAAATACTCATTAATTAAAAATTTAATAGCTTTTGAGTTTTCTCCAACTTCAGGATTATTTTTTAATAAAATTTCTAAATCGCTAATTCTTTTTTTATCTATTAGCCAATTTATTTTAATTTTCGTGAATTCTTCTGTGCTTAAATTATTTTTTGGAGAATATGAATTTGTAAATAGAACACGGAAAAGCAAATCCTCGGAGGTCCTAGAAAGTTTCAATTTGTTAATTCTTTTTAAAATCTTTTTGATTTCTTCTCCATCTGAATTAACCCACATATTTAGATTAAAATTATTTTCTTCAGGATCAAATATGCCTATTACTGATTGTTCATTATCTGTAATTTCGTCTTCATTAATTTTAATTGTTATTTTGTTAATATCATCCGACAGTGAGGGGTTCTCAATTGTTATCTCTTCTTGGTTTATGTCATCATTTTTTTCAGTTTGGGATTCTTGCTTTTCCCATATATCGATGACTTCATCTTCTGCTATAGAGTAGCTCAAGGTTAAAACCAAAAAATAAATTATGGAAATTGATACTTTATTTAAGTGTGATAAGCTTATCATTGCTAATTTGTTGTTTGATAAGTTTTTTGGGAGCTGGAAAATCAATTTTATCAAGCATAAATATTCCTAAAAATATAAATAAAATAATTAATGTAATTTTAATTACTAGTTTTTTATTAGATCTAGGTTTTAATCCGAGTTGCATAATTGTTAATTTATATTTAAACTCGAAAAATAAGACATAATTGTGAAAAATCAAATTTAAAATTTCAGGCAAGTGTGAAAAAAAACCTTATTTTATTAGGAATGATGGGTGTTGGTAAATCTACTCTAGGTAAAATTGTGGCTAAAAAGCAGAATTTAAACTTTATAGACACTGATACAAATATTGAAAAAAAACTATCAATGAAAATTTCTGAAATTTTTAGAAAAAAAGGTGAAAAATTTTTTAGGGAAGTGGAGGAAAAAGAGGTATTAAGTTCACTTGAAAATGAGAATTGTGTTATAGCCTTAGGGGGCGGTGCATTTGTGAATAAAAATATAAGAAATTTTGTATTAAAAAATTCTATATCCGTATGGCTTGACGTTAGTTTAAAAATATTAAACAAAAGAGTATATTGGAATAAAAAAAGACCTTTACTAAATAAAAAAAATAATCAAGAAATTATTAAAAAATTATATTCGGCTAGAAAAATTATTTACAAGCAGGCTAATTATAGAATTAAATGTGACGGTCTAAATAAAGAAAATATTGCTAAAAAAATTATAAGTTTTTATGAAAAGAAATAAGCTGATTGTTAAAACTAAAAGTAAATCCTATTCTATTTATTTTGGAAACAATATATTAAATAGCACCGGTGTATTAATTAATAAAAATTTACCTGATGTAAAAAAAGTATGTATTATTTGTGATAATAAAGTACCTACGAAAATATTAAAAAAATTAGTTAAATCATTAAAAAAATATAAAATAAAAATTTTTAAATTAAATGCAAATGAGAATACTAAAAATATATTAGTAGCAAATAAAATTATTGAGCAGTTATTACAGGAAAATTTTAATCGATCAGATTGCGTAGTTGCTTTAGGGGGTGGAATAATTGGTGATTTATCAGCTTTTATTTCTAATCTTACAAAACGTGGATTAAAATTTATTAATATCCCCACAACTTTATTAGCGCAAGTAGATGCTTCTATTGGGGGGAAAACAGGAATCAATGCCAACTTAGGAAAAAATTTGATAGGAACTTTTTATCAACCGGATTTTATATTAAGTGATGTATCAATATTAAAAAGCTTACCCAAAAGAGAAATGATATCCGGATATGGTGAAATATTAAAACATTCTTTAATATTAGATAAACAATTCTTTTTATGGCTTGTTAAAAATGGATATAAAATAATTAATAGAAGTAATGATGTTTGTTTAAAAAAAGCAATTATCAAAAGTTGTAAAATAAAAAGTGATGTTGTTAAAAAAGATGAAAAAGAAAAAAATTTAAGAATGATACTCAACTTTGGTCATACTTTCGCACATGGATTTGAAAGTGCAAAAAATTTTTCTAATAAATTAAAACACGGAGAAGCAGTTCTTTTGGGAATGATAATGGCATGTAAATTATCAAATAAAAATAAATTATTATCTTTTAAAGACCTAAATATAATAGAAAAGCATTTTACAAATTTGAGATTACCAATGCATATTTCTAAAATTTTTAAAAAAAATGAAGTTAAAAAAATAGTTCATTTTATGAAGAAGGATAAAAAAAATGTTGATAAAAAAATTAATTTAATTTTACTTAATAAAATAGGTAAAGCGAATAAACCAAAATCTTTTTCTATAACTGTTCAAAAAATGCAGAAATTTTTAGAATCATTTTATAATTAAATTTACTCTATCTCTATCTCTAAAGCATGTATTCTATTTTTCATTTCATCTTTTAATATTATATAAATTTCTTTATGCGCTTGAATTTTCTGCATATTTTTAAGTTTTTTGGATTTAATAATCAGTTTAAGATGAAATTTATTTACATCAAAATATTTATGTTTTTTATGCAAATGAGAGTTATCAATTAATATTATATTTTCTGGATTAATTTTTTCATTTATTTTTTTTTTAATACTGTCAAAAAAATTCATATTTTCACTTTTAAAATCCTAGAACATATAATAGTTTTAAACAATGCAAAATATTTGTGAATGGGAAAATTGCGAAGAAAGCGGTGAGTTCAAAGCGCCTGTTGAGAGAGATAATATAAGAAACTATAAATGGTTATGTCAGGAGCATATTAAATTGTTTAATAAAAATTGGAACTATTTTGAAGGCATGTCACAGAATGAAATTGAAAATTTTTTAAAATCAGATCTTACGTGGCATCGGCCAACTCAAAAATTCTCCTCAAGTGATAATTTTTTTAATATATTATGGAATAATGCACTTAGTGATAATTTTAATATTTTTAGTAAAAAAAATATATTTAATAACCTAAAAGATAAAAAGCTAAGCCAAAAAGATAAGGATGCCTTTAAAATTATGGGCCTAGAAACAAATACAGATTGGACAAATATACAAAAAAAATTCAAAACTCTTGTAAAAAAATTACACCCTGATAGAAACTCAGGTAATAAAGAATTTGAAGATAAATTAAAAAAAGTAACTTTAGCATACAGCCACTTAAAATTGTTAATGGCGAGAAAGTAAAAATGGCAAATTTAAATGAACTAGTTCCCGATTTAAAAATTTCAGTAAATCAAATTTTTGGAATTGAGACAGATATGAAAGTTGATGGATTTTCAAAAAAAAATGAGTATGTTCCTGAAATTGATAGCACTTATAAATTTGATAGAGATACAACTTTAGCAATCATTTCTGGATTTGCATATAACAAACGCGTTTTAGTCCAAGGCTATCATGGAACTGGAAAATCTACGCACATCGAACAAGTTGCTGCAAGACTAAATTGGCCATGCATTAGAGTTAATCTAGATAGTCATATAAGCCGTATAGATTTAATCGGTAAAGATGCAATAGTTGTAAAAGATAATAAACAAATCACTGAATTTAAAGAAGGTATTATTCCTTGGTCACTTCAGAATCCAATAGCATTGGTATTTGATGAATATGATGCTGGTAGACCAGATGTAATGTTTGTAATTCAAAAAGTTCTCGAAAAACAAGGTAGTTTTACTTTGCTAGATCAAAATAAAGTTTTAAAACAACATCCATTATTTAGGCTATTTGCAACAGCAAATACAATAGGTTTAGGAGATACCACCGGTCTTTACCAAGGAACCCAACAAATAAACCAAGGGCAATTAGATAGGTGGAGCATTATAACAACATTAAACTATCTTAAATTTGATAAAGAGTTAGAAATTGTTTTAGCTAAATCAAAAAGCTTTAATAATAAAGAAGGTAAAGAAATTTTATCCAATATGATTAAAGTTGCTGATTTAACTAGGAAAGGTTTTGTAAATGGCGATATTTCTACAGTAATGAGTCCTAGAACTGTGATCCACTGGGCCGAAAATACAGATATTTTTAAAGACACAGGATATGCTTTCAGAGTAACTTTTTTAAATAAATGTGATGAATTGGAAAAAAATATTATTGCAGAATACTACCAAAGATGTTTTGGGGAAGATTTACCAGAATCTACAATTAATATTAAAATATAATTTTAAAAATGGATGAAAGAGAACTTTTAAAGGAAAAATTTAAATCCGCCGTATCATCTACAGTTAAAGCTATTTCTGGAAATTTTGAACTAGACATTAAATTTGATAATAGCTCACCTGCAAATGAAAATTCTTTAAGCCTCCCAGAGATTGCTGAACTTAAAAAATTGCAAGACTTTACCGATCTAAGAGCTTACGCTGACTCGGAAGCTTTAAAAATAAAATATAATGACAAAAAAATTTATTCTAAAAATGAACCTGTAAGTCCAATGGGTAAAGCTCTGTACGCAATAGCTGAAAAAATAAGATATGAAAAAATAGGATCAAATAATTTAAAAGGTGTAAAAAATAATATAACGCAATGTTACGAAAATAAATTTAAAAATAAAAAAACTGAAGAAATTAAGACTGAAACCGATGTGCCAATAACTGATGCTTTTGAATTATATTTAAGAAGTCACTTTTTTAAAATTAAACAAAATCAGACTACCAAAAAAGTACTAAGTCATTGGAAAGATCTATTTGATAAAAAATTAAAAAAAAAATTAAGAGAATTAGATAATAATATTGAAAATCAAAGTAAATTTAATCAATTAGTGTCTAATTTAATAAGTGGCCTTGATTTTGAAGATGAAAATTCTAAAGAAAAGGAAGAAAAACAAGAGACAAAAAATGAAGATTCTTCACAGGCTGAAAATGATAGAGAAGAAGATAGTTTAGCTCAACAAAAAGATGGTCAAGAAAGTGATTCTGATTTAAGCGTAACTGAAAGTAACATGGAATCTTCAGAAGAAACGAAAAGCTCTGAGCAAAAGGAAATAGTCGGAGATAAAAGATTAGCTACTAGCAATCAAAAAGTATTATTAAAAGAAAAATATAAAGCATATACCAATAAATTTGATGAAATTACATATGCTGAAGATTTAGAAAATGATGAAGAGATTGTTAGACTTAGAAAAAATCTAGACCAACAACTTACAAGCTTACAAAGTATTATTGCTAAGCTTGCCAATAAACTTCAAAGACAACTTTTAGCTAAACAAAATAGATCTTGGGAATTTGATTTAGAAGAAGGTATGCTTGACGCTTCAAAACTATCAAGAGTTATAATTGATCCATTTCATTCACTCTCTTATAAAAAAGAAAAAGAAACTGAGTTTAAAGATACTATAGTTACTCTTCTTATTGATAACTCAGGCTCAATGAGAGGAAGACCAATTTCAGTTGCAGCTATTTGTGCAGATATTTTATCAAGAACCTTAGAAAGATGTTCGGTTAAAGTAGAAATTTTAGGATTCACAACTAAAAATTGGAAAGGAGGAAAGAGTAGAGAACATTGGAATTTAAATAATAAACCAAAAAACCCAGGAAGACTAAATGACTTAAGACATATAATCTACAAATCCGCTGATAAACCTTGGAGGCAAGCGAAAAAAAATATTGGGCTTATGCTTAAAGAAGGACTTTTAAAAGAAAACATCGATGGTGAAGCTCTTCTTTGGGCTTTTAAAAGAATTGCCGCAAGAAAAGAAGAAAGAAAAATACTGATGATTATTTCAGATGGCGCACCAGTTGATGATTCTACTTTATCAGTAAACTCTGGTGATTATTTAGAGAAACATTTAAAACAAACTGTTAAATGGATTGAAAATAATTCAAATATTGAAATTTTAGCAATTGGAATTGGTCACGACGTGACAAGGTATTATGGTAAAGCAATTAAAATAGCAGATGTTCAGGAACTTGGCGACGTAATGATTAATCAACTAACTAATCTTTTCTCAGAGAATAATAGTAAAACTATACAATAATTTTCTTTTCGCGATTTTGATGAAATTTTAGAATAAAAATTCTAAAAGGAATTAACATGATTGATGAAACAAATATTTTAACTAATAAATCCCCAAGTGATAAGTTAATCCAATTAATTCCAGTTCCATAAAACGAAATTGAAAAAAATAAAAAAGTATCAATTGTAGATCCAATTAAAGATGAGAATAATGGTGCTGCGAACCAAACTTTATTTCTAAGTTTATCAAAAATGTTTACATCTATTAGTTGGGCAACTAGAAATGCTGTCCCTGATCCAATGGCAATTCGAATAGATATTAAATCTGAATAATTAGTTGAAAAAAATAAAGTTAAAAATATTCCAAATATAAAACCTAAATAAACAATTTTTTTTGCACTATTTTTCCCATATGATCGGTTTGATAAATCTGTAATTAAAAATGCTATTGGATACGTAAACGCACCATAAGTTAATAAATTTTGAAGATTAAAATAGTTAATTGGAAATTGAACAAGATAATTAGATACAGCAACTACTATTGCCATTGCTAACGCTAAAATAAAAAAAAAATTTTTTTTTATTTTAGTCATTGATGTTTAAATTTTTGCAACTATTTGTTTTTTTAACTTTTTCGCTTTTATTGATAATTTAAATGCTCTTGCACTTTTTAAATAATAATCTAATCCACCTTTATAATCTACTGTTCTTAAGGCAGCGTTACTTACGCTTAATTTCACATTTCTTTTTAAAATATCGCTTTTAAAAGTAACCTTTTTTAAATTTGGAAAAAATTTTCTTTTTACTTTATTATTCGCATGACTGACTTTATGACCTTTTAAAGGTGACTTTCCCGTTAGTTCGCATTTTTTTGACATATTATTTTTCCTAGACTGTATATAGAGGTAGCATAAAATGGAATCAAGTTAATATATTAAAATATTGACAACTTTATCATCGAGTATTAGCTATATTGAAAGATCTTTAATGAATATAACATTTTCTATAGCATTTTTAGCAGGATTAATAAGTTTCTTATCTCCATGCGTTTTGCCAATAATACCTGGTTACATTTCGTACATATCTGGAGGCATATCAAAGAAAGATGAGGGTAAGAGCAGTAATTTAATAATTATTAAAACAATTTTTTTTACTTTTGGTTTTTCATTAGTTTTTATAATTTTAGGATCAACGGCATCTTTACTTGGAAAATTTTTTTTAACTAATTCTGAAACTTTTAGAGTCATAGCAGGACTAATTATAATATTATTTTCAATACAATTTTTAGGAATTATAGAATTTAAAATTCTTAATAGAGATCTAAGATTTTTTACCAACGAATATAGCGATAATTTAGCATTTCCATTATTAGTTGGTGCTGCTTTTGGTTTTGGCTGGACTCCATGTATAGGTCCAATTCTTGGATCAATCTTAACTTTAGCCGCAATAGAACAGGATGTTTCAAAAAGTGTATTGCTTCTTTCTTTTTATTCTCTTGGTTTGGCTATACCTTTTATAATATCAGGTATTTTAATTGATAAATTTTTATATTTTTCTCAAAGTTTTAAAAAGCATATATTAATATTTACAAAAATTGGTGGAATAGTTTTGCTATTAACTGGAGTGGCTATTTTGACGGGTAAATTACAAATTTTAGGATTTTTTATATTAGAATATTTTCCAATATTAAGTAATTTAGGTTAATTACGCATTTATACCAACGGCGTCTTTTATATTTTTTTTTCCTTCTTTTTTTAAAATCTCAATCAATTCTTTTTTAATTTCTTTTGCTACAAATGGACCTCTATAAACAAAACCAGTATAAAGCTGTAACAAAGAAGCTCCGGCAGTAATTTTTTCATAAGCTGATTTTCCAGAATTAATTCCACCGACACCAATAATTGGAATCTTTCCATTTAAGTATTTATAAAATTTTTTAATCATATTAGTAGATATTTGCTGAATTGGTTCACCTGATAACCCTCCTTTTTCAGTTTTGGCTGAACTTAATAGATTGTCTCTATTAGCGTTAGTAGTATTAGTAAGTATAATTGCAGAAATATTATTTTGTATTGCTGTTTCTACTATTTGATAAATATAATCATCCTTGATGTCAGGAGAAATTTTTAACAAAAGAGGTATATCAGATTTATTATTTTTTTTTATTTTATTTAAAGCAACAAGAAGATTATTTAATTTTTCTTGGTCATGAAAATCTCTTAAACCATCGGTATTTGGTGATGAAATATTAATAGTAATATAATCAGCAATATTAAAGAATTCTTTTAAACCTAAACAAAAATCATTCATTTGATCTTTAGTATCTTTGTTTGGCCCAATATTTATGCCCAATACACCTTGTTTTATTTCAGAATTAATTCTTTTTTTAATTATTTCTATTCCATCATTGTTAAATCCAAGTCTATTGATTAACGCACCATCATCAACGAGTCTAAATATTCTTGGTTTTGGATTCCCAAATTGCTTTAGAGGTGTTACTGTTCCAACTTCAACAAACCCAAACCCTAATTTTAATAATGAATTATAAACCTCAGCACTTTTATCAAATCCTGCTGCTAAACCGATAGGATTAGAAAAATTTTTTCCAAATACTTTGATATTCAACATATTTTCATCTTCCACCTCAAAAATTTTATCGGGCAAGTAATTAAATTTAAGTGATTTAATTGCTAAATCATGTGCAACCTCGGGGTCTATATTAAATAAAAAGGGTTTAAAAATTGAAAACATTACTTAGTATATTTATTTATTAAATCAATAGTTTCTTTAATACCAAAAAAACTTATAAAAAACCCCATTCGTGGGCCATCTGTATCACCAAAAATTATTTCATATATTGCTTTAAACCATTCCCTTAAATTATCTTTATATCCATTATCTTTTCCAACAGCATACACTATAGTTTGTATAGCTTCAGGATCAGTTTGGTCTTTGCATTCCTTAAGTCTTTTTACTAATTCAACTAATGCTTTTTTTTCAATTTCACTCGGTTTCCTATATTTTTTTTTGGGTTTAACAACATCTAAAAAATATTTTAATGCATAGTCAACAAGACTATCCAAAATAGGGTGATTAGAAATTTCAATATTTTTTTTATATCTTTTAATAAATTTCCATAAAACTTTTTTATCTGTTGCGTTAGTCGTTCCAACTAGGTTTAAAAGAACTGAAAAAGGCATAATTGATTTTTCTTTAGGTGGTTTACCATTATGGATATGCCAAACTGGATTGAGTAATCTTTGCTTTGTATCTTGTTCTTCAAATTTATCTATACATGTTAGATATTCATCAACAGCTTTGGGAACAACATCTGTATATAATTTTTTTGCTCTTTTTGGATTTTGATACATATAAAGTGATAAGCTTTCAGGTGAAGCATAATTTAACCACTGTTCGATTGAAATCCCATTACCTTTGGACTTGGAAATTTTTTCACCCTTCTCGTCTAGAAACATTTCATATGCAAATCCATTTGGATTTTTCTTTCCTAGAGTTTTGCAAATTTTACTTGAAAGAATTGCACTTTCGATTAAATCTTTTCCATACATTTCATAATCTATATCAAAAGCAAACCATCTCATCGCCCAATCTACTTTCCATTGCAGTTTGCACTTCCCATCAATAATTTCTGTCTCAACTTTTTTTTCACCATTTTTATAAATAATTTTTCCTTCTTTTTTTTTAACCTCAATAACTGGTACTTCTAAAACTTTTCCAGTCTCAGGGCAAATAGGTAAAAAAGGACTGTATGTTTTTTGTCTTTCTTTGCCTAGAGTTGGAAGAATAATTTCTATTATTTCTTCATACTTTTGTAGAACTAAAAGTAATGAACTATTAAAATTTCCTTTTCTATAAGTCTCAGTTGAACTTTTAAAAACATAATCAAATTTAAATTTATTTAAAAAATTTTTAAGCATTTCATTATTATGTTCTCCAAAGCTTTTATATTTTTTAAAAGGGTCTGGTACACTTGTAAGCGGTTTATGCAAATTATTTTCCAAAATTTCTCTATTAGGTATGTTGTCTGGAACCTTTCTCAATCCATCCATATCATCAGAAAAAGTTATAATTTCGGTTGGTATATCTATAATTTGTTTTATAGCATTTACCATCATTGTAGTTCGGGCTACCTCTCCAAAGGTTCCAATATGCGGAAGTCCACTTGGACCATATCCAGTTTGAAGTGTAATTTTACCTTTTTTTTCAAATATCTTTTTTCTATCTTTTATTAATTTTCTCGCCTCAACGAAAGGCCAAGCACTAGTAGTTTGAATTATTGTATTATCAATCACGTTCTAATGTATTTATTAAATTTCATAAGTAAAATACAGGTATAATAAGGTCTTATTATGTTGTATTTCAAATAATTTTAAATAACCTCCGACATCAAAAATGAATAATTTTAAAACTGTTTTTTTTGCTACCGGCATACTCCTAATAATATTAGGGCTATTTATGCTTATACCATTTTTTATCCAATTTATATATGGAGAAACAAATAACGGTTTTTTAACTTCTGCATGCGTAACTGCATTTATAGGTATACTTCTCATTCTTACCAATTTAGAAGAAAATAGAAAATTAAATTTACAACAAGCATTCCTTTTAACAGCACTATCTTGGTTAAGTATTGCTGTCTTTGGAAGTTTACCATTTTTATTTTCAAATCTTAATTTATCATTAATTGATAGTTTTTTTGAAAGCATGTCAGGAATCACAACTACAGGTTCTACAATTATTACAAATTTGGAAAGTATTCCCAAAAGTATTTTGATTTGGAGAGCTATTTTACAATGGCTTGGTGGTATAGGTATAATTGTAATGGCTATCACTATACTACCGTTACTAAATGTTGGTGGAATGCAGTTATTTAGAATGGAAGGTGGAGAGAGCACTGAAAAAATCTTACCTAGAACACGTGAACTAACTTTAGTTCTTTCAACAATTTATCTAACGCTAACTTTTGTATGTGGAATATCATATTGGCTAGCTGGAATGAACTTCTTCGATAGTATAGCACATGCAATGACAACAATTGCTACTGGTGGATTTTCTACCTATAGTAGTTCTATTGGGTATTTCAAAAACCCAAATATAGAAATAGTATCAATATGCTTTATAATTTTAGGCAGCATACCTTTTATAACTTATTTAAAGTTTGTTAAAGGCAATAGAAAAATCTTTTATCGAGATAGTCAAATCAAAGGTTTAATTTATATTTTGATAATTTCTTCAATATCAATGTTTTTATATTTAATTTTAAATAATACAGAATATTCTCTATTAGAAAATTTGAGAATTTCAGTTTTTAATGTTGTTTCTATTATATCTGGAACAGGATATGTTACATCTGACTTTGGGCTTTGGGGTAAATTTCCTTTAGTTTTTTTTCTTTTTTTAATGTTTATTGGTGGATGTGCAGGATCGACAACATGTGGAATTAAAATATTTAGATTTCAAATATTAGGAAAATTTATAATTAATCAAATTAAAAAATTAGTTTATCCTCATGGTGTTTTTCCTATGAAATATAATGACGAAAAAATAAGTAATACTTTTGTATATTCTATAATTACTTTTATATTCCTTTACTTCTTTATATTCTTTATTCTAGTAACTCTACTTTCATTAAATGGTTTAGATTTTGTTACAGCGCTTTCGGGTGCAGCTTCTTCTATATCAAATGTTGGGCCTGGTTTAGGTGATATAATTGGACCTGATGGAAATTACAGTGGTTTACCTAGTTTTTCTAAATTAATTTTATCTTTGGGAATGCTACTTGGTAGGTTAGAGTTATTTGCAATATTAATTTTATTTTTTCCTGCATTTTGGAAAAATTAAATTAATTTAAAATTATGGATATATATAAAAAACAATCAATATCAGAAAGTTTTTCAGTTTATTTTGAAAAACGAATGCTTAAGATTTTGCTATTAGGCATTATAAGTGGTTTTCCATGGGTTATTATAGGAAGTAGTTTAAGTCTTTGGTTAAAGGAAGATGGTTTAAGTAGAAGTACTATTGGTTGGGCCGGTCTTATATTTGGTGTTTATGCATTAAATTATCTTTGGGCTCCATTAGTAGATCGAATTCGAATTCCTTGGTTAACTAATAAAATTGGCCATCGTCGAGGCTGGATTGTTACAATGCAATTTATTATTTTAGTTTGTTTAGTAAGTTGGAGTTTAATCAATCCAACAGCAAATCTTGCTTTGGTAATTACTATTGGACTAATTATTGCGATTGCTTCTGCAACTCAAGATATTACTGTGGATGCTTTAAGGATTGAACAAATTGGGAAACATGAAGGAACTTCAATGCAGGCCGGAGCTGCTATGGCCGTTGTTGGGTGGTGGACTGGATATAAATTAGGTGGTGTTATAGCTCTAAATGCTGCTGATTATTTTCAAAATATAGGATTTGAAAATTATTGGCAGATTACTTTTTTAATATTGGGTATTGTTGTAATAGCTTGCAATATTGGTTTAATGTTTGTGCAAGAACCCAAAAATACAGATAGACAAGAATCTCAAAAAAAAACTGATAAGATTATTGAAGAAAAATTAGGTTCCTCAGGAGTTTTAGTAAAATCTACTGCCTGGGTCAGCGGAACAATAGCAGGACCCATTATAAGTTTTTTTAAAAAAAATGGTTTCAAAATTGCCTTAGGAATTTTAGGCTTTGTATTTCTCTTTAAGATTGGAG
>MDSV01144043.1_pt1 | contig 12733 bp, 23 predicted proteins | sample 810851 | NCBI WGS metagenome assembly MDSV01 (sample SAMN05326640, study PRJNA326480) | marine metagenome | isolation source: seawater | place: Atlantic Ocean: North East | collected 2012 | reverse complement strand
TTTTAGATTTTTCAACTTTTCCATACACTATAGCTAAATAAGTTTTATGAATTTTCCTGATCCTAAAAAGTGAAGTAAATAATTGTGCATACTTTCTATTTTTGGCAATTATCAAGACCCCTGATGTCTCTTTATCTAATCTGTGAACAATGAAAGGTTTTGAATTTTTAAAATACCTTGTATTTTTTAATATATCTATAATGTTTTTAAATGATTTAGTGCCCGATTGAACTGGTATGCCAGTTGGTTTGTTAATTACTATAAAGTTTTCGTTATCTTCAATTACATAATCATCATAGGAACCAATTTCTTTTTTTTTAGGTAAATATTTAATTTTTTCTTTTTTATCTACAGGTTTAAACTTAGAAATATCGTAAATCTCAATCAAATCACCAGTTTGAAGTCTATAGGATGATTTAGTTTTTTTTTTATTAACTTTAATTTTATTTTGTCTTAGTATTTTTTCCAATAATGAGTGCGGTAAGTTAATTACTTTATTTTTAAACCATTTATCTAGGCGTGAGTCATTATAATCATCATCTACTGTATATGATTTCGGCATGAAAACTTAATTTATTTACTTGCTGCTTTAGGCTCTGGTTGAGCTACTTTTTTCTTATCTTTTGTTTCAGTTTTTTTTGGCTTGTCTACTTTTTTTGCTTCAGGGTTTCTGTCTACTAATTCTATAACAGCCATTGGAGCATCATCTCCAGTTCTAAATCCAGCTTTTAAAACTCTTGAATATCCACCTTTTCTAGAACTATATCTTTTTGATAGTTCATCAAAAACTTTTGTTACTGATTTTTTATCCTGTAATTTAGAAAAAAGTCTCTTTTTGTTGCTTAATATATTTTTTTTCCCAATTGTAATAACTTTATCTATTTGCGGCTTTAATTCCTTTGCTTTCGGTAACGTTGTGATAATCTGTTCGTATTTAATTAAGGAATTTAACATATTCTTAAATAAAGCTTTACGGTGCTCACCTGTTTTATTTAACTTTCTGTAACCTAAACCGTGTCTCATTAGTAGTTATTTTCCTCTAATTTTTTTGAAAGTTCAGCAATATTGTCTGGCGGCCAATTGGGTATCTCCATACCTAAATATAATGACATTGTATTAAGGACTTCCTTTATCTCATTAAGAGATTTTCTACCAAAATTAGGTGTCCTTAGCATTTCTGGCTCTGTTTTTTGTACTAAATCACCAATATAAATTATATTATCATTTTTTAGACAGTTCATTGATCTAACAGATAACTCTAATTCTTCAACTCTTTTTAATAAATTTCTATTAAATTCAGGTTCAGAAGATTTTACCTCTTTTACTATTTCTTGTGGGTCCTCAAAGTTTACGAACATTGAAAGTTGATCTTGAAAAATTCTTGCTGAATAAGCGATAGCATCTTCTGCATCAACAGTTCCATTAGTTTCAACAGTCATTACTAGTTTATCGTAGTCAAGTGCACTTCCTGCTCGAGTATTATCAACTGTGAAAGAAACTTTTTTTACTGGACTGAATAGAGAGTCTATTGATATTAAACCTAGTGGGCTGTCCTCTGTTTTATTTTTTGGAGCTGGAACGTAGCCTTTACCTGTACTCACCATTAATTCCATATGGAAGTGAGTTTTTTCATCAAGGTTACAAATAATCTGGTCAGGATTTAAGATTTCCACCTCAGGTACTAGAGTAATATCTTTTGCTTTAACTTCTTTAGGACCTTTAATATCTAAAATAATTTTTTTAGGACTAGAGGAAGATGATTTTATAGCTAAATTTTTAACGTTTAACACAATGTCGGTAACATCTTCACTTACACCTTTGATAGATGAAAATTCATGAAGCACACCATCAATTTGTATAGCTGTTACAGCCGCACCTTGTATTGAAGATAAAAGTATTCTTCTTAAAGAGTTTCCAATAGTTTGACCAAATCCTTTTTCTAACGGTTCAGCTATCACCTTAGCGATAGTTTTGTCTTCATTGCTCGTAATTTCTAATTTATTTGGTTTTATTAGCGCTTTCCAATTTTTATCTATAATATTTGTAGTAGCTTGCATTATACTCTCCTTCTTTTTGGGGGCCTAGCTCCATTATGAGGCATAGGTGTTGTGTCTCTAATTGATAAAATTTTAAATCCACGGGATTGTAGTGATCTTAGAGCGGTTTCTCTTCCTGAACCTGGACCTTTTACTTGAACGGTTAAAGTTCTAAGTCCTTGCTCAAATGCTTTGGCTCCTGCATCATCGGCAGCAACTTGAGCTGCGTAAGGTGTAGATTTTCTAGAACCCTTAAACCCTTTTGCGCCTGCTGAAGACCAGGAAACAACATTCCCATTATCATCAGCAATTGAAATTATAGTATTATTAAAAGTAGAGTAAACGTATGCAATCCCAGAAGTTATGTTTCTTTTTACTTTTTTCTTTTTTTTAAAAGAACTCGTTTTTTTTGCATCTAATATTTTTACTTCCTTATTGTTATTCTTTTTTATTTCTTTTTCATTTTTTTTATTCATTTAAAATTATTTCTTTAAAGGTGTTAATTTTTTTCCAGCAATGGCAATAGCTTTACCTTTTCTAGTTCGAGCATTGCATTGAGTTCTCTGACCTCTTACTGGTAATTTTTTTTTATGTCTTGATCCTCTGTAACAAGCAAGATCGACTAATCTTTTGATGTTTACAGAAACTTCTCTTCTTAAATCTCCTTCAACTTTATGATTAGCATCTATAAATTCTCTAATCTTTAATACTTGTTCTTCTGACAGTTCATTTACTCTTTTAGATGAAGGTATATCCAATTTTTTGCATATCTTCTTTGAAGAATGAAGACCTATACCGTGAATGTAAGTCAAAGCTATACTAACCACTTTATTTTGTGGAATATTTATTCCTGCTATACGAGCCATATATTAATGATTTAAAGTTTCCTGCGCGTATTTATATTGTGTAATATCTTAAAGTCAACCCTTGTTACCCGTTATTAAAGCGCTAATTTCATCACTTATTTCGGATATTGTTGCCTCACCATTAACTACTTTCAATAAATTAGATTGTTTATAAAAATCAATTATAGGTTTGATATTGTTTTCATAAGTTTCGAATCTTTTTATTGCGATCTCCTCATTATCATCAACTCGTTTCTCTAAAATTTTTCTTTCTGAAATTCTTTTTTTGATAGTTTTAAGTGTCACAGATAGTTTTAAAACAATATCAATTTTTTGATCATATTTTTTTAAAAGATCATCTAAATATTTTGCTTGAGATAAATTTCTCGGATAGCCATCAAAAATTAATCTATTTTTATAGATTTTATTAGAAATATACTTTTCAATTAAATTACCAACAATTTCATCAGAAACTAAATTTCCTGTACTAATAATTGAGGAGATTTGATTACCCAAATTACTTTTATCTTTAATTTCTTTTCTCAATAGTGCGCCAGTTGATAACTGGTGTAATTTAAACTGTTTTACTATTAGGTTTGACTGAGTACCTTTACCAGCTCCAGGTGGTCCAAAGATAACTATATTCATTAACTTAATTATTTACCAAATTTTGTTTTTTTAATTAATGACTCGTACTGAGAACTCATTAATCTTGTTTGAACTTGAGTAACTGTATCCATAGCAACCACTACAACGATTAAAATTGAAGTCCCTCCTAAATAAAATGGAATTGGATATTTTGCAATTAAAAATTCTGGCATTAAGCATACAAAAGTTAAATATAAAGATCCTACAGTAGTTAATCTTATTAAAATTGAGTCAATGTATTCTGCAGTTCTTTCACCAGGCCTAATTCCTGGAATATAACCACCATATTTTCTTAAATTTTCTGCTGTCTCTTTAGGATTAAATACTATTGATGTATAAAAAAAAGAAAAGAAGATTATTCCCGAGGCGTAAAGCATCATGTAAAGTGGTTGACCTTGTGTGAACATTGAAGATATTTTTATAAAGGTATCAGACTCTGCAAAACCAAAATTAGAAATTGTTATTGGCAAAAGTAATAATGCAGAAGCAAAAATTGCAGGGATTACACCTGCAGTATTAATTTTTAAAGGAAGATGGGATGACTCTCCACCATACATTTTGTTACCCACTTGTCTTTTTGGATAATTGATCAAAATTTTTCTCATAGCTCGTTCAAAAAAAACAATAAACAGAACAGTTAAAATCACTAAAATGAAAATTCCGACTATCATTACAGCAGATAATGCTCCGGTTCTTCCAAGTTCAAAAGTCGATGCTAAAGCACGTGGAATTTCGGCAACTATACCTGAAAAAATAATCAATGAAATTCCATTACCTACACCTCTTAAAGTTATTTGTTCACCTAGCCACATTAAAAAAGTTGTTCCAGCGACTAAAGATATAGTAGTAATAATTCTAAAAGACATACCGGGTTCTATTACTAAATTTCCCGCATTTTCTAATCCAACTGAAACTCCGTATCCTTGTAAACAAGCAATTAATACAGTTCCATATCTTGTAATTTGAGTAATTTGTTTTCTTCCAACTTCACCCTGTTCTTTTAAGTTTTTAAAATAGTCTGAAACGCCAGTGAGTAACTGAACTATAATAGAAGATGAAATATATGGCATAATACCCAATGCAAATATAGCCATTCTAGTTACGGCTCCACCTGAAAACATATTGAACATACCAAGTAAACCTTTTTGGCTTGATGCCATAATTTCTTTTAGTGCTGATGGATCAATACCAGCTAAAGGTACATAAGTTCCTAAACGATAAATAATCAATAATAGTATTGTAAATAAAATTCTGTTCTTTAAATCTTTTGCTTGACTAAAAGCACCAGCTGTATTGAGTGTTTCACTTGACATAATGTATTATTTTTTAATTATGTTTGTTTTGCCACCCGCTTTTTCTATTTTAATTAAAGCTTGTTTTGAAAAAAAATGGGCCGAAATTTCTATATTTTTTTTTATTTCACCTGTTCCTAAAATTTTCAGTTTTAGAAACTTTTTATTGACAAGTTTTTTTTCTTTAAGAGTTTTTAAATCTAAAGTGCTTTTTATATTATTTTTTGATTTATCTAAAATTGCTTGAATTTTAGATAGATTTAAAATTGCAACCTTTTTTTTGTTCAATGTTTTAAAACCTCGTTTTGGCAGCCTTCTATATAGAGGCATTTGTCCACCCTCGAAGCTTTTTATGGAAACACCTGATCTTGATTTTTGACCTTTATGTCCTCTAGAAGATGTTTTACCTCTTCCTGAGCCTATACCTCTTCCAACTCTAATTTTTTTTTTGTTATTTTGTAATAAACTGTTTAATTGCATTATTTAGCCTCTCTTTTTAAAACTATATCTGATATTTTTTTTCCTCTTATAGCAGATAAAATTTTAGGAGAAATTTGTGACTTCAAACCATTTACACACGCTTTCAGAACATTATGAGGATTAGCTGAACCAAGTGATTTAGCTACTACGTCTTGAATACCTAAAACTTCACAAACGGATCTTATGGCTCCACCGGCTATTATACCTGTTCCTGCTGGTGCTGATCTCAAAAAAACTTCTCCTGAACCATTCTTTCCTTTAACATCGTGATGAAGAGTTCTGCCATCCTTTAAAGGTATTTTAATTAGATTTCTTTTTGCAACCTCTGTGGCTTTTTTAATTGCATCAGGTACCTGTTTTGATTTTCCTTGGCCTATACCAATGGATCCTTTTTGGTTTCCTACAACTACTAAAGCAGCAAAACCAAATCTTCTGCCGCCTTTTACAACTTTAGTAATTCTATTGATAGCTACTAGTTTTTCTTTTATATCAGTTTCTACTTTTTTATTTTCAGCCATATTAAAATTTCAATCCATTCTTTCTTAGTGTTTCTGCAAAAAATTTGACTCTTCCATGATATTTATATTGACCTCTATCAAAATAAACATTGATAATATTTTTTTCTTTAGCCCTTTTCGCTAACATTTCTCCAATTAAACTCGATTTTTCCATTTTTTTTACTTTTTTTTGTTTTATATCTTTTTCAATAGAAGAAGCAGATACTAAGGTTTTATTTTGTTTATCATCAATAATCTGAGCTGATAAATTATTCAAAGATTTGGAAATAGATACTCTAAATCTATTTACATTAACACTTTTTAATTTTTTTCTGTTTCTGAATTTTCTTTTTATTTTATTATTTATTTTCATTATTTCTTTTTACCCTCTTTTCTTAGAACAAACTGGCCTCTTTCTTTAATTCCCTTCGCCTTATATGGCTCTACAGGTTTTAAATTTTTAATATCAGCTGCAATCTTTGAAACTAAATCTTTATCTACCCCATTAATTTTTATAATTGTCTGTTTTTCAACAGTTATCTTAATTTCTTTTGGAAACTTAAAATTTACATCATGACTAAAACCTATTTGAAGATTTAATATGTCACCTTTTAAATTCGCTCTAAAACCTACACCACTTAACTCAAGAATTTTTTCGTGTCCAGTTGATACGCCTGTAACCGCATTATTAACTAAACTTCTATAAGTGCCCCATAAAATTGAGGTTTTTTTATCAATTTTTTTTTCTAAAGGTAATATTTGGAACTCACTTTCAATTAATTTTGATGAAAAAATCTTATCATCGATAGTAAGTTTTTTTGTACCTTTTGGACCGGAAATAGTTAGACTTGCTCCTTCAATTTTAATTGAAGAATCTTTTGGAATTAGAATATTTTTTTTACCAATTTTCGACATTAAAACACCCTACAAATTATTTCACCACCGACGTTATTTTTTCTTGCTTCAGTATCACTCATAACACCTTTTGGAGTAGATAGAATAGCTAAACCTAAACCATTCATTACTTTAGGAATACTTGTTGCTCTTGAATATACTCTTCTTCCAGGTTTAGATATTCTTTTTATTTCTTTTATTACTGGATCACCTTCATAATATTTAAGAGATATTTTTAAACTTATTTTGTTATTCTCAGTTTTTTCTATGAAATAATCTTTGATGTAACCTTCATTTTTAAGTATTTCTAAAATATTCTTTCTAAAATTTGAAGATGGAATTGCTACAGAATTTAAAGATCTCATTTGACCATTACGTATTCTTGAAAACATATCTCCTATTGGATCTGTAAATGTCATATTTCTCCTACCAACTTGATTTAGTTATTCCTGGAATCTTACCAGCAGACGCCATGTCTCTTAGTGCAATTCTAGATATTCTTAATTTTCTATAGACTCCATGAGGCCTGCCTGAAACCTCACATCTATTTCTAATTCTTATTTTTGAGGAATTTTTAGGCAACTTGTTAAGTTTTAGTTGCGCTTCAAACCTCTCAGATAGCTCTAATTTTTTATTATTGATAATTTTTTTTAAAGCCGCTCTTTTTTTAGCGTACTTTTTTACCAATTTAATTCTTTTTAAATTTTTTTGTACTGCACTTGTTTTAGCCATTTTTATCCTTAGTTTTTTCTTTCAATTAACGGAAAATTAAATTCTTTAAGCAATTGTAATGTTCCCTCTTTACTTTTACTTGATGTAACAATTGTTACATCTAAACCTCTAATTTTATCCACTTTATCAAAATTTACTTCAGGGAAAACTATGTGCTCCTTTATACCAAAAGAATAATTGCAAGAACTGTCAATTCCTTTTGAGGATAGTCCTCTAAAATCTTTAATTCTAGGTAAAGCAATATTTATCAATCTATCAACAAACTCATACATTTTTTGTGAACGCAGTGTAACTTTTACCCCGGCATTAGTGCCCTTTCTTGTTTTAAAATTCGAGATTGATTTTTTAAATTTAGTTATTATAGGTTTTTGACCAGCTATTAAAGCCATATCATCCGCACAAGCTTTTAATTTTTTTCCATCAGAAGCGTCTTCTCCAAGACCCATGTTTAATATTATCTTATTTATTTTTGGCACATCGTGCTTATTTTTTAAAGATAATTTGCTCATTAATTTTGAGACAATTTCTTTGTCATATGTTGTTTTTAATCTTGCCATTATTTTTTAACCACCTTTTTTTTTTCACTTTTATTTGTGTCAATATTTTTAATATTTGACTGATGTATAAAGCTTTCTTTTGAAATAATTCCACCTTTATTTTCTTTTGTGGGTTTTGTGTGTCTTTTGATCATACCTATTGATTTTATTTTTACTTTATTTAACCTTCTGTTAATTTCCAATATTTCGCCAGTTTTGCCTCTATCTTTACCGGAAATAATTTTTACCTGAATTCCTTTTTTTAACATCATTTTATAGTACCTCCGGTGCTAGTGAAATAATTTTAGTATGTCCTTTTGTTCTTAATTCTCTTGTAACCGGTCCAAATATTCTAGTTCCAATAGGTTCACCTTTATCATCAGTCAATACAACAGCATTTTTGTCAAATTGAACTTTTGAGCCATCGTCTCGATAAATTTCTTTTCTTGTTCTTACTACTACAGCTTTATGTACAGCTCCTTTTTTTACCTTTCCTTTTGGAATGGCGTCTTTAACACTAATAACGATTATATCACCAACTGAAGCATATCTTCTTTTTGAACCGCCTAATACCTTTATACATTCAACTCTTTTTGCCCCTGTATTATCAGCTACTGTAAGTTCTGTTTGAATTTGTATCATTATTCTTTTACCTGCCAAGTTTTCTTTTTTGAATATGGTTTACACTCTATTATTGAAACTATTTCACCTTCTTTAAATTTATTCTTTTCATCATGCGCATGATATTTTTTTGATCTTTTTATAACTTTTTCATAAAAAGGATGTTTAAATTTTCTAGTAACTTCAACTACAATAGTTTTGTTGTTTTTAGCGCTTTTAACTATTCCTTTTAAAATCTTTTTTGTCATTTTGAGCTTTTTAAGTTTGTATACAATCTAGCAATACTTTTTTTAATTTCATTGTATTGAGCAGGATTATTGACTTGATTATTCACTTTTTTAAACCTTATATTAAATAAATCTTTTTTAAGGGTTAAGATTTTTTTTTCAGCTTGATCTCTTGTCAATTTTTTATCTTCTTTTTTTTTATCCATTATCTCTTCACAAATTTTGTTTTGATTGGTAATTTTGCAGAAGCTTTATATAAAGCTTCTCTTGCAATTTCTTCACTTACACCGTCTACTTCAAAAATAATTCTTCCTGGTTTAACTCTGCATGCATAATATTCTGGTGATCCTTTACCTTTACCCATTCTAACTTCAGTTGGTTTTTTTGAAACTGGAATATTTGGAAAAATTCTTGTCCAAACTTTCCCAGTTCTCTTCATATATCTTGTTAAAGCGACTCTAGCGGCTTCAATTTGTTTTCCAATAATTCTTTCAGGTTGGATTGCTTTTAATCCAAATTGTCCATAATTTAGTTTTACAGCTCTTGCTGCATTGCCATGAATTCTTCCTTTAAAGGCTTTTCTAAATTTAGTTCTGACTGGCTGTAGCATTTTTCACCCTTTCTTTTTTTTCTTTTTCAACATCTTTAGCCATTAATTCCCCTTTATAAATCCAAACCTTGACACCTATAATTCCATAAGTAGTGAGTGCCTCTGCAAAACCATAATCAATATCTGCCCTTAATGTGTGTGAAGGTATACTTCCCTCACGTAACCACTCGGTTCTTGCTATCTCATTTCCTGCTAATCTGCCACTTAACATCACTTTTATCCCTTTAGCATTTAACCGCATAGCTGATTGCATTGCTCTCTTCATGGCTCTTCTGTATGCAACACGCTTCACTAATTGTTGCGCTATATTCTCGGCTACTAAATTTGAGTTTAATTCTGGTTTTTTTATTTCTTTAATATTAACATTTACGTCACTAGCAGTTATTTTCATAATATTTTTTTTAATCTTTTCAATATCAGCACCTTTTTTTCCTATAACAAAACCTGGTCTTGAAGTGTGAATTGAAACTGTGCACTTTTTTGACGAACGCTCAATTATAATTTCTGAAACTCCAGAGTTGGTAATATTTTTTTTAATGTAATTTCTTATTTTAAAATCCTCTATTAAGTATCTGCCAAAATCTTTCTTTTTAGCAAACCAAGTTGAATCCCAACCTCTATTAATTCCAAGTCTTAGGCCTATTGGATTAATTTTTTGACCCATTATTTACCTACCTTTTTTTCTTTTTTTTCCTCTAATACAATAGTAATTCTACTAAATGGCTTTTTAATCGGACTCGCTCTTCCTTTAGCTCTAGGTCTAAATCTTTTCATAACAAGTGATTTACCGACGTAGGCTTCTTTAACAAATAAATTGTCAATATCAAATTGATTGTTATTTTCTGCATTTGAGATAGCAGATTTGACAGTTTTACTAACGTCTTTGGCAATTCTTTTTCTTGAAAACTCCAAATCTCTCAAAGCAACATCAGCTTTTTTGCCTTTAATAAAATTACAAACAAGAGCTAATTTTCTAGGACTTGTTCTTACATTTTTATTTACAGCTTTCACCAAAGAAGTGTTTTTTTCCATTATTTCTTATCTCCTTCGGTTTTAGCAACTGGTGTGACAGCAGCTTTTTTATCTGCAGGCGTATGTCCTTTAAAAGTCCTTGTAGGCGCAAATTCTCCTAGTTTATGTCCAACCATTTCCTCTGAAACTGTAATTGGTATAAATGATTTTCCATTATGAATCATAAAACTATGACCAATAAAATCGGGAATTATTGTTGAGTGTCTTGACCAAGTCTTTATTGGTTTTTTGTTAGGCTCATTTTTAAGTTTATCAATTTTTTTTAACAAACTAGGATGAACAAATGGTCCTTTCCAAACTGATCTAGCCATTATTTTTTCCTTTTTTTCCTTCTTGTTAAAATAAATTTATCACTTCTCTGGGGTCTTCTTGTTTTTAAACCTTTAGCTGACTGTCCCCACGGAGAAACAGGGCTTCTTCCACCAGATGTTTTACCTTCACCACCTCCGTGCGGATGATCTACCGGGTTCATTGCAACACCCCTTGTTTGAGGTCGTTTTCCTCTCCATCTATTTCTTCCAGCTTTACCGACTTTAACGTTTTTTTGATCTGGGTTTGAAACTATTCCAATTGTACCAGTACATGTACTATTAACTTTTCTCGTTTCACCTGAAGATAATTTTAATATAGCGTAGTCTCCATCATATCCAGATAATGTTATTGAAGAACCAGCTGATCTAGCTAGTTTACCTCCGTTGCCAGGAATTAATTCAACATTATGAATAGAGGTCCCTGGGGGTATATCTTTAAGCTCTAGTGAGTTACCAATTTTTATTTCAATATTTTGACCAGCCTCAACTGAGTCTCCTATCTTTAAACCTTGTGGTGAGATAATATAAGCTTTTTCTTTGTCTTCGTATGTAATTAGAGCGATATAAGCCGTTCTATTGGGGTCATATTCAATTCTATCAACAGTAGCTTTCATATTTTTCTTTCTTCTAAAAAAATCTATAATCCTAAATTTATGTTTAGAACCACCACCCATGTGTCTCGAGGTAATACGACCTGCGTTATTTCTGCCGCCAGTTACATTTTGACCTTTGGTTAAAGGCTTGTATGAGGAACCTTTCCATAAACCACTTTTATCTACAATAACCGTTCCTCTTGTAGATTTTGTATAAGGTTTAAAAGTTTTTAATGCCATCGTTAAATTCCTGTGGTTAGATCAATACTTTGACCTTTCTTAAGAGTTATTATTGCTTTTTTATATCCACTTTTTATAGATTTTTTTCCTTGTTTCATCTTGAGTTTAGATTTTTGGTTAATAATATTTACTTTGATTACATTAACCTTAAAAAGTTTCTCTATATTTTTTTTAATATTTTTCTTATTAGCTTTTTCATGCACTTTAAAAACAGTTTTATTCTGCTCTGATAAAATAGTAGCTTTTTCAGTAATAATTGGATAGCGAATAGAGTCTATATAATTAATTTTTTTCATTTAAAACCCTTTCTTGAATTTTTTTAGCGGATGAAGAAGTTATTATAACATTCTTATATTTGAATAAGTCGTAAACATTTGTTCCTTCTTCTTTAATTAATTTTACATTTTTTATATTACGAGCAGACCTATTTATGTTTTTCATTGAGTCATTATCAGAAATAATTAACACATTAGATAATTTATTTTTAACTAAGAATTTATTAAATTCTTTAGTTTTCTTGATCTCTCTCTTAACATCGGTAAGAATATAGAGACTTTTGTTAGAATTTTTTTTTGATAATGTCTGAGCAATAGCAAGTTTCCTCACTTTTTTGTTAATTTTTTTTACTTTATATACATTACCTTTAGGGCCATGGGCAACACCGCCACCAACAAATAATGGAGCTTTTTTACTAGCATGCCTGGCTCCACCACCACCTTTTTGAGGAACTATTTTTTTTGTTGATCCTTTGATTTCATTTCTCTGTTTTGTTTTAGCTGTTCTTGGTTTTGCATGATTTAATTGCCAATCAATAACAAACTTAATTAATTTATGATTAACTTTTAATTTTACTAATTTGTCAGAAATTTCTATTGAATTTTCTTTTGATCCATCTATATTTAAAAGTGGAACTTTCATTTATTTTTTCCCTTTCTTAGCTGCTGCTGCTTTCACTTTTGCCTCATATTTTTCTTGAATTGTTTTCCTTGTAACAACTTTAACTGACTCTCTTAATACAACTGTAGAGTTTTTTGAACCAGGTATAGACCCTTTTAGATATAATAAATTATTCTCTAAGTCTGATTTTACTATTTCTAAGTTTAACATTGTTCTTAATTTATCACCCATATGCCCGGCCA
>MDSV01048821.1_pt1 | contig 12734 bp, 13 predicted proteins | sample 810851 | NCBI WGS metagenome assembly MDSV01 (sample SAMN05326640, study PRJNA326480) | marine metagenome | isolation source: seawater | place: Atlantic Ocean: North East | collected 2012 | reverse complement strand
TTAATTATTTATTAGACATAGAAAATTGAATCAAGTCTATATTTTTTGATTTAAATCCAGCTTCACAGTAAGATAAGTAAAATTCCCACATTCTTTTAAAATGATCGTCAAAACCTAATGTGGAAATATTGTCCCAGGTGTTTAAAAAATTTTTTCTCCATATAGAAAGAGTTTTTGCGTAATCATCAGAGTAAGAATAAATTTTTTTAATTACTAAATTATTTGTATTAGTCATTTTTTTTAAATAATTTATAGAAGGCAAGAATCCTCCTGGAAAAATATATTTTTGAATAAAATCTTCACTGTTTCTGTATCTTTCAAATAATTCGTCTTTGATAGTTATTCCTTGTAAAGCTGCTTGGCCTTCATGATTAAGAGAGTTTTTTATAGTTTGAAAATATTGATCTAAATACTTTTCTCCAACTGCTTCAATCATTTCAATTGAAAATATTTTATCGTATTTGTTTTTTAAATCTCTGTAATCTAAAAACAAAACATTTACCTTATTATTTAAGCCTGCTTTGTGAATTCTTTGTTTAGAAAACTCATATTGTTTTTTCGATATAGTAATACAATCTATCATTACATTATGTCTTTTTGCCAAATATTCCGAAAATCCTCCCCATCCACAACCTATTTCTAAAATCTTATCTCCGTCTTTAAGGTTAGTTAAGTCAATTAATTTTTGATACTTATTTTTTTGTGCAACTTCTAAATTATCATTTTTATCTTTATAAATTGCACTAGAATAAGTGAGAGTTTTATCTAACCATTTCGAAAAAAAATCGTTGCCTAAATCGTAGTGTTTAGAAATAAATTTTAAACTATTAGATTTTGTATTAGATGCAAAAATTCTCTTTATTATATTCTTAATTACTTGAGCTCTTATTTTTCCAGAAAAAGAATAGATTATCGCAATATTTTTTGCAAGTAATTCGATCAAAATTGTCAAATTTGAAGAGGAAACATCCTTATTCATATATGCTTCTCCTAAAGCTGATCCACCTCCTAAAATAATATTAAAATAAAATTTTCGGTTAAATATTTTTATATCTGCAGTAGTTGTTTCTTTTAAATTTCCAAAATGGTATACCTTACCATCATAGTTAATTAACCTTAAATTTCCGTGTTGAATAAGATTTAACTTATTTAATATAAACTTTTCTGCAATCTTAGCTAAACTCATTTATCATCTTTCAAAACTTAAATTGTTTCTAATTTTCCGATTTCTTTTTCTATATACTGCTCCTTTTTTCCATAAAAGTAATGCTTCAAAATGTATCGCAGTTATGATTTTTATTGTCATTAAGGGATATTTAAAAAAATTGATTATTAACTGTTTAAGACACAACTTTTTTCTCTCACCTTTTTGAATGGCTCTTAAAATTGATCCTTGTTTATCTGATTGTTTAATTGAAACAAATAATTTTTTATTTGGATTTAATAATTCAAAATTGTAAAAAGTATTCATATTCATAAAAGGTGATACGTAAAATTTTTTTTTACATTTCTGTTCTATCTTTTTTTTATTTCTTATTTTAAAAATATATGTATGCTGTTCATTGAATGTGTTTTTCACTTCGTAAAAGATAGCTTTTAGCTTTTCATTTTCGTAACAATAAAAAATACTTAAAGGGTTAAACACGTAACCAAAAATTCGTGGGTAGCAAAGAAGTTTTATTTTATTTACTTTGTAATTGATATTAAAATTTTTTAAATTATTTAAAACCCAATTTTTTAAAGATTTACCATCTCTTTCCCCATGATCTTTATTATAAAAACTAAAGATATTAAACTTATTAATAGAAAAAATTGGAATAATATTTTCTAATTTATCAATTTCATCTAAATCTATAAAAAGAGAAAAAGTTTTATAACTTAAATGATGTTTTACAGGTTTAAACCTCGTATGAGAAACTTCCCCATTATATATACAAGAGTTTATCATGCTTTAAAAAGTTTTATCATATTAATTGCAGAATTTAATCCATCTTCATGAAATCCATAACCAAAATAAGCTCCGCAGTACCATGTTCTATTTGTTCCTTGTAGAGACAAAAGATCTTTTTGATTATTCATTGTGTCTGTATTAAAAAAAGGGTGAGCAAAGTTTACTTTTTTAATTATTTTGCTTTCAGGTATTTGTAAATTTGGATTTATTGTTAAAAAATAATTTTCCTCAGATTTTAAGTTTTGCAGTCTATTTAACCAGTAAGTTACACAAGATTGATTGCCATTAGATATCGAATTCCAGCTCGACCAAGCTATTTTTTTTTTTGGCATAAGTTTTTCTTCAGTGTGCAATATACCCACATTTGATATATATTTAAATTTTGATAAAATCTTACTTTCTTGCAATGAAGGGTCTTGGAGTAATTTTAAGCTTTGATCGGCATGAGAAGCTAAAACTATATGATCATAATCAAGAAACTCGTTTTCAATTTTTAACCTCACGTTATTTTTTGTTCGTATGATTTTACTAACTTTATAGTTTTTAAAGATTTCACCGCTAATATTTTTTAATATCTTATTAACATAAGTTCTGCTTCTGTTGGTAACAGTATACCATTGAGGTCTATTTCTTAACTTGAACAAACCATGATTTATAAAAAATTTTAAAAAAAGTTTCAGAGGTAAATCTTTAGCTCTTATGAATGGCATAGACCAAATTGCAGCAACCATAGGAATGATATGGTATTCAATAAAATATTGAGATAATTTCGATTTTTTTAAATAGTTACCTAAAGTAATTCCATCTAAATCATCTTTAAGTAAGGAAGGTGCTTTTTTATAGAATGTAATAATTTCTTTAATCATCAATAAAAAATCTAAATTAAATATATTTGATTTATTAGCAAAAATAGAATTTAAATTTTTTCCTCCGTATTCAATACTAGTATTTTGTACAGAAACAGAAAATGTCATATTGCTTTTTTCGTAAGGAACATCTAATTCTTTAAAAAAATTAATTAAGTTAGGATAGGTTAATTCATTAAAAACTATAAAACCCAAGTCTACAGGGATAGTCTTTTTTTGACATTTAATATCAAATGTATATGAATGGCCTCCAAAGTGATCATCTTGTTCAAAAAGATCTACTTTATATTTTTTTGAAAGAAAAAAAGCTGAAGCGAGACCAGAAATCCCAGAACCAATAACTGCTATTTTCATTTAATTTGACAAACAAAAATTAGATTTAAATAATCATTGTTTAATTTTTTTATAAAATATAAATCCGTTGAAATTTTCATAAAATTCATAATTGTCTCTTACAAATTTATTCGCATTTTGTAAATTATCATAATTGAACAAAAGTTTAGTAGGAGATTTATATAATATAACATTTGGCATTGATTTTTTGAATTGTGAAATAAATTCATCTTCACTAAAATTTGTTAATATCTGGTTTGACAAATAAAACTTCGTGCAAGTAGGTTTGTTTAAAAAATATGGAAAGAAATTATCATCTGAAAAATATTGTATACATTGGTCATTTACACTTAATTCCCTATATTTTTGTAAAATCGATAAATCTCTCTCTTTAAGTTGACTTTCAGTTTTTTTAACAATCAATTCTTTTATATTTGAATTGAAATTTATCAAATTCATTATATTTTCTTGAGCAGAATTTTGATTTTTTACGTTTAAATAGCCTCCAAGAAAAAAGAAAGATAGTATTAAAAAAGACAAAAAAATAATTTGTTTTTGTATTTTTTTATTTAATTTTTTTAGATAGTTGCTAACAAATTTATTTTCATTTAAATAAAAAAACAAATAATAAACTATTATAAATATAAATATTAAAGTATATAATCCCGAAGAATACTTAAGATGATATATGTCAGATCTGGTTAGTGCAGATTTAAAAAATATAACTCCGCTTATAAAAATTAAATTTAAGTATATTTTTAGATTTACATTGAGATTTATTTTTTTACTAAAATTTAAATTTACAAGACAGATACAGCTTATAAAGATAATCAATAGTGCTTTAGTCCATCTAAAACTATTCTCACTAAAAGGTTTTAAATATTCTATACCAATAAGATAATCAGTAGTGTTAAGAATGAACATAAGATTATAAAGGAAATCTCTTGTTTCGTTTGAAGGGGTAAAAATAAAAAATACCGCCCAGGAAATTAAGAACCCAGATGCTAAAAATAGTAAATTTCTTTTCTCAGAATGATTTATCAAATAGAGGCTTAATAAAATAAGGAGAAAATTTACATAAAAACCAATATCAAACCACCAAAACAAAGAAATTAAAGAAAAGGTGCCTAATATAAAGAACTTTAAATCTTTGTTTTTTTTTTCGCATAAAGAAGAACCAATTAACAATATTACGAGTAAATATAAAACCGATCTTGGTGAAAAATGAGATGATAAGTCGTAATAATTTGGCAAGGATATAATTACAAAAGTAAAAAGAATAAAAAAAATTTTTTTTAAAAAACTTTTGTAATTTAAATATTCTATCAATTTTTTCGAAATTAAAACAAGAAGCAGTTTTATAAATAAAATTAAAAGTAACTTCACGAAGTTAATAGATCCCAAAGTATAAAATCCGAAAAAATAATTGAAAAATAAACCTAAATTATTGCCGGTAAATCCATAATCATACAGAGTCGATGAAAAAAATCCCTCATTTACTAAATAGTTTGTTGGTGGAGTTAAAAATACTGAGTCGTGAAAAGTATCTACTATTAAAGCACTGCGAAAATTAAAAGAAAGAAACTCTATAATTATAAGAGCTAAAAACAAATAAAAATAATTATCTAAATTTTGTTTCCCATTTATCTTAAATGAGTCGCTTAAAAAATATTCTGAGTTATTCTTGTTTAAACTAAACGTTGACTTGTTAAAATATAAAAAACTTACTAAATAAATCAAGGTTGCTGGAATAATAAAAATTAAAAAACGAAGAAGATCATTTAGAGGATTTATTTTATTTAAAGAGTACTGGCCTATTATTGAATTTGACTCATTGTATGGAAGAGTTATTTTATCCCAAAATAGAATGGAAACTAAAAGAAAAAAAAAAGAAATGATAAACGGAAGATATTTTCGCATATAGATTATTTATAATCTTTTATATCTTTAATTACATATTGATCTCTTCCTTTAGTTTGCTCAAATATTCTTGCAAGATAAATTCCAATTATACCTAAAGTAAATAATAAAATTCCTGAAAAAAAAGATATCGCAATTATGATACTAGTGGCTCCTGGTATAGCTAGATTGTTAATTTTAAGATATAACGCATAGATAATTAAAAGTGCTGAAACAAAAATTGACAAAAAACCAAAAAATATTCCAATATAGAGAGGTTTTAGCGAATAACTTGTAACTCCATTAATAAAATCTGTAATCGGACCCGCAGATAACAATGGCATCTTGGACTCTCCTGATCCTCTGGCTTGTCTTTCATAATTTATATAACCTTGTTTAAAACCTACCCACACTGAAAGACCTCTTACATATGGCCGGAATTCTTTTTGATTTAATATCTTTTCTAAAGCTTTTTTTGATATTAATTTATAGTCACCTGCCTCAACAGGTAAGTTTATATCTGATAACACGTTGATTAAATAATAAGCCATTTTAGTTACAAACATCCTAAATTTTGTTTCGCCTTTTCTCTTCGTTCTGACGGTATGAACTATATCAAAACCCTCTTCGTATTTTTTTATTAGATTAGGTATAATTTCAGGGGGATCTTGAAGGTCAGTGTGTAAGTAAATTACTGCCTCTCCTTTTGCATGTCTGAATCCAGCCAATACGCAGGGGTCTACTCCAAAATTACGACTCATATTAATAATCTTTATCGGATAATCTTTTTGAAGTTGAAGCAAAATACTCTCTGACTTGTCTGAAGAGTCATCATTTACAAATATCAATTCATATTCCCAATTAGACAAATTTTTTAAACTAATATTAACTCTTTCTACAAGTTCTTTAAGATTACCTTCTTCGTTTCTAAAGGAAAAAACAACAGATAAAAGTTTCATTTTTTGTTATATATTTTATATAAATAATTATAATCTAATTACACTAAAATTCATTGAAAATAATTTTTATTAACCTATTGTGAGCAATATGACAAAATTTGATTGGCCTTTAATGAGCAACAATATCAACCAAAATGATAAGAAAGCCTTAATCAAATTTATTAAAACTTCAGATAAATTCACAAATGGAGAAAAAGTCAAAATTTTTGAAAAAAAATGGTCAGAATGGCTTGGAGTAAAATACAGTACATTTGTCAACTCAGGTGCTTCGGCAAATTTAATAACTCTTAAAATATTAAAAGAGATTAAAAAAAATAAAAATGAAGTCATAGTTCCAGCATTTACTTGGAATTCTGACATTGTTTCTATAATCAATTCAGGTTTTAAACCTATTTTTGTAGATATTAAGTTAAATAATTTAGCATTAGATGAAGAAAAAGTTAAAAGAAAAATAACAAAAAAGACTGCAGCAATTTTTTTAACTCATGCAATGGGTTTTGTTGGAATTTCAAAAAATTTTATTAAATTCATTAAAAAGAGGAAAATCTTTCTAATTGAAGATGCATGTGAATCTCATGGTTCAAATCTAAACGGGAAAAAAAGTGGAGCTCTTGGTGAAATATCAAACTTTTCTTTTTACTACTCTCATCATATGTCGACAATTGAAGGAGGTATGATATCAACTAACTCAAGAGAAATAGATAGTTTGGCTAAAATGAAACGCGGCCATGGTCTTCTAAGAGAATCCCAAAATTTAAAGCTTATTAATAAAGCTAAATCTGATTATAAAGATCTTAATAGCGACTTCATATTTTTTACTGAAGGATTTAATTTAAGAAATAACGAATTATCCGCTGTGATAGGAATAGAACAAATTAAAAGACTAAACAAAAATATTAAAATTAGAAATCAAAATCATAAATTATTCTTAAAAAATATTAGAAAAGATATTTTTTTTACGGATTTTGCTTTAAAGGGTTCTAGTAACTATGCTTTACATTTAATTTTAAAGAAAAAAAATAAAGAATTATTTAAAAAGGTCTTGAAGGCATTAAAGACTAATTCTATAGAATATAGGATAGGAAGTGCTGGTGGAGGTAACCAGTTAAGACAACCATACTTAAAAAAATTTAAAAAGAAATATAATTTAAAAAACTTTACTAACACGGAACATATGCATTTTTATTCTCTTTACGTTGGAAATTATCCTGATCTCAATAAAAGTAAAATTATTAAACTTTGTAAAATTATGGACAAAATAAATCTCAATTAATTATGTTGATACGTTCAGATAAAAAGTTAAGAGAAATTAAATATTTTAAAATAAATACTTTTAATGACTTAAGAGGTCAAATTTGGACATTTTGGGAAAAAAAATATTTTAGGAATATTGATTTCAATTTAGACAAGTTTACTGTATCAAAAAAAAATGTTCTTAGAGGATTTCACGGAGATAAAAAATCTTGGAGATTAATTACATGCGTTAAAGGTTCAATACTGAGCGTTATTGTAGACTATAGACCTAATTCTAAAAACTATTTAAAATTTACATCTTTTAGATTAAACGACAAAAATAAAACTGCTGTACTTTTACCCCCGATGTTTTTAAATTCATGGTTAAGCTTATCAAAAGATGCTCTATATGCTTACAAATGGTCATTTAAAGGCAAATATATAGATGCAAAAAACCAAATATCAGTTAAATGGAACGATCCAAGAATAAATTACAAGTGGCCTATCAAAAAACCTATCTTGTCTAAGAGAGATAAATAACTAAAACTAGCATCAAATATATTATTTATAAAAACTTATAAAAATGAGAGACAGAAATTTAAACTTGATAAGATTTTCAATTCTTAAAAACTGCCACCAAACAAAGGAAGGTCACGTTGGAAGCGCATTTTCAATATTAGAAATTTTATACGTTGTTTTTAGAAAATATATCAAAAAGAATTACTTTATTTTAAGCAAAGGACATGCATCAATAGGCATGTACGCAGTGATGTATTTTTTTAAATACATGAATAAAAAAACTTTTTATTCTTTTTGCAAACTTAACTCAAGATTAGGTGGTCATCCAGATTCAACGAAGTTACCTATTTTTAATTTTTCTACTGGCTCACTTGGACATGGTTTACCAAATGCAGTGGGTTTAGCATATGCTTTAAAATTAAAAAAGAAGAAATCTAAGATTATCTGCCTTATCGGTGATCAAGAATTAATGGAAGGTACAACTTGGGAAAGTTTACATGTAATTGATAACTATAAACTAAATAACTTAACTTTAATAATTGATAGAAATAATTCTGATTTTAGAAGTATTAAATTTTTAAAGTTAAAAAATAAGTTGTCTGTTTTCTCAAATAAAGTTTATGAAGTTGATGGTCACAAAACACCTAATATTGATAAAATATTAAGGAAATGTATTAAAAATAAACAGTTCAGCATTATTATTGCTAATACTGTTAAGGGATTTGGAATAAAGGCAATTGAAAATAATCCTGCGTGGCACCACAAAGCTCCATCAGCCAAAGAAATTGAAATATTTAAAAAAGAATTAAAATTATGAGAAAGATATTTCCAATAGCAGTAGAGGAATTAATGAAAAAAGATAAAAAGATCTTTTGCTTGATGGGTGATATAGGAATTTTTTCTTTCAGAAATATTTTCAAAAAATTTGAAGAAAGAATACTAAACATGAGTACAATGGAACAAACTATGATAGGATTTGGAGCAGGTCTGTCTAAAGCTGGCTACATCCCTATTATTCACTCTATAACTCCGTTTTTAGTTCTGAGAGCACTGGAGCAAATTAAAATAGATTTTGTTTACAATAAGCTTTCTTGTAATATTATTTCTGTAGGAGCATCAAATGATTATGCAAAATTAGGGACAACTCACCATTGTTTTGAAGACATAAGTGTTTTATCTAATTACGAGGATATTAATTTATTTTTACCTTCGAATCCACAAGAGTTTAAATACCTTTTACAAAAAAATTATAAAAATAATTCTGTTAATTATTTTAGAATCTCAGGAAACATAAATAAAAAAATATTTAAGAATAATAGTTTCATTAAAAATAATAAAAACAAAAAGCTTTTAATTATTGTTGGGAATGCAATTAATAATAAAATTTTTTTAAATAAAAATGTAGATATTTATTACATTAATAATATATCTAAAAATATGAGTTTAAAATTTATAAAAAAATATAAAAGTATAGCTATTATTGAGCCCTATTATGGATCTATATTAGAAAGAAAAATAAGAAAAAAAAGATTTCTAGATACTAAAATTCTATCTATTGGATATGAAAAAACTATTGTTCACAAATATGGTAGCAAAACTAATCAGGATAAATACTTAAAATTTGACGAAAAAAATATAATTAAGAAAATAAATGAATTCATCAAATAAACTAATTAATATTTTAAATACTATTGATATAGAAAAATTAACCCTAAAAGAAATAAATAATTTTAAAAGAAAAAAGATATTAATAACTGGGGTTTCCGGAATAATTGGAATTAATCTTTTATTTTTTTTTAACAAATTAAACGATAAAAAAAAAATATCAGCTTATGTAGACGGGACATATAATACCGCCTTGTTTAATTTTGTAAAAAAATTTTTTATAAAAAATAAGAAGATAAACTTTATAAAAATTGATCTAACTAAAAATAAATTAAAAAAAAATAGAAAGTATGATTATATCTTTCATTGTGCTGGATACGGTCAACCTTCTAAATTTTTGAAATACAAAAAATCAACGTATAAACTTAATTCAACAACAATTATTGATCTAAAAAATAATTTAAGTAAAAACGGAAAATTTATATATCTGAGCACAACAGAGATATATTCTGGAAATGAATCGAAATGCACTGAAGAAAGTGTTGGAAATACAGGATCAACACACCCGAGATCATCTTATATTGATAGTAAAAAATTTGGAGAGTCTTATATTGTAAATACTTTTGAAAAATATTTGATATTTAGAGCGTGTCTTATTTACGGCCCAGGAGCGAAATTAAATGACGAGAGAGTTTTAAATCAAGTAATTATAAGATCAATTAAAAATAAACAAATTGATATTTATGGCGGTTTAAATCAATTAAGGTCAAATTTATATATATCAGATGCAATAAATTTGATGATCAAAACTATTATAAAATCTGACAATCAAATTTTTAATTTAAACAACCATAAAATGATTACTTTAGGAAAAATTTTTTCAATGATTGGACAAATTTCTAATAAAAAGGTTTTCAATCATGGGTCAAAAATGCTTGGTTCACCTAAAGTAATTAAAATTTCTAATAAAAAAATATTAAAGAAAACAAATTACAAAATTTCAACTAATATAAGAGATGGCCTTTTAAAAACAATTAGTTGGTATAGAAATTTATCAAATGCTAAATAAGAATTTGTAGTTTTCATTAATCGATAAGATTTCCAAATTAACAAATCCACCAATAATTAATTGAATAGCAATTATAAGAATTGCAATTAATCCTACATATCCAAGCCATTGATGTTTTTTTATATATTCAGCAAAATAACTAGCTAAAGTTGCAATTAAAAATACAGATAAAAGTAAACCAATTACCATTAAATAATAATTCCCTTTTGCAGCACCAACAACTCCTATTACGTTATCAAAACTTATAGCTATATCGGCCACTAAAACTCTGTATACCCCTTTAGAAAATGATTGTGTCTCATTAGATTTCATTTTTGGAGATCTAATTTTATTTGTGCCAAAAAAATCTTGTCTTAAATTGTTTATAACCCATAGAAGTAAAACTCCTCCTAGAATTTTTAGCCAAGCAAACCCAAACATAAAGTCAGCGAAAAACGCGAATATTATTCTGAATATAAATGCTGCAGCAACACCCCAAGCTATAATTTTTTTTCTGTTATCAGGAGCAAAGTTTGCTGCAATTAAACCTATAATGATTGCATTGTCTGCAGCCATTACTATATCAATAAGTATGATTTGAACTGAAATAATTATTTGCTCTAACATTGTATTAATTCATGTATATAATTTAATATGTGAACTTTAAAGAATAAAATGAACAATAAAAGCTACCCAGCGAATATTTCAAAAAAACAAATATTTTTGTTATCCATTCCGGTTTTTTTTTCGAATTTAGCTATTCCTTTAGTTGGTATAATAGATACTGGTTTAATGGGAAACCTTGGTGAAACTAAATATCTAGCTGCAACAAGTATCGCAACCACTGTTATGACTTTGATAATTTGGAGCTTTGGTTTTCTAAGAATGGGAACAGTCGGAATAGTATCTCAACTATATGGAAAATCAGATTATAGAGAGATTGTTAAAACATTATTAAGAAATTTAATAATTGCTTTGATTATATCTTTAATAATTATCTTGTTTAAACCGGTAATAATTAATTTAACAAATCATTTTTTCTCAAGTTCGCTTGAAACACAACAATTAATAAATACTTATATGTCTATCAGAATATTAGCTGTTCCTGCTGAATTCATTATTTATATAATAGTTGGTTTTTATTTAGGTATTCAAAAAACTAATATTTCGAGTTTACTAATTATTATATTTTCTGCATTAAATATAACTTTAAGCTCATTTTTTGTTTTATCTTTAGATTTAAATGTTTTAGGGGTTGCATTAGGTACATTGCTATCAAGTTATATAACTATATTTTTATTTTTAATATTCACCTACTTTTTTATAATTAATAAATTTCAAATAATCCCTAAATTACAAAATCTTATAATTTCCTCAAAACTTTTGAAATTATTTCATATAAATTTTGATATTTTTATAAGGACATTTTTTTTAACATTTGCATTTTTATGGTTTACATATCTTGGTTCAAAACTTGGAGAAGATTATTTAGCTGTAAATACTATTTTAATGCAGTTTGTTATCTTTGCTTCTTTTTTTTTAGATGCCTATGCCTTTTCAACTGAGGGTGTTGTCGGTTTTGCTATAGGAAGGAAAAATAAAAAAACTTTTTTAATGGTAGTAAAAAATTCAATTCAAATAAGCTTTTTTACTGCTTTGGTGATATCTTTATTGTATCTATTTTTTTTTAAACAAGTAATAAATGTAATTACTGATGTGGAGTTACTTAGGTTTATTTCCTATAAGCATTTTTTATGGGTATTAATTATTCCATTAGTTGCTTCATTTTGCTATCAACTTGATGGAATATTTATTGGAGCTACACAAACAAAAGAGATGAGAAATGCCATGATGATTTCTGTAGTTTCTTTTATTATTGTATCTATATATTTATCAAAATATTTAGGTAACCATGGCTTGTGGTTTTCATTACTTTTCTTTATGTTGTTAAGATCATTAACATTAAACTTAGTATTTAATAAGATTCTTAAAAAATTTTAGATGAAATTTCTGTATAAAGTTCCAGGTTTTCTTCTTCTTCTTTTTGGTGGTTTTTGTCTTAGTTGGGGAGGATTCATAGTAAGATCATTTGAAACTACAGATCCTTGGGAAATTTTACTATTAAGATCATTTTTTTTCTTTTTAGGTGTCTCTGTGTTTTTATTATCAATGTATAAAAAAGATGCTTTTAAAACGATTAAAAAAGCTGGTGTAGCTGGATTGTTAGGAGGGTTCGTAATGTCATTCAGTTTTATAGCTTTTGTATTTGCAATGATGAATACCTCAGTAGCAAATGTTGTTTTTATTATTAGTACCCAAAC
>MDSV01104278.1_pt1 | contig 12735 bp, 12 predicted proteins | sample 810851 | NCBI WGS metagenome assembly MDSV01 (sample SAMN05326640, study PRJNA326480) | marine metagenome | isolation source: seawater | place: Atlantic Ocean: North East | collected 2012 | reverse complement strand
GATCTCCTCTTAGATGTACTAATAATGGAACATCAGTTTTTGATGCTTCTAATGCAAAATGTCGTTGTCTATCAACTAAAATTAAATCTGGATCAAAATTTTTAATTAATTTTTCAAATTCATTATTTTTCCCAAGCCATTTTCCTATTTTTCGACTAGGAAATCCATCTGCATAGTCAATATCTAGGACTAATTTTACATCAATTTTATTTTTCTTTAGAATTGCTGCAAATTCTTCCAGATGAAACATCTTTGAACTGGAACCACCAATTAATAATTTCATGTTAACTAATTATTTTATTGACACACTCTGAAATAATTTCAACCTGTTCGTCTGTCAGTGCTGGGTATGAGGGTAAAGACATTATCTCTTTAGAAAATTCTTCACTATTTGGGAGATTATAATTATAACTCTGATAAATTGGTTGCATGTGAATTGGTTTCTCATAATATATTGCAGAGCCTATATCATTATCTGTTAGTTCTTTACGAATATCATTTCTTTTTTCATGTTTCATCACAATTTGGTGATAAACTGATTTACCATCAACATTTTCAGGCAAAATATAATCTCCATTAATTTTTTCCCTGTACAGATTTGCTATCTCTCTTCGTCTGGAATTTTTTTCATCCAAATGTCTTAGTTGGACTCTACCTATTGCTGCATTTACGGTATTAAGTCTCATTGTAAATCCCAGTTTATCAAATTCATTCTTAGTCATCCTTCCATTATCTCTGATCGATCTAATTTTATTTGCAGTATCTTCATTGTTTGTAGTAGTCATTCCGCCGTCTCCTCCCACTGTCATATTCTTTGTAGGATAAAATGAAAAACATCCTACATCGGAAATACTACCAACTTTTTTATTTTTATAAATTGCACCATGAGCTTGGCATGCATCTTCAATAATGGGAATTTTTTGTTCGTCAGCCTTTTCTTGTACTGAATCAAAATTACATGGATTTCCATAAATATGAACTGGAATTATTGCATCTGCTTTTTCATTGACACTGTTGATATCAATACTACCATCACTGGTATCAATATCTGCCAGAATTGGCTGTGAATGATTCATACGTATACAATTTGCAGATGCTATGAATGAGTTAGTTGGGGTAATGACTCTTGAATTATCTGAAATCCCTAATGCCATCAATGAAATTTGTAAAGCACTATTTCCAGAGCTAACTGAAACAGCATATTTTGTCCCAGTATATGTTGCAAATTCTTCTTCAAATTTTGAAACACTTTCGCCTCCAACAAATGACTCATTTCTTAATGCATCTAATGCTGCATCTTCCATCTCTTGAGTAAATTCTTGGATAAAAAATGGAATTTTATTGCTCAACTAATTCACTTTATTCCTTTCAAGTATAACACTTGTGCACAATTTGTATCTAAATATAATCAATTTTCTTTGAAGAAATAATTTCATTCAACCATTCTTCAAGCGTTATAGTTGGCCTCCAACCAATTTTCTCTCTAATTAATTTAGTATCTGAAAGTGTTTTGTCGACATCTCCCTCTAACGCTGGCCCAAATATAGGTTCTAAATTCAGGTTTGCCAATTTAATTATCACTTTAGCTAATTCAAGAATAGTTATAGAAGAACTTGTTCCTACATTAAAAAATTCATGCTCAATATCACTTTTCATTGATAAAATATTTGCATTAACCACATCACTTACATGTACAAAATCTCTAAACTGAGTTCCATCTCCATTTACTTTTGGAGATTCATTATCTTTAATTTTGTCCAAAAATAATTTTATAACTCCTGCATATTCTTTTGATTGTCTTATTCCAAAGACATTAAAATAACGTAATCCTATTACTCTAACTCCCATTTTTGAATATTTGATAGCTAATTCATCATCTTTTAATTTTGTTTCAGCGTATGGATTAAATGGATTTTTTTCATCTGATTCTTTTATTGGAATTCTAATTGGATTTCCATATACGCTTGATGAGCTTGCATATACAACTTTAAAACCATGTTTTTTTGCAGATCTAAAAATATTCTCTGTACCATTAACATTAACATCATAGTACTGTTTTGGTTTTTCAAAAGAATCCTGTACTGATGCTAATGCCGCTTGATGAAAAACACCATCTACATCCTTAGTAATTTTGTCTAGTAAATCAAAATCTAAAATACTTCCTTGAATAAAATCAATATTATCTTTAATAGATTCTAAATTCTCTTTTTTGCCAGTATTGAGATTATCTAATACGGTAACATCATGTTCTTCATTAACTAATTTTTCTGTTAAATGACTACCTATGAAACCTGCGCCTCCAGTAACTAAATATTTCATATTTTTTCACCCACTCCTATTGCATAATATTGTACATCTAATTTTTTGTTCACCAAAACTCTTCTACAATCTATAATGAATTTTCTTTTCATCTTTCTTAGTAATGCATCGTTTAATCCATCATACTCTTTCCAGTGTGTCATGATAATTGCACATTGTGATGTATCTAACGCATCAATCATAGAATTTTCATATTTAATTTTCTGATTAAATATTTTTTTTGTATTTTTCAGTGCTTTAGGATCATGAGCAGTTATTTTTGCATTGTTGTTTAGAAGTTTTTTGATCAATTCTATAGATTTTGAATCTCTAATATCATCTGTATTTGGTTTAAATGAAGTACCTAGAATTGTAATTTTCTTACCTGATAAACTACCTAATTTTTTCTTTAATAATGAAATGATATTATTTATCTGATCACGATTTGTTTTTTCTACGGCATTCAATAATGTTGGAGTAATTCCAATACTTTCTGAGAAATTTATCAAAGCTTTCATATCTTTTGGTAAACAAGAACCGCCATATCCTGGACCCGCGTTTAAAAATAATTTTCCAATTCTGGGATCTAATCCAATACCTCTAGCAATATCATCTATGTTAGAACCAGGTATACTTTGGCAAATATTTGAAAGTTGGTTAATAAATGTGATTTTTGTTGCTAGAAATGAATTATTTGCATATTTGATCATTTCTGCACTTTGGTAATTTGTTTTTATGATTGGAACACCACTAAACATTTTTGAAAAAAATCTCTCTGCCCTTTTCATAAATTTTGTATCTTCACCTCCTAGGACTATTGCATGTGGAAATTTTGTATCATGTATTGCATTACTCTCTTGTAAAAATTCTGGATTTGAAATTATGCCAAAGTCATTATTATTTTTCTTTCCAGAATTTTTTTCTAGGATTGGTACTATCACATCTTGAATTGTGCCTGGAATCACAGTACTCTTGATAAAAATTATTGGTTTATTTTTATTTTTTTTAAGAAATTTTCCAATTGTGCTTGTAGCTTTTTTTATCATTGCTAGCTCTATTTCACCATTTGATTTTTGCGGTGTTCCTACAGTAACAAAAATCATATCACAATTTTTTATTAATGAAAAATCATTACTGATAATAAGATTTTTTTTTAATCCAGTTTTTAAAATATTTTTCAATCCTGGTTCATAAAATGGTATTGTTGTATCTCTAATTTTTTTACATTTTTCTTCATCAATATCTATTCCAATTACTGATTTATTTTTACTTGCTAATACTACGGCAAGTGATAGTCCTACAAAACCTAATCCTACTATAGCAATTTTCATATTTTCAACCTAACCATCCACTCTAAAAATTATGCTCTCTCCAATGAAATTCTTTGTGAATCTCTGTATGATTCAACTGTTCCTACATCAACTTCTTTTTCATGTTTTTCTAATTTAATTGCTAAAACTTTATGATTATGATGGATTAAATTCTGTATTGCATCTGTTAGTTGAAATTCTCCACCTTTTCCAGTTTTAATCTTTTTCAAACTCTGGAAAATTTCAGGCCTAAAATAGTACAATGGTAATATGCCAAATTCTGATTTTGGATTATTTGGTTTTTCTATTACTTCACTAACTGTTAATATTCCATTAGAAGATTTCTTAATTGTTGGAACTCCATATCTCTTAGAATTTTTTACTTTTTTACATAATAATATTACTTTAGCATCTGGATTTTTTTTTGCCGTGTTTATTAATCGTAATACTGGATGGATGGATTTACTCAGTATGGTCGCATCTCCGGCATGGACAATAAAATCTTCTTTACCAATGTATTTTTCTGCTTGTTTCACTGCATGCCCAAAACCTAATTGCTTATTTTGATTTATCCAAGTTAATTTAGAATTATCAATTTTTTTATAAAATTTATTCATAATTTTTTTATAATCTTTTGGTAAATCCTTCAAATAAGATTTTTGTATTTTAAAATGTTCTTCAAGCGATCTTTTTTCTTTTCTAACAATGAAACAAAAATCTCTAAAATTCATAGAATAAAGTTGTTCGAAAATATATTGAAGTAATGGTGTTACTATTATCTCATCTGAGAATGATTTTGAAAAAATAGGCATCATTTCTTTAGGCATTTCTTTTGTAAATGGTAGTAGTCTAGTACCTCTTCCTGCTGCTGTAATAACAACTTTAGTCACAAAAACTCATTCTTAGTCCTATCATTAAGTTTTTAAGATTTTGGAATAAAAGCTATCATTACAAAATTATAATAGGTAAAAATAGTCTCAAAATACAAGCATCTGTGATACTAATGTCAAATCAAAAAATTAACATGAATAATCTGGAAGATGTTCTAAAATCATTAGAATCACAAACACTTCGAGTCTGTGTTGTTGGTATTGGAAGAATAGGTCTTCCTACTGCGTTATCCTTTGCAAAATCTGGTTTAGATACAATTGGAGTGGATATAAATGAAAATTTGGTACAAAATATTAATTCTGGAAACTTTCCTCTAAAAGATGAACCAGGGTACCAAGAAATTTTTGATAATGCTATAAAAAATAAAAAATTTTCTGCAACTACTGATATCAAAACTGCAGTACCAAATTCTAATTTGATTCTTTTATCATTACCTACTCCAATGGATAAAAACAATGTTCCGGATTACACTGCTTTGAGAATTGTTGCCTCAGAATTATCTAATATTCTCTCACCTAATTCGTTGGTTATCGTTGAAAGCACAATTGAACCTGGGTTCATTGAAGATGAAATGGTCTCACTCATCTCTGGCTCTGGTCGATTAAAAATTAATGATGATTTCTTTATTGGTGTTTGTCCTGAAAATGCAAATCCTGGAGAAATATTACATGATTTTACAAATCTACCTAGACTAGTTGGTGGAATTAGTAAGAATATTACACAAATAATAAAATCAATCTATAATTTTGTTTTCTCTGTTGAATTAATTGAAATGCCGAATTGTAAAACTGCAAATGCTGTAAAATTAACAACAAATGTTTTTCGTGATATCAACATTGCATTTGTAAGTGAACTCTCATTAATGTTCGAAAAATTAGGAATTGATACTAATATAGTTCTTGAGGCTGCAAAAAAGAAATACAATTTTCAAGTTCATTATCCTGGATCTGGTGTAGGAGGACCTTGCCTTCCAATAAACTCATACCAACTTCTCAATACTGCAAGACGAACAAATTCTAATCTAAGTATAATTGAATCAGGTAGAAAAATAAATGAAAAAATGCCTGAACACGTGATAAACTTAATCGTAGATGCATTCCAACAATGTAATCAATCTATCAAAGGAAGTGAAATTTTAATTCTTGGAGTGTCCTACAAACCTAATGTAAAAGATATTCAATTAACTCCTGCAGAAATTATTATCAATAAACTTCAAGAACTAGGCGTAAATGTACGCATTTACGATCCTTATTTCAAAAATACTGATGTATTTGGTATAAAATGTGAAGAGAACCTTGATAATGTATTTGCAAATGTTAACGCTGCAATCATAGTAACAGGCCATGATGAATTTAAAAAACTTCAATTATCAGAATTTAATAAAATGAATGATAAAATATTAATCGATACCCGAGGAATTATTGAACCAATCCTTGCAAAAGATGCAGGCTTAGTTTTTAGAGGACTTGGACGTGGACAATAATCTCCAAAAAATTAGTTCTTCATCTCTTGTAAATATTCTGACCTTACGATATGATCCGTCAATTAATCCTAATCTTCCTAAAAAAAATTCTCAAGATTTCGAATCAAGACAACAAACACCAGATGTCGATTTAATTGAAAAATCAATCTCCAATAATATTGAACAAAATTTAAAGTCATTTGATGGTCAAAAAGTTTGTATTGCATTAAGCGGCGGGGTTGATTCCACATTAGTCTTATCTTTATTACAAAAAATAAAACCAGAAACCGAGATAGAAGCTTTATCCATTAAATTTGCAAATAGTGTTGATGAAACAAAAGCGGCATCAAAAATAGCTAATACATTCAATGTAAATCACACGGTAATTGAACTTGAAAATTATCTTTCAGAATTACCTAGAGCAATAAGCATGATTAAACTTCCTTTTTGGGATTTACACTGGTATTATGTTGCAAAGAAAGCACAATCAATTTCAAAATTGTTGATATCTGGTGATGGCGGCGATGAACTCTTTGGAGGTTATACCTTCAGATACAAAAAATTTCTTTCGTTAACAAATCCTAATTCTACTCCATTAGAAAAAACCAAAGCGTATCTAGAATGTCATGAAAGAGATCGTGTTTCTGATCAACAAGATATATTTTCAAAAAAATCTAATTTTTCGTGGAATTTGATTTATGAAAAATTAATTCCTTTTTTTGATAATAATTTGTCTAATTTAGAACAGGTTTTTTTAGCAGATTATAATGGCAAACTATTGTATAACTTCAACCTAGTAAATTCAAGAATTATTGATTCACTTAACATGACTTTACTCACACCAATTCTTAATGATGAATTAATTTCATCTGCTCCACATATGTCTCTAGAGCATAAATATAATTCAGAAACAAATCTTGGAAAATTACCACTACGCTCTATTCTAAAACAGAATGGGCATGACACTCTTGTCTCTTCAGAAAAATTAGGATTTAATGTTAATACAATAAATCTGTGGAAATCTCATGGTCATTCTATATGTAAAGACTTTCTTACTGATTCAAGAGTTGTGAAAGATGGATGGATAAATAATACTTGGATACAAAAACATATTGATTCTTCCGAATTAGATGTCAAATACGTTAACAAATTTTTAGGTATTTTGGCCTTTGAAATTTGGTACAGATTATTTATTACTAAAGAAATGAATAGTAATTCTACATTAGATTAATTTAGTATATGTAAATGAGCATAATGATGAAAAAAGATGTTGTTGCAGGATTAGGAGAAATTGGTCTACCAATTTTAAAAATACTTTCTAAAAAAGAAAAAATTGTAGGTTATGATCTAAATGAAAAATTAATGAACCAACGTAAATTTGATGCATTGAATGAATTATCAACATCATTTCTTCATGTGGCAATACCTGTCACAACAAAATTTGATTCTAACTTAATCAAATTACATAAAAAATTCAAACCTGATTGTATTGTAATTCATAGTACTATCCCTCCTGGAACTACAGAAAGACTTCAAAAAAAGATTGATTCGCCGTTAATCTACAGTGCAACTAGAGGTGTCCATAAAAGAATGTTAAAAGATCTTAAACGTTACACAAAATTCTTTGCAATATCAGATTTAGCACCAAAAAAACAATGGGCAATCAAAACATTTTCAAAAAAAATGCAAAACTCTGGAATAAAAACAAAACAAATGTCAAAACCTGAAGCTCTAGAATTGGCCAAAATCTTATGTGATACTTCATATCTTGGTTGGTTGATCAATTATTCACAAATTACTAATGTGATAGCTGAGAACTTTGGTGTAAATTATGATGAAATGTGGACATTTTCCGACGAAATTCATAAAATTTTAGGAAATAGACCTAAAATGTATCCTGGATTTATTGGTGGACATTGTGTTATACCAAATCTTGACCTTATGAAAAACCAAACCCTTAATCTAATTAAAACAATGAACCAAAAATATTCAAAAAAAGTACCAAACTCAAAAAATATCCATAAAAAATACAAAAAGAAATAATGGCATTCTGAATATTTCTAGAAATAAAATTTTAAGCCTTTTTCTTAACAAATGGTTTTACAATTTCAACAAATGTTTTGGAAAGTTTATCCCAATTGAATTTCTCAATTACCAATTCTCTCGCATTTTTTCCTAATTTCTCTCGCATCTCTTTATCATTAATTAAAAGACTAATTTTTTCTATCCATGCTTCTGAATCTCCTTCTTCCACCAAAAATCCTGTTTTATCATTATAGATCATTTCTGGAATTCCACCAACATTTGTTGCAACAGTTGGATTTTTCATCGACATTGATTCTCTACAAGATAATGGAGTTGTATCCATACCTGTTGGTAAAGCATAGATATCAATCTCAGTTAGATATTTCCTAACTTCATCAGGATAGTCTAATGATCCTAAATAGTGAAAATTTTCAAATTTGTCTAAAACATCCAAAATTTCTGTCTTATATTGTCCATCTCCTGCCCAATAGAAATGCACTTGAGGTAATTTCCTAACAACATCTTCCAACGTTAACATTTCTTTTGTTTTTCCCCACCAATTTGCATCATGAAGCATTCCAACACATGGATGATTTAGTTTCATACCTTCTTCTGGATACCATCTTGTTGTATCTAATCCTTCAAGAAAATGAAATGTTTTTGCATTTGGAATGTGTTCTTTTATCACATTCTCAAGATAGTCCCCTGTCATCAAAATCCCTTGACATTCTTTGAAAACTCTTTCAGCAATTTTTGCGCGTAAATTAACTACTGTTTTCATGACTGGGTCTTTGTAGATTGTTTTTTTTGCCCATTCTTGTTCCATCCAAAAATGACCTCTCAAATATACAAATAAAGGAATTCCAGCTTTAATTGTTTCCAATCCAAAATGTGATTGTCTATCTACAAAAACTACATCAGGGTTATATTCATTAATTAATTCATAATATTTTTTTTTTGAAAACCAGCTTTTAACATCTTTACTAGGAAATCCAGTTATGTAATCAGTTTCAGAAACTAGCTTGTAATCAACACCAATTCGTTTTAACGCTTCACCTAATTCTTTCAAGTGAAAGAATTTTCCAACACTTTTCTTAGCAGTACCGCCTCCTGCTCCTGAAGCAATCAAAACTTTCATGAAAATTAGGCATAAAATATCAATTTAATCGTTAAGATTAAGTAAAATACCATTTTAGTACAGAAATGAATGATATTTTTCTAATTCTTTTTTTGATATTTTCTATAATTATTAACATATCATTAGTTCTTTTATATATTAAAAAAAGAGGTACAAAAAAAATTATTGAGAAACTTTCTCTAAAAGAAAGTAAAAAAATAGAAATTAAATCATTGGCAATACCTGAAATTTATACTAAAAATAAATTATCATTAAGTTATAAAAATAATGTTACTTCACAAAATAATTTCAATGAGTGGAAAAATAATTTAATCTTAAAATTTCAGAAATTACATGAAATTCCAAATACTGATGAAATTTCTGTTCAGAATATAGAAAAAGTTTTTTCTAAAAAATTTGAAAATTATTTACTAACAAAATATACTACAGATGCTCAAGATAATGATAAAATAATTTTCTATGAATTAGTTCCAAAAGAAATTAAAAAAAACAATCCTGTAATATTCATTATTCCAGGAAGTGGAAATCAAGGTGCTAAAGATGTTATCAATTTAGATAGTGAAAATTCAAAATTTTATTATCAGTTAGGTATTGGTGAAAAATTAGCTAATGAAGGTTACACTGTATATGTTATTGAAAATCGAGGTTGGGGAGAACGAACTATTAATACAAACATGTGTGAAAATTCTGATCCATTTTGTTCTGGTGAAGTACTTGAACGACAAATAAAAAATTTAGGATTCGATTTAGTTAATTTACAAATAATTGACACACTACAAATTTTTAAATCACTTGATAATTTCAAGATGATAAATACAAAAAATATATTTTTGCTTGGTATAGGTCATGGTGGAAAAATTGCTTTACGTTCTTCATTATTTTTACCTGAATTAAAAGCCATTTTGCTTTCAAGTAGTCTTTTTAGTACAGATTATTTTGGTACTTTTGGTAATGGATTTAATTCTGGTTTCTTGAAATATTTTGATAATCCTGATTTAGCCATTGCTTTTGCACCTAAACCTCTCTATGTTTCATGGGGCATAAATGAAACTCCTCCTCATTATTTTGAGGCTAAATCTTTGTATTCTGCAGGTATAATTAAAAATGCATATTCATTATTAGAAAAAGAAAAAAATTTTACATCAGTTGTACACAATCAAACAATAAATTCTGGACATACAGTTGATCCATCATCAATACTTTCTTTTATTAAACAATATTGCTAAAAAATTAATCATTCCAATTAAAATCCATTTGTAGATAATCTTCTAATCTTTTATTATGTTCTTTAAAAAAAGTTTTTAACAATTCTTTAGTAGAATTATTCATCGGTTCATATTTACTAACGTTGTATTTCTTTTTGATATTTATATTATCAAAATTAGGTAGTGATAAAAATTCAAAAATTTTTTCTAAAACTTTTTTGGGATTTTTATTAAGCTCCTCCGTTTTTACAATTAAGATTTGTTCTTTTGAAAAAGTTTCCATCCATATTTTTAAATGATCAAGATAAATCCCTCTAGAAACATATTGATATAGTCTATCTTCAAATCCATATTCAAAATTAGTTATATTAAATTTTTTTTCTTCAATGATTTTAATTTCATCTTTAATTGCCTCATCAAAAGTACGTTTTTCATTACCTAATCTAACACCTAAATCATTATAGTGTGAATATGCTCTTTTCACTGGATTTCTTAAACACACAATAATTTTTATTTCTGGTAATAAATCATAAATTCTCTGTGGAACTAATGAGTGAAATAAATACAATGGTGTCGCTTCTCCAGTTAAAAACTTCTGTTTCATCATATTTTTATTAATTTTTTTTTCAAGGGATGTTGGAAAATGTGCTTTATACCATTTTAGTGGTTTTTTATAATGCCAATTAAAATAATTAATTTCTTTTGTTAAGGCTGACTTTATTTTTGGATGTTGAATCATATAATTATAAAGTGATGTAGTTCCACATTTTGCTTCTCCAATAATTATGAAATCTGGCAAAACTCTAGAATCTGCTGTAAATGATCTCAATAGGTTTCTTTTACTTAATCTTCCAGCATAAATTTGAGGATTTTTTTCTAATTTTGATTTTATTTTTTCTTTTATCATTTTTTCATCTTCTTATTTGGATCTGTTAATTCACTAATAATTAAAATCAATATGTTAAAACTAATATTATTTCCATCCAAAATCCTTTCCCACCATATCATACAATTCTTTATTATGAGGATGAAAAAATTCTTCTAGTTTCTTCCTAGTTTCTTTTTTCATAGGTGGATATTTTGCTACATTCTTTTTTTCTATGTTGGATATTTTGTATTCTGGAAGATCTAAAAATTGGAATATGTCTAACATTACATCTTGTGTTTTTTCAGCAAATTCTTCACTTTTAATAATTTTTACACTGTCTTTTGGAAATTCATTAAACCAGACTTTTAGTTGTTCTGCATATAATCCTCTACCTAAATAAGTCTCTGATAATGTCTCATCAAATAATACTTGTCTGTTTCTACTAGTGATAAGCCGTATTTCTTCTTCAATTAAATCATCAAACTCTCGTTTTTCTTTTCCTCCATTAACTCCAAGAAAATAATTTGAATATGCTCTATCTATTGGATTTCTAAAAATAATTATTATTTTTGTATCTGGGAAATTTTTCTTAATTCTTTTTACAACTGTTGAATTATAAACATAAAATGGCGTATCGTCAAATGTTAAAAATTTTCCATTTCTTTTTTCAATTTTCTTCTTTTGCATAATTGTAGGAAACAGTGATTTATACCAATTCCATCCTAGATCAAAATTACTATCAAAAAATCCTAACTCATCATATGCAGATTTCATAATACATGGATGTTGGTCAAGATAATAGTATAATGAAGTTGTTCCACTTCTTACTACTCCTACAACAAAAAAATCCGGTAGAACTCTGATAAATGAAGTAATTCCATAAATATTTCTCTGTATGATTAAATATTTTATTATTCTAAAAAGTTTTTTAAGTGAATTATTCATACCAAATCAAATTATTTTATCTATAACTCCAATCCTTATTTCCGACAAAATTATTATCGAATTTTTGATGAACCAATCTTTTTGAAAAAATCTAAGTCTCGTTCTTTTGCAACATTTCGATTCTTTAAAAAATCTTGTATCTCATCATGCATTTTTTGAAGTTCATTGAAATCGTTTTCATCCATTTTCTTACCATTCTGTAAATCTGCCATATGTTTCATCAATTTCATATTTAATTTTAGTAGTAATTCTGTATTTACTATCATTCTAACTTGATATGGATTTGTTTCAATTCCTATATCCACTTCAGCTTTTCGTGCTGCAGTTCTTTTGTAATGTATAAATCCAATTGCAATCAAAAGAGGTATTCCAATACTAACAATAATAATTATGTAAATTTCAAATGAAGGAAAAATTGCTTTTAGAACAGGATAATTTTCAATTGCTAAATAATATGTTACAGTTAATGTATTGATTGCTGCAAGTATGAATGCAAAATAAGTGCTCCATCCCATCCTAAAATAATACCATGAGCGGAATCCAATGTTTCTTCCCACAAGCTATTTCAAATTTTGATGTATATCAATCTCACT
>MDSV01235502.1_pt1 | contig 12736 bp, 12 predicted proteins | sample 810851 | NCBI WGS metagenome assembly MDSV01 (sample SAMN05326640, study PRJNA326480) | marine metagenome | isolation source: seawater | place: Atlantic Ocean: North East | collected 2012 | reverse complement strand
GTATGCAAAGTTTGATGATCGGTTACGAGAGTGCACTTCAAATCGGCCTATAGATTTCTTGGGAAAAGGTCTTTTTGCAATTTTGATAGACCAAGGTGTGAGAAAAAAACCATATCAAGGTATCACACCGCTAATCGGAAGTTCACTATCAGATTGTGCCCAAACATATTTCGAACAATCTGAACAGATATCCACCAAGATAGATATATTTTGTTCCCATTCTAAGAAAGGGCTTGCTAGATCAAAGTGGTCTGCGGGAGGAATAATGTTGCAGCGTTTGCCAAACGAGATAAAAAATAATCAGTTAGCGGAAATTTCTTCAAAAATCGAAAATTTTAAATCTTCCAAAGAAGCGAATAATGGTTTGGCTCAAAGCATTATGTCCTGGTCTAAAGCTAATTTTGTAGAAAATAACTTTGAATTGTCAGAACTTTCAAGAGAAAGTCTGAAACCTACTGATATTTTGAAGAAGCTTTTTCGCCGAGAGACGATATTAGTTTTTAATGAGCAGAAATTAACTTTTGGTTGTTCTTGCAGTAAAAAACGTGTGTTGCAAGCGCTTTCAATCTATTCAGCAAAAGACATCGCGACTATGACGGATGAAAGAGGGAATGTTACGGCAGATTGTCAATTTTGCGGTAGGCATCATATTTTAAGGTCTGATAAAGTAGGATTTGAAAGAGAAAAATAGGTGAGCGAAACTCTGTATGTCGGTACTAAATGCTTTGTGTGAGTTGGGGGTTAGTTGCTTGAATGAATAAGATTAAAAATCAATCTGAACTTATAAAGAAAAAATTCGACAATTTGTTCACAAAAAAAGACATAATTTTGAATAAGTCGTCAGATTTTGATTTGATGCCTGAAATTAACAGACAGGTGAGGGATCTTGTTCCAGCAGCAGTGTTGCTTCCAATATTAATAAATAAGGGGCAACCTAAGGTAATTTTGACTAAAAGGGCAAAAAATTTGAATCTACACCCCGGGCAAATATCATTTCCAGGAGGTAAAAAAGAGAGAAGTGACGCATCTGAACTGGCTACGGCGTTAAGAGAGACTCACGAGGAAATAGGGTTAAAACCCAGTGAAATAGATATAATAGGTATTTTACCTAAGCATGAAACTGTCAGTGGCTTTTTAATTAACCCCTTTGTGGGATTAGTAGAAAGTCTGGCAAGCTTATCGGCAAACCCAAAGGAGGTAGAAGAGATTTTCGAAGTTCCGTTAGATTTCCTTGTTGATAGGAATCATATGTTGGTCCAACGTCGAATATATAAAGCAAAGGAACGCCTTTACTATACCATTCCTTACGGCCCCTATTATATATGGGGCGCTACTGCCATGATAATAAAAACGTTTGCCGATAGGGTCCGGGAATGAAAAAGCTGTACAGTCCAAAAAATTTAACCCAACTAGATTGGCTTAAATCTGCTGAATTGATTGAGATATTTGATATCCTTTTGAAAAATGGAGGAAAAGCATTTTGCGTAGGTGGATGTGTAAGAGACTCAATCCTAGGACAACCTATTACTGATATTGACATAGCAACCGATTTAAGACCACAGAAAGTTAAAGAGTTGTTTGAGAGCGCTGATTTTAAGGTTCTTTCGAAGGCTATGAAGTATGGCACTGTTACTATTTTAAGTGATAACGGGATTTTTCAGATAACGACGTTTAGAGCAGATATTGAGACGTACGGACGGCACGCTAAAGTAAGGTTTTCGAAAAGTATAAGAGAGGATGCCAAGAGACGGGATTTTACCATTAATGCGATATATATGAGCTGCGATGGTAAAGTTTTAGATCCATTATCTTGCTGGAACGATCTGTTAAAAGGTTATGTTAGATTTATAGGAGATCCAGTAGATAGAATAGAGGAAGATTTTCTGCGTATATTACGATATTTTAGATTTGTATCTTCTTATTCGGCAAGTGCAAATTATTTGGATGAGGCAGCTTTATCCGCTTGTGCAGAAGGAAGAAAAAAATTGAGTAATCTGAGTATTCAAAGGGTTTGGTTTGAATTAAGAAAGATCCTTTCGTCTAGACAACCGCTGGTTGCAGTTGAAGCTATGGAGACTACAGGTGTATTGCACGAAATTTTACCAAATTCTCAAACCAATAATTTAAAAAAATTTCTCCAGTATGAAAGGGAATATTTATACGAAATTTCACCAATAGAGCGTTTGATAGCTTTAAATTCCAGAAGTAAATATTGGATCAATAAGTTTCCATTTTCACGAATTGAACGAAAAAGGATAGAGACGATTTTAGCTGCTAGCAGGGATAGAGCAGGTCCTAGAATAAAGGGGTTTAAATATGGATATAATGCTAGTGTGACGGCATTAGCTATTTTTGCCAAAAACCAGCTGTTATCTGACCGCTATAATATCGAGCAGATGCTTTATGGATCAAAACAAAAATTTCCCTTAAACTCAGATGATTTTCTTAAATTCATTAAACCATCTAAAGAATTTGGTGACGAAATCAAACGAATCAAGAAAATTTGGTTTGAATCAAATTTAGAAATTGGCAGAAATGAACTACTATTGGAGTTGAAAAGAAAAAAAATATAAGGATTTAAGGCCATTTTGCAATTGGGGGTAAACTCATTAATACTGCGGTCGGATTGTGTCCGGTTTGAAGTCCAAATTTTGTACCTCTATCATACACTAGATTGAATTCAGCATATTTTCCTCTTTTTATAAGTTGCCATTCTCGTTCAGTTTCAGTCCACTTGCTTTTACAATGTTTGACGGTAATCGGAACGAAGGCGTTTAAAAAAGAAAGGCCTATATCTCTGGTGAATGCAAAATCACTTTCCCAATCACCTGAACAGTGGTCATCGTAAAATATTCCACCGACACCCCTAGGTTCATTCCAATGTTTAATCATAAAGTATTCATCTGCCCATTTTTTAAATCTTGGATAGTAATTTTTATCATGAAGGTCACACGCTTTTTTTAGCTCAGTATGAAAAAACAGGGTATCCTCATCATTTTCAACCATTGGGTTAAGATCAGTACCACCGCCAAACCACCAGTCGGTGGGCGTCCAGAACATTCTGGTGTTCATATGTACTGCTGGTGTTTTAGGGGATCTCATGTGAGCGACCAGGCTTATGCCCGAAGCCCAAAACCTTGGATCGTTTTCTAAACCTGGTATGCTACGACGGCTGCTTAAGCTTTGTTGAGCTTGTTCGCCGAGGGAACCATAAACTGTCGAAATATTAACCCCTACTTTTTCAAATAGTCTTCCTTCTCGCATTATTGACATAACACCGCCGCCACCATCTTTTTCAGAGGCGCTTTCGCGATGTGTCTCCGTTTGTTCAAATATACCTGCTTGCACGTTCGAAAATGGGCCTGAGGATTGATTTCTTTCCAAGAATTCAAAAGATTTACAGATTTGATCTCTGAGGTCTTTAAACCAAATTTCTGCTCGTTGCTTCTCTTGATCACCAATTTTCTTAGTTTTAACCATAATTATAATCTTTCTATTATGAGCTTTTTACAAGACAAAGAGGATTAGACTTTAAGAAAATAACTTCTTTAACACTTAACTATCTAGTAGTTTTTGGTATTGTTCAAGAAAGAAAAAACTGATCTTTAGCAAATTGTAAGTGAGTGTCTGTTGAGAGTAACTTATGTTGTTACGTTTAGATAAAGAAATCGTTAAGCGTGCGTTAGTCGCTACCCGAGCTCGTGCACAATTTTTAATTCGCGAGGGAGCGATACTCGTGAATAATAAAATTGTTAGGAAAGCATCTTACAAAGTCAGTGAAAGAGATAATTTAAAATTAGCAAGAAATGCTATCCCCTGGGTAAGCCGGTCTGGGTTGAAACTAGATCACGCTGTAAAGTTGTTTGAATTAGCGCCATTGGATGGAGTGGCACTGGACATAGGTGCTTCTACTGGTGGTTTCACTGAGGTACTATTATTTTATGGTTGTAAAAAAGTTTATGCGGTTGATGTTGGTAGGGATCAGTTGCACGAAAGCCTTAAAAACGACACGCGAGTAGTAAGTATCGAAAATATGAATGCAAAAAATTTAGACAGAGTGGAACTGCCATTTTTTGACTACATAGTTTGTGATGTATCATTTATTTCAATTCAAAAATTCCTAAAAAATGCATTAAAATATGCCAAAAGAACCGCTAAATTGATACTTTTAGTTAAACCCCAATTTGAGGTAGGTCGTTACGCAGTTGGAAAAAATGGGATAGTAAACAATACCAAGTACCATGATCAGGCTTGCGAATCGACAAAAGACTTTCTGATTGAACTAGGTTGGGAGGTCAAAAATTTAGAAAAGAGTCCTATTAAGGGAGCCGATGGTAATATCGAGTTTTTGATTTTTGCGACCAAATAACTAGGTAGGTTAATTTTTGAAAAAGTTTTGCACAAAGGTAACTGATCTTAATCGAAAAGGTTTAGGTATAGTTTTAGACTATAGTGGAAAAATTATCTTAGAAATACCATATACATTACCTGGGGACTCTGTGGATTACGAACTAGGAGCTGATAATAAACTTAATATTGTTAGATTAAACAAAGAATCTTCGCACAGAGTAGAAGCATTATGCCCTAAATTTGGCGAATGTGGTGCTTGCTCTCTACAACATGCTTCAAAATCATTTCTTTTGGAATGGAAACAATCAGTGGTTAAGCATGATCTTCGAAAGAGAGGGATAGATACTATTTTTAGGCCGACAATAACTGTGCCGCAGCTTAGTAGGCGCAGAGCTAAATTTGTCGGTCGTAGAGTTAAAAGAAAAGCAATAGTTGGCTTTCATAAGCGTTCATCCTCCGAAATTGTTTCATTTGAAGGATGTGTTATCTTGGATCCATCAATCATAAATTTTTTGGGAGGGATGGAAAAGATTACGTTGTTAACATGTACACGAACTAGTCGAGTGAGCTTTCACGTAAGCACCTCGGAAAGCGGATTAGATGTTCATGTAAAAGGAATTAGGAAGTTTGGTGAGGAAATCAAAGCTGAACTGATAGAAATAGCACGAGATAATAAAGTCTCTAGATTTATTTGTGATAATGATTTGCTAGTATTATTCAATAAGCCATTTCAAAGAGCGTCTAATTTTAGAATCTACCCCCCTAGCCTTTTTTTTATGCAAGCTACGAAGATAGCAGAAAACACAATGACTGAGTCTGTTGTAGAGGCCTTTAAAAGTGAAAAAAACGTAGCAGATTTATTTTCTGGTTATGGCGTTTTTTCTTTAGCACTATCAGTTGATAAACGAGTTGCAGCCTATGACAATTCAGGTGAAATGTTGATGGCGCTCGATAAGGCTTATAAAAACCACACTAATCTGAAACGAATTAAAACACATGTTAGGGATTTACACAAAAGCCCACTCACAAGTAGAGAGCTTTCCCAATACGATGGAATAATTGCAAACCCTCCCCGGGCGGGTGCTTTAAAACAAGTAATGGAAATAGTTAAAAGCGATATTAGACGAATTGTGTATATCTCATGTAATGTCGATACCTTTTCCAGGGATTCAAAAATACTTGTTGATGGAGGGTTCAACCTGGATTGGTTGCGGATTATCGATCAGTTTAGATGGTCGCATCATATTGAAATATTATCTCAATTTTCAAGAACAAACTAATCAATTGGTTTCCTGATATCCCCGATAGAGCCTTTATTTGTTCCATTTTGACCTCTATGCAATAAAAAATGGTCTAAAAGGACACAGGCCATCATAGCTTCACCAACAGGTACAGCTCTTATACCAACGCAGGGATCATGACGACCTTTTGTTATTATTTCTGTGGTTTTCCCAAATTTATCAATCGTTTTTTTTGGCTTCAAAATCGATGAAGTTGGTTTAACCGAAAATCGAGTTATGATATCTTGTCCGGTTGAAATGCCTCCAAGAATACCACCTGCATGATTTGATGTGAATTCCAATTTTGAGTTATTAATGAATATTTCATCAGCATTTTTATCCCCAGTAAGCTCAGCTACGCTCATGCCATCCCCAATTTCGACACCCTTAACTGCGTTTATTGACATAAGTGCCGCAGCCAAATCTGAGTCCAATTTTCCATAGATTGGAGCTCCTAATCCCGCAGGGACGCCTTGAGCTACCACTTCAATAATTGCGCCAACCGAATTTCCCTCCTTTCTTATTTTTGACAGGTATTTTTCCCAGTCCGATACAGCACTAGGGTCAGGGCACCAAAAGGGGTTTTTAGCAATTTCGTTAACGTCAATATTTTTAACATTAATTTTTTTTTGCCCCATTTGAAGCATGTAGGCATGTATCTTTATCTTAGGGATAAAGTATTTCAAAATTTGCCTTGCTATTGCACCAGAGGCTACTCTAGAGGCCGTTTCTCTCGCAGATGATCTTCCTCCTCCCCTGTAATCTCTATTTCCATATTTAAGGAAGTAGGTTAGATCAGCGTGACCAGGTCTGAACTTGTCAGAAATAGCACTATAGTCTTTCGATTTTTGGTCTGTATTTTCAATTAAAAGCTGGATTGGTGTGCCTGTAGTAGCTCCATCAAACGTACCCGACAAGATTTTAACTTTGTCAGCCTCTTTCCTCTGCGAGGTAAATTTACTTTGTCCTGGTTTACGCTTATCAAGATAACTCTGGATTAGATTCTCTGAAAGTTGTATGCCTGAGGGACAACCGTCTATAGTTGCTCCAATTGCTGGTCCGTGGCTTTCGCCCCAGGTAGTTACCTTAAAGATGTGGCCAAAACTGTTAATCGACATGTTGCACCATAATATTGATGACTTTGTTTAGTTATACTCAGACCATATACTACTATTATTTAATGAATTATTGTCCAAGTTTATTTTTGTAAGGCGCCCATAGTTTTTTATTTGTTAAATAAAGTAAGCCAGCAAGCACACTCAGAAATAATATTGCTGTAAACCCGAATTCCTTTCTGGCATTAAGTTTTGGCTCGGCGGTCCACATTAAAAACGCAGCCACATCCTCTGCTTCCTGTTCTAATGTTGCTTCAGTTCCATCCATATATTCGACATCATCCCCCCAGAGTGGCTGAGCCATCCCTATCCAACCACCAGAATAAATGTCGTTTCCATATAAGGTAATATCCGCCTGTTCTTTCTCTTCCTCATTAAAAGCAAGAAGAAGGTTAGCTATGTATTCAGGACCACCCATACCCTTCAGCAACTGATTAATACCAGTGCCATAAGGTCCATGAAAACCAGCCCTCGCTTTTGCCATTAAACTCAAGTCGGGCGCGTTTTCAACACCGGACGATGGAAACTTGTCTGAGGGAACCGCTGTTCTATAGTCGTCCAATTCTGAGTCGAACACTTCATATAGCGCTGCATAGGCTTTGATTTGATCGGTCTCTAGTTCAGGCCCTCCGCGGTCGCCCAAAGATCTAAATGCAACTTGTTCTAAACCATGACAACTTGCGCAAATTTCTGTATAGACTTGGAGACCGCGTTGAAGTTGATTTCTATCATAGGTTCCAAATATACCTTCAAAATTGAAATCTATATCTTGAACTTGCTTCGCAGCTTTTTCTGCAGCAGATATATTGCTTGAAAGTACAGAAAAACATATAAATATTGAAACCGCAATTTTTTTGAACATAACTTTTTCCTATATTTTTCTCTATTCCGCTGCTGTTTCTTTCTTTTGGAGGTGAATGTTAAAGTCATCCTCTATCGTCTCTGGTTGTTCTTGCGGTGTTTCTGTGATTCCTAAAACTGGCAATATTATTAAAAAATATGCAAACCAATATGCGGAACCAATCAACGAAATAGTGGCATAAGGCTCTTCTGCAGGCATGGCTCCACACCACATCAAAAGTAAAAAATCGGCTGCTAAAATCCAAAAAAACCATTTAAACTGTGGACGATATCTACCAGATCGAACTGATGATGTATCGAGGATGGGCGCAAACGCGATAATTGCAATTGCTCCAAACATCGCAAGCACTCCAAAAAACTTAGCTGTGATTACACCGCCAGTTAAAAAAGAAGCTGCTTGCACTACCCAAACATCGGCAGTGAAAGCCCGCAAAATAGCATAAAATGGCAGGTAGTACCACTCTGGAACGATATGCGCTGGTGTAGCAAGCGGGTTTGCCTGAATATAGTTGTCCGGGTGGCCAAGATAATTTGGCATAAAACTTACAATAGCAACAAATACTATTAATATGATTACTAATGCGAATAGATCTTTTATTACATAGTATGGCCAAAATGGTACTGTGTCCTTTTTTGCTTCTTCCTTTGAGGACCGTCTTACTTCAATACCGGAGGGATTATTGTTTCCTGTAGTATGAAACGCCCAGATGTGAACGATCACTAAACCTGCTATTACGAATGGAAGAAGATAGTGCAAGCTAAAAAATCTATTTAATGTGGCGTTGTCTACTGCTGGACCGCCTAGTAACCATGTTTGAAGAGGATCTCCTATGACTGGGATCGCGCCGAAGAGTCCAGTAATTACGGTGGCTCCCCAAAAAGACATTTGACCCCAAGGTAAAACATAACCGAGAAAACCTGTAGCCATCATAGCAACATATATAAGTATTCCAATTATCCAGGTAATTTCTCTTGGAGGCTTGTAGGATCCATAGTAGAGGCTCCTAAAGATGTGAAAATATACAGCGATAAAAAATAAGGAGGCTCCATTAGAATGTATATATCTTATAGCCCATCCTCCATTAACATTTCTCATGATATGCTCTACGCTATCAAAAGCGTGATCCACATGGGGGGTATAATGCATCACCAGTATTATTCCGGTTATAATTTGTAATGCTAAACAAAAAGTAAGAACTATACCCCATATCCACATCCAATTGAGGTTTTTTGGTGTCGGAATTGTTAACGTATCGTATATGAGACCACCGATCGGAAGTCTTTTGTGAAGCCAGGTTTGAAATCCTGGTTTTGGTGTGTAAGGATCGTGAGGAATACCGCCCATTATTTTCTCCTAACCTAAACGAATTATATCGTCGCTAACAAATTTAGCGACAGGGATATCTAAATTTCTTGGTGCTGGACCCTTCCTGATCCTACCAGCTGTGTCGTAGTGCGAACCATGGCAGGGACAAAACCAACCTTCGAACTCTCCTGCATCTCCAAGTGGAACGCAGCCTAGGTGAGTGCATACGCCAATCATCACGAGCCACTCGCCCTCCTCGTCAATGGTTCTGTTTTGATCTGAAGCGTCGGCGTCCATGATATTGGCATTTCCCGATGTTTGGTCCGGTAAAGAACTAAGCTCGACGGATCTAGCGGCTTCTATCTCTGTTTCAGTACGCCTACGTATGAAAACAGGCTTACCTAACCATTTCACTGTTAGTTGGGAGCCTGGTTCAAGGCCAGCCACATCGACTTCTATAGAAGCCAAGGCTTGCACATCTGCCGATGGATTCATTTGATTTATAAGAGGCCATATTGTGGCTCCAATCGTTACTGTTCCTGCGGCTGCAGTGGCTATATACAAAAAATCTCTTCGAGAACCTTTTTCTTCTTCCGCTTGAGACATATAAAAACTCCTATGTAAGCAAATACTGATTTTCAAAAGCTAGTTTTTCAGTTTTGATTAAGATATCCAATAATGTGTTCGGAGAAGTTTTTCAATACGTTATCGCATTAAGGACTTTTCGACGCACTAGCAACTTAGATAAAACTTAAACAACGGAGGGTCGTGTGATACTCAATCTTACTTTATTTCAACCTGAAATAGCCCAAAATATGGGCACAGTGATAAGGTTATGTGCTTGTTTTGGAATTCCTTTTAATGTTATTGAACCCTGTGGATTTCCTTTTTCAGGTAAGGCGTTGAAAAGATCAGCAATGGATTACGCTAGTTTTGCTGAAGTGAAACGATATGTAAGTTTTCGTAGTTATCATGAAGATATGATGCAGAAATCTAAAAAAAATCGTTTAATTTTATTTTCCACTAAAGGAAGCTGTGCACTCTGGGATTTTCAGTTTCGTAAAAATGACCATCTAATCTTTGGAAATGAAAGCTCAGGTGTACCAGCTTACGTTTCTGAGAAAGTTGATGAGCAGGTATATATACCGATGTTTGGTCGAGGTCGGTCTTTAAATATTGCTGTTAGCGCGGGGATTGGTTTGGGAGAAGCAACGCGACAGCTAGTTTATAGGAAGAAGTGAATAAAAATTTCTCTTATTTCGCAAGTAATTGTTTGCCGTTATGCGCTTTAACGAAGATTGACTCTATCTTTCCTGGTTTTAGCGCGCAATCTACAATTACTTCTGCAAAAGTCTCTGTTCTTCCTTTACCATTGCCTTCAATCAGAACCGCGTGGTTTTTACCAACAATGGTGTCTAGATATCTTTTTACTTGTAGATTTCCCTGTTCGCGAAGTCTTTGGGCTCTTAATTTTATGCTGGCGTGATTGACCTGTGGCATTTTAGCTGCCGGGGTTCCTGCTCGTGCTGAAAACGGAAAGACGTGAAGCCAGGTCAAATTACAATCTGTTACTAGCTGTAAAGAATTTTCAAACATTGGCTCTGTTTCAGTGGGGAAACCTACTATCATATCTGCACCAAAAACTATTTTAGGCCTATACCGCTGAATTTTATTACAAAACTCTATTGCTGTTTCTCTACTATGTCGGCGTTTCATTCGCTTAAGTATAAGATTATCCCCCGACTGCAGCGACAGATGCAAATGAGGCATAAGTCTATCCTCATTGAGAATCACGTCCATCAACTCTGAGTCAACTTCGATCGAGTCTATTGAAGATATTCGCAGTCTTGGTAAATTTGGCACACTTTTCAGTATTTTTTTAACTAGCTTACCAAGAGTGGGTTTAGCTATTAAATCATTGCCCCAAGATGTAATATCAACGCCTGTAAGAACTATTTCTTGAAAACCGTTCGTTTCTAATTTTCTTACTTGATCTATCACTGTTTGGATTGGTAACGATCTAGAATTGCCTCTACCTTGCGGTATAATACAGAATGTGCACCTATGATCGCAACCATTTTGTATCTGTACATAAGCACGGGATCTTCCATTCAACGCACTTATTGGCATACTTTTTAGGGTTGACACCTTCATTATGTCGTCAACCTGCATCTTTTTATATTGCTTGGTCGATTTGTAAGACTCTAGCCTCTTCCAGGTTATTGCGGAGAGCTTTTCTTTATTCCCTAAAACCAGGTCCACCTCTTTCATCTTAGCAAAGGTTTCGGGTTCTGTTTGCGCAGCGCAACCGGTTACTACAATGAACTTTTCAGGATTTTCTCTTCTAGATTTTCGCACACTTTTTCTTGCTTTTCTTACCGCCTCTGAAGTGACCGCGCATGTATTGATAACTGTTACATCATCTAAATTTTGATTCGCGGAAAGAACTCTCATTACTTCGGTTTCATAAGTATTAAGTTTGCATCCGAAAGTTTCTATAGTTAGCTCAGGTCTTTTCATAATTTTTCCAGTTTGAAAAAAGTTCGTTTGAAATTGTGCCATCGTAAACATGAGCCGTTTCTCCTGACATCCATACCCCATCTTTCCCCCAAACGACCTCTAATTCTCCACCATCTAGTATAATTCTGCTCTTTTTCCCAATGAGGCCTCTTCTGCTTGCGGCTACAGTTACCGCACATGATGATGATCCTGAGGACATCGTTATGCCAGCGCCACGCTCCCAAACTTTCACCCTTATTTCACTATTATTTAAAATTTGAGCTAGTTGTACATTCGTTCTTTCAGGAAAAAGTTCGTGATTTTCGTATTTTTGGCCAAATTGACTTATTGAATAATCATCAATATTTTCAACCAAAAAGGTGCAGTGAGGATTTCCTATATTTGTTGCTATCGGGTTCCCTTCAATCGGCAAGTCGGAAGTATCGCACTCATAGGCTAGCGGAATATCCGACCATCCAAAAAGAGGTATGCCCATATTAACTGCGATATTGCCAAAGTTATCTCTTCTACTTTCTAAAATCGTGAAATCTGTTGACAGATTAATTGAATCTGTTTTTAGCTCTTCCATGAGCATTCGCGCTATACATCTTGTTGCATTCCCACATGTTGCTGATGGTGAACCGTCAGAATTCCAAAATTTCAGATGCGCAGCTACGCTGCTGTTATCCGTTTTGTAAATTACGGCGAGCTGATCGAAGCCAATTCCAAAATTTCTGTTAGAAAGCACCCTGATAAAATCCGATTTCAGTTCAACAACAGTTTCTCGAGCATCTATTATTGCAAAGTCATTACCAAGCCCATGCATTTTTGCGAATCGAATATTTTTTGAAATAGTTTTAATCTGGAAAACTCCATATTTAACTTAAAATTTTTAACCCATCTCTGGATTAGTCAAGTGCATAATCGTATAAAACTGTTAATAAAATAAAAAACAGCATTTTTTTTTAAATATAGTCTTGACGAGTTATAGTGTAAAGCCTATCCCATTTTATGGGATGGGCCCATAGCTCAGCTGGTAGAGCAACTGACTTTTAATCAGTGGGTCACAGGTTCGAATCCTGTTGGGCTCACCAAGAAATTTTTAAAAAAACTGGGAATATGAAACTGACGGTGTCAACAAGTTATACGTTCTCAAAGCTACTAAAAGCTTTCTTTAGGTGAACAGGAATTAAAGTATGAGGCTTGGTCGGTTCAACAAAAAAAATTCCGTTGACACCGAAGCATTGGATCGGGCTGGCACTGTATTTTTCAACTTAAGTGAAGCAGCCTTAATTCAAAAGGCGGTCGAGAGAGGAGAGGGTACG
>MDSV01190134.1_pt1 | contig 12736 bp, 2 predicted proteins | sample 810851 | NCBI WGS metagenome assembly MDSV01 (sample SAMN05326640, study PRJNA326480) | marine metagenome | isolation source: seawater | place: Atlantic Ocean: North East | collected 2012 | reverse complement strand
TCGCGTATGAACACGTTGTACGAAGAGGGCTCGCGCGGTTTCCGCTCCCGGCGCTGAAGCTTTTTCGGGCGAGCGGCGTTAGCGGCGTTGGCGGCGTCCGCGGCTTCGCTCGGGGCGCTCCAAAAGTCGTGCGCCGCTTGGCGCAGCAGCAGGTCCACGTGGTCCCGCGTCGGCCTACCGTCGCGGTGCGCCGGCATCGCCGAAGGCGGGGGCGCGTAAGGGAAGAAGGAGTCGACATCCAGCGACCCGAGTGGAGGCGAGTGACGCTGCGCCATGTTCATGTGCCACTGCGCGAGTTGCATATGACGCCGCTGCTCGTCGTGCGAACGAGGAGGCATCCCGGCGCAGTGCTCCGCGTCGCTCGGCGCGGTGGTGGGCCCACTGTGGTCGTCTTCGACGGGATGGTGCCGCAGAAACGCGGCGGCGGCGGCGTGCATCGCGCGAGAGTCCTGCGAGCCTGAGGTGGGTGCTGGAGTGGACCGCGGGGAAGGCGGGACCGCGACCTGGAGCAGCGTCTCGCAAGCTCCGCAGCGCACGGTGGCGTCTCGACCCGCCAGCTGAAACGCCAGGGGCACGCGCACCTCCAGGCGCGAGCGACACCGCTCGCAGTCCACGTACACGAGTTTTGAGCCATCTGGGGATGCGCGAGGCGCGTCCGCGTCTTCCGCGGGCGCGTCGCACATCCCGGACGTGCGCCCGCCGCCTTGACGTATAGACCCGAAGCTGCCCCTCGGGACCACCTCGGTCGGTCCGTTCGAGTCGCCTTGGGAAGCTCGCTTCGGGAAGCTCGTGAAGAGTGTCCGTAAGCCCATACGTCCAAGAAACGTCCGTGCCAGCGGAGACGTCGAGACATTGCGCGGGCGACGAGCTCGAGGCGCCCGTGCGTCTCGCGCGGCGACGTTTCGCCTCCTGGTTGTCGAGACACGAAACTCGCGAAACACGAAACGCGCCGTCGTCGAACGACGAACCGACGAACCTTCCTCTCACTCTCGCGCGCGCCGAAGACCCCGCGCTTCCCCCGCGACCATGGCCGCCGACACCATCGTCGTCAACGTCCGCACGCTCCCCGACGCGCTGGAGTCGGAGATGTACCCGCACCTCACCAGGTTTCAGCGGAAGCAGAGCGAGACCCGCGGTCCGGCGCTTCGGTTTCGGTGCGCCCCCACCGAAACCGTGGGGGAGCTGAAGAAGCGCATCGAAGGTACGCGACGCCCGCGCGAACGTCTCGTCCCGCGCTCTCTCGCACATCCCGAACGTGAACGCTTCCGAAGCGCCCGCTCGACCTCGTCTGCTTTGCGCGTCTGCCCGCCGCGTCTTCGCGAGTCTCCACGCCGCGCGAAACGCGAAACGCGAAAACCGACCTCTTCCTTTGACGCGACGTCTCACTCTTCTCTCCTTCAGAGACGCGCGGATACGAGGTGGAGACCCTGCGCCGCGGCGGCTCCCCTGACGGCATCGTCCTCGAGCCGGACTCCGCGACGCTCGCGGCGTGCGGCCTCGACCGTTCCATGTCCGTGTGGGAGCACATCTGGGAGGACAACGCCGCGAATCAGGCGTCGTTCCTCCGGGACCGGGAGAAAATCCGCGACGCCGTGGTGGGCTTTATGGAGGAACACCCGACGGTGGGGAGGCACGGCCCCGAGGTCACTGGCGAGCCTGAGGAGTTCCCGAAAGACTGGGACGCGAAGAAGAAGAAGAAACGCGCCGAGATGGAGAAGGCGCTCGCGAGCGTGCGCGAGGACAAGCAGCGCCAGGAGGCGGCGGCGCTCGCCAAGAAGAAGGGGAAGGCGCCCGTCGCCGAAACGCCACCCGCCGCCACCCGCGCAGTCTCCGCGTGACTTTCGCAAACACTCTCCGCCGGTAGAGTCTCGCCGCGTCGAGAGAACGATGAGAATACGACGCGCAACCGATTCCCGCGAGAGCGCGACGCGCATCATCACGCGTCGCGTGTTTTGTACAAACGACTACGCGCGTCACGCGTACCGCACGCCGCACGCCGCTCTAGGGATCCGCCGCGAGCGCGAGTCTGTACGGCGCCGTCGCGGGTTTCCCGGCGACGGGGTGCCGCAGCGCGACGAAGCAGAGCGCCAGCGCCAAAAACCTCCACTTGACGAAGAGAAACGCAAACGCCGATGCGAAGCACGCCACCATGAACGCGTGCGATCTCGCGGTGTCCTTCCAGGTCATCAGCGCGTGCAGGCTTTCGCAGTGCGGGGCGAAGTGCCGCGCCAGCGCCTGCACCCAGTAAAAAACCTGCACCAAAAACTCGTACGTCTCCGCGCGCGGGTTCACGCCCAGCGCCAGCCCGGCGGCGGAGACGCCCGAGTGGTTCTCCGTCTCCGCCGCGCCGCGCGCTCCTCCTGCTCGCGCGCCGCGGAGCTCCTCCGACGCCAGCTCGGACGGCGCGTCCGGCCCGAGCGCGGCTGCGGCCTCGGCGCCGGCGAGCCGCGAGCCGGGAGGCGCCCTGCCAACGTCGAACGAGCCCGCGTCCGGGGACTTGTCCGCGCCGACGAGGGTCCAGCGGCGCGTCCGGCGCTGCCCGGCGGCGCGCGCCGCCAGCCACAGCGCCGAGGCGAAGAGCGCCGTCGCCGGGTGGTAGACCCACAGCGCGAGCAGGACGTGCAGGAGGCCCGCCCGCCACGGCGATGCCCAGGTCACGGCTTTTTTTATGAACGTGATTTCGAGGTGGAACGGGTCGACCGCCGCGGCGATGCGCACGACGCACGCCTTGATGTTCTTGGCGCTCTTGAGCTTGGACCTCTTCTCCGAGCGGCGCACGCGCGCGCCGCGCGGGAGCATCGCGCCCACCATCGACGCCGGCAGCGCCGCCGGGCCCTCCGTGAGCGACTCCTCGGCGTACTCGCGCTGCTGCCGCACGAGCGCGTCGACGCCGGACTCGACGCCCTCGCCCACGCTCTGCTCGGCGCCGTGCACGTACGCCGACCGGGGCAGCGGCGGCGCCATGTACGCGAAGAGCTGCGCCGCCGCCGACGTCGCGGGCGTGTACCTGGCGCGAATGGTAATCTCCGCGGCGGAGATTTCCTTCGCCGCGGCGCCGCCCGAAAGCGCCAGCGTGCTGACCACGGTGGCGCCGCGGGGCAGGCGGCTGATGGGCACGCGCGCGAACCCGAGAGGCGCGTTCCGCTCCGCGGCGTCGAACACGCCGATCTGCGCGACGTCCGCGGGGTCGTACGCGGCGGCGACGATCTCGCGGCGCCACGCCGGCGGCGCGCGGCTCCGGCCGCCGTCGCCTGCCGCCGCCGCCGGGAGGTGCGCCCAGGACCCGCCCATCTCCAGCAGCACCGCGGGCCGCGCCCTGTGCCTCTTGCCTTCGGGCGTGACCCCGCGCATGGACAGGATCTCCAGGCTCAGCTCCCCGAGCGGCGCCTTCCGGCCGATGGCCGCCGTCGGGCCGCAGCCCTCGTCCACGAACCCGTCCAGCAAAATCTCGCCGAGGTACTCCTCGTCGCCGTCGCCGTTCGTCGCGCTCTCGTCGTCGTACGAGCTCTCGTCGTCCGAGTCGCTCGTCAAAGACTCCGTCTCCGTCTCCTCGACCGCGGCGCTGGCCGCGGGGACCACGGCGGAGGGACCCGTCAAACTGAACCCGAAGAAACCGCCGCCTTGAGCCTGGTCGCCGCCGCGCGAAACCCCCGTGGGCCGCGTCTTGGACCGCCGCGACGACGCGCGGCTCGACCGGGAACCGGACCCGCGCGCGCCCCGCCGCGCCGCCGACCCGCCCGCCGCGGAGGACGCGTCGTCCGCGTCCTCCGGTCGCGGCGCGCGCAGCTTCAGCCAATGCGCCCTGGCGTACGCGCCCTTCGCCGGGCGCATGGGCAGCGAGGAGATGTCCACGTCCACGCACCCGACGCACGTCTCGTCAGAAGCGAGCAGGAGCTCGACCCGCATCGCGCCGCCGCGCGGCTCCATGGCGATGAATTGCCGCGTGGACGGCCCCCAGCGCGCCTGGTCCGTCCCCGAGTGAAGCGCCGTCGCCGTGGTGGAGATCTGGTCGCCGATCCTCAGGCGGCACTTGAGCTCGACGATGTCCGCGTCCTCCTCCGACAGGTCACCCGCGTCCGCGTCGTCGCCGGAAACCGCCTCCTCGGCCACGCGCCTGAGCCCCCCGGGCCGCCGCGACGCCGCGACACCGCGCACCTTGTGCACGTTGACGGTGACGCGCGAAACCGCCGGCGGCACGCGGACGGAAGCCGAGGGCGCCATGGAGGGCGCGTGGCCGGTGCTTTCGTCGAGCTCCGCGGGCGGCTCCGCGAGCGTCGCGGCGTTCCCGAGCTCGTACAGGTCCGAGGTGGTGCCGATCCACGCCACGACGGAGAGCCGCCCGACGGCGCGCGACGCGCGCGCCTTGGCGGAGGCGCCGTCGCCGTCGCGGCGGAACGCCCGCCCGCCGGCGCGCGGGCTCTCGGACGCGCGGCTTCCTGGATCCCGCTCGTCGCCGCCCAGCTCGCCGGGCGGCATCAGGGCGACGACGTACGGGTTCTCCTTCACCTCGTCCGCGCCCGCGCGGTCGCGGGGCAGCATCGCGAGCGGGATCTGCGCCTCGCCCAGGGTCTTCGACCCGAACCCGGCGTCGCCGACGCCGCCGCCCGCCACCGCCACCATCACCGCGTCGCCGGCGAGGTCCGCCTCGGCGGCGGGGAACGCAAGCGTGCGCCCGAACCTCGAGGGCGCGTTCACGAGCGTGACGTTCTTCGCCGTCACCGCGGCGCCGTAGCGCCCCAGCGCCGCGGTCGCGATGGACACCGAGCCGGTCGCCGCGGCGGGCAGCGCCTCCGCCTGCGCGACGTGCACGAACACGTACCGCTCCTGCTCAAATCCCAGCCGCAACGGCGCGGCGACGCGCGCGTCGGGCTCGCCGTGCACCTCCTCACCGGGCGAGGGCGGGATCTTCTCCAGCATGCTCACCATGCACTCGTACACGGCGTCGCGGTCGTCCACGCCTTCGAACTCCAGGTTCAGGCCGGTGGTGAGGCCCACCAGCAGCGACGACGCGCCGACAATCTCTAGGTTGTTCACCGCCTTCGCCGGCGCGTGCCACTTGGCGTGCTCCGTCAGGTTGAGCGCCGCGAACCCGACGTGGAACTCGAACACGTATAAGTGCCCGAGGTGATTGCGCAGCGAGCACAGGAACGACCCGCAGAAAGACGCGCTCGGGTTGAGGTGGAAGAACGCCGCGGCGTCGCGCGGCTTCGCCGCGCCGCGCGCCGAGAGTGCGGCGGAACTCGCCGCCGCTCGTCTGGACGAGCCGTCCCTCGAATCCGGCGCGTCCGAGCGCTCCCCCGATTTGGAGCCCCCGAACAGACCGCTGAACATGCCCGTCGCCGTCTCCACCGCCTTCTCCACGTGCGAGTACACGGACTCGGCGTCGCTGCCGGCGTCGCTCGCGGCGTCGGCGTCCTCGTCCATCGCCGCCTCGGCGGACTTTTTCGACTTTTTCGACTTCTTGCTCGACTTGCGGGACTTCACCGCGAGCGACGGGTCCGGCGCGGGCGCGGCGAACACGGGCGCCTTGCGCCTGGGCTTGCCCATGAACATCTTGGATGTCACGAGCGTGCCGTCGTCGCGCGTGACGGTTCGCGCGAAAACGAGAAAATCGCCTTCGCGCCATCGCCGCGTCTCCAGCACGAGATCTTCGTCAACCTCCACCCAGACGTCCCCGTCCCACCGGGCGGTCACGCGCATCGCCGAGCCGTCGGGCGCGACGATCTCACGTGCCACGCCCACCTCCGTGCGGTTCACCACCGCGGTATCGCCGAGCATGGCGGTGTCCTCCAGCACCCCAGCCTCGCGGTCGTGCGCGAGCGAGTGCAGCTCTTTGGCGTTCACGTGCCCGGGCACGCCCGTGGCGAACGCGGAGCCGAACGCTTCCAGGAACCCCGCCTGATTGTCCACGGCGTGGGTCTCCCAGGTCCCGCTGCGGGTCGAGAGGAGGGTCGGGAAGGAAACGAGGGCGGTCAGCGCGGGGCGGGGGGAAGGTAACGCCGTAACACCCGACGACGGAGACCGTCGACGGCGAGAATGCGCGAAACGCGAACGACGGTCGTACGAGACGGGACGCCATCTTCGCGCGCGGGTGGCTCTCGCGGTGGCGGTGGCGCGCGCACCTGAGGTCGGGACGGGGGTCGAATTCACCCCCGCCGGGATCCATCATCGCGGCTGTCATCCGACGTCGCCGCGAACCTCGCGGTGCCGGTCGGAGTGGCGCGCTGTGGCGCGCGACGGCCCACAACCGTGTTCACTCAGAGTACAGGCTAGTACGGGCTGCCTTCCCGCTCTGAGAGGCGTCTTTTTTTTTTCGATCGCTCCCTCAGCTTCGGACGCTCCTGTGAAGTGAATACGTGATGTCATTTGCAGGGGCGTCGAGGGCGGCTCGCGGCGGAGGCCACCGCCACGAGGCCCGGCGTGGCCGCGTCGGCGCGATGCGCGATTCGGCGGACTCGCCCCGGCTGGACGTGCGGGAGCGCATCCCCTCCGGCCCCACCGGCGCATTGAGCGTGCTCTTCGAGGCGGAGGGCGCCTCGGTCAGCGGCGCGCACGTCGCGTATCCCTCGGGCGACGCGGTGGTGGTGGCGGAGACGCGCGGAGGTGTCCCCTCGACGTTCTCGCGCGTCACGTTCGCCGGGGACGGGGACGAGGCGTCGTCCCCGCGCGAGCCCGCGAGCTGCGTCGCGTGGGCACCCGGCGAGACGCGCGGCGCGCTCCTCGTCGCGCGGGGGCGCGACGTCCATCTGTGCGCGCCCGCGGAGACGTTCGGTCTCGAGACGTCGGCGTCGGCGGAACGAGACGACGACGACGACGACGAGACGCGCGCGCGTGCTTCTTCCTCACCGCGCGAAGCGCGAGCGCACGCGTGGGAGAGCCTGGAGCGCGCGACGTGCGCGGCGAAGGTGGTGGCCGCCGCCTGGACGGACGACGGCGCGGCATTTGTCGTGGCGGCGGCGGACGGCGAGATCCGCGCGTGGCGCGTCGTCGCGCGCGGGACGGGTCCCGCGCGCGACGGCGAAGAAACAGAAAGAGAGTCTCCGTCGGTCGCTCGCGACGAACCTTCGGCGCGAGAACGGCCGTCGACGTCGTTGACCCTCGCGTCGGCTTGGCGCGTCGCGCCCGACGCGACGCGCGAAACGGCGCCGCACGCAACGCTGGCGGCGGGCGCGTCTGTCTCCGCGCCCGCCGCGTCGGCGGCGCGGGGCTCGCGCGACGTTTTGCTCTGGGACGCGCGCGGCTTCCTCGCGCAGACCCTGCGGCACCCCGCCGCGGTGACCTCGGCGAGGTGGAGGCGAGGTGGAGACGGTCACGAACGCGCAGAGGCGCGGACGCGCGCGAGCGGGGGAAGCGCCCGCGGCAATTTTTTGCCGCGGCGCGACGTCGCGCTCGTGACGACGACGGAGGATGGCGCGGCGCGCGTGTGGACCGCCGCGTCCGCCGCGCTCGGCGGCGCGACCGACCGCCCGCGCCTCGTGCAGACCGTGGTCGTGCAGACGGACCCGGGGCCCTCCGGGTATGGGCCGGCGCTACTGGACGCGCACTGGCTCGCGTGGCGCCCCGAGCCGCGCGGCGCGCGGAGGTGCGAACGCGACGAGAGCGCGGGGAGCGCGGCGCCGCCGCCGCCGGAGACGCCGACGAAGGACGAAAAAGTCTCGCGAACGCGCGACGAAGACGCGGTCTCTTCGTCGCGCGCGCGCGACTTTGGGTTCGGCGCCGCGGCGGTTCCCGCTCGCGACGGCGCGGACTTCCTCGCCGCGCTCGGGTCTGACGGCGCGGTGTGGGTGTGGATGCTCGACGGATTCGACGCGGCGGCGGCTGTGCCGCGCGCGCACCTCTGGCGCCGCGCGCCGATGCTCGAGGAGGACCGCGACGGAGAGGGACGCGCCGCGCCGCGCGCTCGGCTCGCCGCGGCGTCTCCGTCGTATTTCTCCGTGACCTGGGCGAGAACGCGGGGAGAGGGCGACTGTGCCTCGCGTGCGTCTCGGAGCGGCGCCGCCGCGAATCCGACCGGCGCCGAATCAGACCAGGGCCTTCGAAGTCCCCGCGGCGACCCTCCCCCGCTCCTCGCGGTGATCGCGTCACCGGAGGCGGGCGCGCGCGCGCGCGAGGTGGACCTCGCTTCGCGCGACGCGAACGCTGGGTCCCGCGTCACTTTGGCGCGCGCGGCCGCGTTCCGGGGGCACGCCGACGGCGACACCGTGACGCTCGTGCGCGCGTGCGACGAGACTGGCGCGGTGGTCTCCGTGGACGATCGGGGGGAGGCGCGGGTCTGGAGGTGGCGACGCGTGGAGAAAGAAAAAGGCGGCGCGACGGCGGAACTGGCGCCGGTTTCGTTTCGCGCGGCTTCGCCGCGCGGCATCTCGGCGGCGGCGTGGTACCGCGGCACGCTGTTCCTAGCGACGACGGCGGGATTCGTCGAGACGCACGCCTTCTGCGACGACGACGAGTGGGTCGTCACCAGGGTGGGCGCGGTGACCACGAGAACGAGCGTTCGCGGAGACCCGCCTTCCGATCGCGGAACGCGTTCGCGCGAGGACGACGCCGGCGAGAGGGGAGAGACGATATTGTCGCTCGACGCATGCGACGTCTCCGTCGTCGCCGACGCCGCGGCGAACCAGGGCGCGCCCGCGGCGGCGCTCGCGGCGACGCGACGAGACGGCGAAGTGCTCTCGTGGGCGCTCGTCGCGAACGACGGGTTCCACGCGCCCTCACCGGTGAGGACGCCTTACCGCGATTTCGGCGACGGCGACGCCCCCCGGCGCGTCTCCTCGTGTCGTCCCGGTACTGTCCCCGCGGTGGTCCCGGCCGGGCCGCTGGCGCGCGCGTGCGCGTTCGCCGCGGCGCGCGTGGACGCCGGCGGCGACGTCGCGCTCGCCGCGTGCGAGGCGGAGGCGGCGGCGGCGGAGGGCGCGTCGCGAACTGCTTTCGCGCCGCGCTGGACGGACGCGGGACGCCTCAGACGCGATTCCCGCGACGAAAAAAAAAAAGTAGGAGACACGCGTCCTCCGACGCTCGCGGCGTCTCCGTCGGGCGCCGCCGTCGCGCTGGCGCTCCCGGACGGGCCCGTCGAGGTCTGGGAGGCGGAAGGCGACGCGCGCGGCGCGTTCGCGCTCGCCGCCGAGTTCCGCGTCGGTTTGAAACCCGACGTCGCGGGAGCCTCCCCGTGCCGTCTGAGCTGGTTCGATCTCGGAGGCGGCGCCGAAGCGCTCGCTGTCGCGCGAGGCGCGCGCCTCGAGGTGCGCGTGGCGCGCCGGGAGGCGTGGCGCGTCCTGGCCGCCGCCGACCTCTCCCGCCTCGCCGCCGAGCTCGAGCCGCGCGCCGCCGCCCGCGGCGTCGGGGGCTTGGCTTGGAGCGCGCGGGGGGACGCGCTGGTGGTGGGCGTGGGCCACGAGCTCGTGGCGCTCGCGCCTTGCTCGGGAGCCTCGCTCGCGCGAACCGTCGCGGAGGCCGCCGCGGCGCTTCCCGAGTACCACCCGCGCGTGCTCATGGACTGGCTCGTGCGCGGCGAGACGCGCCGCGCGCGCGCCGCCGCGCGGCGCGTCTGCGCGCGCCTGCGCGAGGAAACCGAGGCGTCCGAGGAGGCGCGGGGACGCGGAGACGCGGCGGCGTCCGTCGCGCGGCTCCTGGAGGAGAGCGTCGCCGGCGTCTCTGAGACGACGACGCCGCCGCCGCCGAACGCCGGCGCGAATGAAACCGACGCGAACGCAAACGCGAACGCGAACGCGAACGCGACCGACGGTGGCCTCGTGCCTGAGTTCGACGCGGGCGCGTTCGGCGGGTTCGCGGGGTTCGGCGGCGCGAGACGCGCTCCGGCGCGGGTGCGTTTCGGGTTCGGAGCGGGGTTCGCGGCGAACGACGACGACGACGACGCGCGAACGAAGGCGAACGCGAGCGAAACCGCTCACGCGCTCTTCTCTGCGAAAGGCGACGCGCTCTCCACGGCGATGCGCGTCACTCGAGGCTCCGAGGCTCGGTTCACCGCGTCCGAGGCGGAGGAGGCGGCGTCGCTCATCGCGCGGCGCGGCGCGGAGGCGCGTTTGCCGGCCCTCACCGGCGCCGACCGCGTCGGGTTGCTGGCGACGCTCGACGCGCTGCGCGACGCCGACGGCGGCGCCGACGAGGACGAAAAACTCGACGAAGCCGGCCGACGGTTCCGGGCGCTCCGGCGCGCGCGCGCGCTGCGCGACGCGCGCCTCGCTCTGCGCCGCGGCGCGCCCGTCCTGGACGCGCACGGCCCGCGCGGGGAAGAGCTGGCGTGGGCGATGCACAGCGACGCGCAAGACGCGCTGCTGACTTCGTTCGGCTTTTCTCGTTTCGCGAGACGGCTCGAGTCGACGCTCGGAGGCGCCGGCGCCTCGTCCGACGGAGGCACGTGCGAGTGGCGCGCGCTGCGGCTGGCGGGCGCGCCGCTGTGGGTGCGCGACGATGAGACGTTGCGCAGACTGGTGGACGCCGCCGCGCGCCACGCGTTCGCCGTTTCCCGGGACCCGGGAGGAGAGAACCCGTGCGCGCTCCTCTTCGCCGCGCTCGGACGCGCCTCCACGCTCGCCGGCGTGTTCCGCGCGGCGCGCGACGCGCGGCTGGCGGATTTCTTCTCGCGCGACTTTTCCGAGCGGAAAAACCAAGAGGCGGCGCTGAAAAACGCGTACGCGCTGCTGTCCAAGCACAGGTACCTGTTCGCCTCGGCGTTCTTCGTGCTGGCGGGCCAGCCGCAAGACGCGGCGGCGCTGGTGTGGAAACACGTCGGGGACTTGTCGCTGGCGGTGGCGGTGACACGGCTGGCGAAGGACGCGCGGGCCGACGTCGCCGCCTCATCGCGCGAAGACGCTTCGGAACGACTCGTTCGCGACGACGTCCCGGCGTCCGGAACGAAACGCGTTTTCGGGGGCGAGGCGTCCGACGACGGCACGCTCTCCGTCTCTGCGTTCGCGGACTTCGACTCGGTGGCGATCGCGCCTCCGAGCGCGGCGCGCGCGCCCGAGCCCAATCCTCCGGTTCCGCCGCGCGACGACGACGACGTCGCGCCGCGCGCTTCTTTAAAAGAAGCAGAAGCGCCTCTTCCCGCGTCCCTGTCCCCTGCCGCGAGGGCTTTCGTGAAGGCGCGCGTGGTTCCCGATTTCGAGGCGCGGGTTTCGGGGAAAAGCGAAGCGTTCTTCGAGGACGCGTGGACGCTCGCGGCGCTCCGCTGGCTCTGCGGCGACGGCGCCGCGAGCGTCGAGACGCTCCGCCGCCTCGTCCGGGACGCATCGGAAAAGTCGCCGGAAGACGCCGCGTCGGCGGCGGACCTCTGCTCGTTCGTCTCCCGGCGCCGCGCGCTTTTGGAAACGGCACCCGCGCTCGCGCGCGACGCCGCCGCCGCCGCCGCCGCCGCCGCGGGCAGGCTCGCGCTCGCGCTGGAGGCGGAGGGCATGCCCTTGGCGGCGCTGGAGCGCGAGGCGGGCCGCGAAGGAACACGCGCCAACGACGGTTCAACCGACGAGACGCACAACCTTTCCGCCGACGTTTTCGTCGGCTCGGAAGGTCCGGGACCGAAATTCGGCGCGCTGGCGGCGTCGGCGGCAACGCGCGCGCGTGCGGGTGTCGTTTCGAGACTCGCCGCCGCCGCCTTGGCCCCCGAGACGGGTCCGCGAGGGTCGTTTCCCGAGGCGTCTTTCGAGGCGCTCGTGCGCATGGCGCCCGCCGCCTTCGCCGGCGGCGCAAAGGCGTCGACGCGCGCGTCGCTCGCGCGCCGGGTCGCGTCGCCCGCCTTCTCCGCGGCCGCGGCGCCAAATCTAAAGCGTCCGAGCCTCGAGCCCGACCCGTCGGAAGCGGCGAACGCTGGTCTGGAACCCGTGAACGCGCCGGCCACGGCTGTTCCGAACGCTCCGACTTCGCCGACGGCTGTTTCGAACGCCCCGGCTTCGCCGACGGCGTTCGGAACGGACGCGCGTTCGGACCCGTCGCGACGCCTCTGCGGCTCCGTGGACCTCGACCCCGAGTCCGCGCGGCGCGCCGCCGCGAGAGAGCTCTCGGCGAGCTCTCGCACAGACGCGCCGGCGACGCCGCGGACGGCGAAGAAGGCGTTCGGCCTCAAGCGGCTGCGGGACCGGCTTTCGGTGAAAATCCGGGGGGGGGGCGGTGCATCCCCCGGGTCGCCGCCTGGCAGGGAGAGCCACCCCGGTGTTTCCCCACCGGGCGACGAAGAAGCCGCCGCCGCGTCTCCCTTCTCCCTCGGAGAACGGGGAACCGATCGAAAAAGCGGGCGCGGCTTCGCTTCGCCGCCGGACACGCCCGCGAGCCCGACCAGCCCCGTGGCGAGCGCGCCGCCGCCCTCGGGCTTCGACGTGCTGATGCCCGGCTTCGGCGTGTCCGTGCTGGCGGAGCCGCCTGCGCGTGGCGGCGCGGCGTTCGCGGCGGGAACCGACGGTTCCGGCGAGACGCTCGCGAAACAACAAAAAAACGCGCGCCGACGATGGCTCCGCGCGCCGCTCGAGATCGCGCGGCTGCACGGCGACGCCTTCTACGGCGCGTGCGTGAACCCGGCGACGCCGCACCAAATAGGCCTGGCGTGCGTCAAGAAGGGCCTGGTCATCGCCGACCTGCGCGCGCTCGGCGCGGACGACCCGCGCGCGGGAGACGTCGTGGGCGCCGCCGACGCGCTGCGCTTCGCGTCCGCCGCCCCGACGCTCGCGCGTCTGTGGGCGGACCCGCGCAGCGGGCGGTGCGACGCGGGCGGGCTCGACGGCGCGCCGCT
>MDSV01145149.1_pt1 | contig 12736 bp, 14 predicted proteins | sample 810851 | NCBI WGS metagenome assembly MDSV01 (sample SAMN05326640, study PRJNA326480) | marine metagenome | isolation source: seawater | place: Atlantic Ocean: North East | collected 2012 | reverse complement strand
TCACATAGACCATCCTGTGGGCAAGTTCGTGAAAAAGTAGAGCGGCAAGCTTCCCTTCGTCCATGAATATAAATGTATCGAGCAGCGGATCATCAAACCACCCAAGAGTAGAGTAAGCGAGTACGCCACCGATATAAACGTCGAGGCCTTCCTGCTTGAGGCGCGCAGCGTAGGACTTTGCACCCTGTTCATCAAAAAAACCTCGGTAACTAACACAGCCAGCCACCGGGAAACACGATTTGCGCAGTCTTAGTTCCAGTTGCGGAGCCGCAAAGACATTCCAGATAACAAACCTCTGATCGGTCACGACGTAGCTAGAGTAAGCGTCGCCTACCTCAAGGCCCGTGCTTCTGGCAAAAGTGAGGATACTTTGCACCAGTTCCAGACGTTGACGAAGCAAGGGAGAAGTTTCTGGAGAAGTCAACAACTGATCTACGGGTTCTCCAGCGAGTAGCAGACGTCCCTGACCAATGACCGCCTGCCGGTAAAATCCAATGGATTCGCAGGCTGTCAACAAAATGCTTAAGGCTAAAACTATCAGCGTCCGATAAAACAAAGTTATTAGTCTGGCGGGTTAACTTCGGCCCTGCTATCGTAACTCGGCTGAAATTGCTATCCAATGCAAATGTACATCGACTATTTTGCTCTAAAGGCACTGCCCTTTTCGATTGCGCCCAACCCGCAGTATCTCTACATGAGCAGCCAACACCAGGAGGCTCTGGCCCACCTATTATATGGCGTTCAGTCTGAGGTTGGTGGCTTCATTTTGCTAACAGGTGAAGTGGGGACTGGGAAGACAACGTTATGTCGATGCTTGCTTGAACAAATTCCACTGGGTGTTAAAACTGCCTTTGTGCTGAACCCCAGAGTATCCGAAATAGAATTATTGCAGACTATCTCTGATGAATTTGGTTTCGAGGGAGAGGAAAGCCAATCACTCAAAGCCCTAACAGACGCACTGAACCACTACCTCATAAAAGAGCATAGAGCTGGGAGACGAGCTATTCTGATCATTGATGAAGCTCAGAATCTGTCCCGCGAAGTTCTTGAACAACTGAGACTGCTCACTAATCTCGAAACGAATGAACAGAAGTTGCTGCAAATAATTTTACTTGGCCAACCAGAGCTCGGGGAAACTCTGAACAAGCGGTCTCTTCGACAATTCAGCCAACGCATTACTGCGCGCTACCATTTAGAGGCTCTTAAATCTAACGAAACAAGGAATTACATTGCGCATCGTCTAAAAGTGGCCGGCGGCGATTCAAACCTATTCGACACTCGAGTAACTCGCAGGATTCACCAACTAACCGGTGGCGTTCCAAGATTAATCAATCTGATTTGCGACAGATCCATGCTCGGGACTTATGCAGAAGACAAAAAAATCGTCTCACTTGCTATAGTCAACAAAGCAGCTATGGAAGTCATGGGCACTAAACATTCCAGCTTTAACTGGAGACTGCTCGGACTGACTGTGTCCGTTACCATAGCTCTTTTCACCGTCTTGTGGATAAGATCTCCGCTCGATGAAGCGCCCGACGCTCAAAATAATGTTTTCGGGGACGCAGAGCAGCAAAACGTATCGGATATTCAACCCGCCTCACCAGCTATAGCTGCACCAAACGAAGATAACATGAACCCTTTCCTACAAGGACACAGTAACATTAGAGCCGCTTGGCACGATTTATTCGCTCTATGGGGTGCAGCATTTGCGGATCGAAAAACCGCACCTTGCGAGTTGGCTAAGAATATCAGCCTGAAGTGCATGGAACGCCAGGTTAGCTGGAAAGAATTGCAACGTATTGATCGACCGATGATCGTTTTTCTAGAGGAACAATACTTCACCATTAGTGAGATAAACGATGAACATGTAACTTTGTTCGCTGCAAATAAGCAATTTGAGCTTGCGCGCTCCGAATTCTTAGAAAACTTTGATGGCAGGATAAGCATGGTCTGGCGCATGCCGCCTAACTACGACTCTCCGCTAAAGCTTAACGATCGAGGTCCAGAAGTCGATTGGTTAGCTGCAAAATTAGCTTTGGTCGAGGGCACGCAAACCCCTATAAAAACGGGAATCGCCTTCACCTCATCACTCAAAAGTAGAGTCGAAGAATTCCAAAACTCTGTTGGCTTGGAACCAGACGGAGTGGTAGGACCCTTAACGTTGATCAACATAAACAGTTTCGGTGCAGAGAGCATCCCAAGATTGACAGCGGATACTGAGAAATAGTCATGTCCTATATTCTGGATGCATTAAAAAAATCTGAGGAAGAGCGGTCCCGAAAACAAACACCTCGCCTTCGCGACATCCTTATCGAAAAGCAAGATAGCGCATTGCCTGGGCTCAAATCCATCTTAACGATCGTAACATTGACTGCTTTCATTAGTTCAGCATCTGTTTATTTGTTTTTTGATCGCAACAAGGCACTTGAAAACACCACTGTAAAGCTAAAAGAGAATCAATCAATAAACAACACACAAATTGCTGACACCTTAGAACCTCAAATTGATGAGGACAAATTACTAGAACAAATAAAAAATCAAAGGAATAGTCAGTCACAGGTTTCAGATAAACCTATTGCGCCGCCGGTCTTAAATATAACCACACATATCTTCGCTAAAGAGGCTGATTTACGAATGGTCATGATAAACGGGATGACGCGAAGGGAGGGAGACAGTTTAGGAGAAAATCATCGACTAATAGAAATCACCGAGCGAGGCCTCGTTCTAATCTTCCATGACAAACAGTACAAATTGAATGTCGTAGAAGACTGGCAAATAAACTAACCGTCAATGTCATTGGTAGATCTTGTCTGAATTCCTTGAATTTGCGTCTGTTGTTTTGACAACTTCTGGGCAAGCTGCTGACGATGTTGATCGATAGAGCTAATTGCTTCATTGACCTCCTTTATTTGTCTAGAGAACGTATTAAGATTACGCTGGTTTGCTTCCTGTACAACCGCCTGATCCTGGACTTGACTGCGCAACAATGCAACTTCGGTTATCAGCTCTTGATTGTCTTGCAATAAGCCATCTCGCAACCCTGAGTACTCATCAAATAGCTCCTTGTATTGCCTCGACATTTCTTCTACCGATCCAGCCATGTTAGTAACACTCTGCCCGAGGTCATCTTTTAACGTGCTAATGCTACGCACATTTTTCTGAATGTCAGGTTTATTTTGGCGGTAAGAAATAGCCCAGAGTTTGTCTATTTCAGAGAAATTAGTAGCAACTTGGTCCTTCACGTCCTGAAGGGTCTGAGAGACGTCGGTTCCCGTTGCGGCCAGACGACTATCAAGTTCAGCAATATTCATCTGACCCTGGGCTAACAGCGCATTTGAACGATCTAGTTTCTTTTGTACTTCAAATAATGTGTAACCTCCTATACCCATAACAATCGCCATTAAAACTATGACGAAAACTAAAAGACCATTGAAATTGCTTTGCCTGGGCGCAGCTGACCTAGCGCTACTCCGATAGGAAGCAACTTCGTCTTGATCTGGTTTTATAGAAGGTATCGTGTCGTTCATTATTTAACTAAAAAAGGGCCCTATCGGGCCCTTCTCTATTTCCAGTATTCGCTACTAGAGTAAAGCCATCAGTCCATATAAGACGGCTGTCAAACCAAAACTACAGCTGATTACGCCTTTAACTGTAGTTAACGGTCCTTGCTTACCAAAAATAGCGTTGGCCTCTAGTAGAAGAATAATTAACAGTATAATGCCTAGACCTAATCCACTTGCGTCCAAAACCAAACCATTACTGAGATGAGCCGAAGACCCCATGAAGAAAAGCATAGGCGCCGAAAATAAGGTGTTTGTCCGCGAAGCCAAGGCGGCTTTTGGTGCTGCCGCTGCTGCCTCGGGGAGTGCTTCGCCGCCTTGTGCTACCTGTGTAGCTGAAGCAATCACAATCTTTTGATTAGGCCATATGATCAACCAAACATTTAAAAACATTAACGTTCCAAGCGTTGCGCCGACAGTAATGTCATAGGATATCGCCATATGACGGTAAGCAAGCAACGCTACACCTGTCAGGAAAGTGAACATAGCCGCCCACCTGAACCACCATAAAGCACGTGGAACTAACTTTTGAATAGCCCCAGAACGATGAGCATCCTCAGCTTCCTTAAAATATTCCGTCTGAACAAAATTGAAGTAATAAAGTAAGCCTATCCAGGCTACTCCGGTGAGCATATGTATCCATCGGAATAAATAGTCTATCCCGTAGCTAGTAAAGAGTGCGATGTCACCCATGAATTATCCCTCTTGATTTATCACGTAAAAGCTTTTCATTGATCTTTTTTAGTATTTAAACATTCCAGTGTTAGGCGAAGGAGCAACACCTGACCCTAGGAACTGAATATCTTCTATATTAGCATTGAATTTTTTTAGTTACAGCACTTGTTTGGACCACAAAAAACCCCGCTCTAGAGCGGGGTTTTCCTTAAATTTACACGCTAGCTTTCTAGGTCCATTAGGCTTTAGGGTTTTAACCAAAGCTCCATACGGTGCTAACTTCTGCAAAGCGTGAGGATAATACAAGCGGATTTACATCATGCCGCCCATACCACCCATACCACCCATATCCGGCATCGGAGGCGGAGGTGTATCATCCACTACCTCTGTGACCATACATTCAGTGGTTATCATCAAACCCGCTACCGATGCTGCGGCTTGAAGTGCCGTACGGGTCACCTTTGCTGGATCAGGGATACCGAAGGCAATCATGTCACCATACTCACCCGTCGCGGCGTTATAGCCTTCTGAGCCAGACATGGTTTTCACCTTATCAACTACCACAGAAGCTTCGTCACCTGCGTTGTCAACAATTTGACGCATTGGAGCTTCCATAGCTCGTCGGCATAGATTGATACCCACATTCTGGTCTTCGTTGTCACCGGTCAAACCTTCTACGGCTGTGAGTGCGCGGATAAGTGCAACACCACCCCCAGCGACGATACCTTCTTCTACCGCTGCGCGAGTAGAATGCAACGCATCTTCGACGCGAGCTTTCTTCTCTTTCATCTCCACTTCTGTCGCAGCACCTACTTTAATCACTGCAACGCCACCCGCGAGTTTCGCAACACGCTCCTGAAGCTTTTCTCGATCGTAATCTGACGAAGTTTCTTCGATCTGCGTGCGAATCTGGTTTACTCGTCCTTCGATGTCATCTGACTGGCCTGCGCCGTCAACAACAGTAGTGTTGTCCTTAGTCAAGCTAATGCGCTTAGCTTGGCCAAGATCTTCCAGGGAAGCGCCCTCAAGAGACAGACCAACTTCTTCTGAGATAACCGTTCCACCAGTAAGAATAGCGATATCTTGGAGCATTTCCTTACGACGATCACCAAAACCCGGTGCTTTAGCAGCAGCAACTTTGACAATACCACGCATATTGTTGACGACCAGTGTAGCCAAAGCTTCGCCTTCAACATCCTCTGCAATAATCATCAACGGCTTGCCGGACTTCGCGACAGCTTCTAGAACTGGTAGAAGATCGCGGATATTCGAGATTTTTTTGTCGAATAAAAGAATGTAAGGGTCTTCCAGCTCAGCGCTCATGCTGTCCTGATTGTTGATGAAGTAAGGAGACAAATAACCACGGTCAAACTGCATGCCTTCAACAACGTCTAGTTCATTTTCAAGACCACTGCCTTCTTCAACAGTAATTACACCCTCTTTGCCAACTTTTTCCATCGCTTCAGCAATGATGTCACCAACTTGCGTATCGCTGTTGGCTGATACACTTCCAACTTGCGCAATTGCCTTAGAATCTGAGCAAGGCTGAGCCATGCTTTCGATTTCTGTAACGGCAGCTGTAACTGCCTTATCAATGCCTCGCTTGAGGTCCATGGGATTCATGCCTGCCGCAACTGATTTCAGGCCTTCATTAAGGATTGCCTGTGCCAGAACGGTTGCAGTTGTGGTGCCATCTCCGGCCACATCGGAAGTTTGTGATGCGACTTCCTTCAACATTTGCGCTCCCATATTTTCGAACTTGTCCGCCAGTTCAATTTCTTTCGCAACGGACACACCGTCTTTGGTAACCGTTGGGGCACCAAATGATTTGTCGAGAACCACATTTCGGCCTTTGGGACCAAGGGTGACTTTCACAGCATCTGCCAGGACATTTACACCCGCTAGCATGCCTCGCCTAGCTGTATCACCAAATTTCACGTCTTTAGCTGTCATAACTAATTAATCCTTCTCTTACAATTTCTATCTTTGGCTTACTCGATGACGCCAAATACTTCGCTTTCATTCATGATGAGGAGTTCCTCACCCTCGACCTTCACCGTGCTGCCGGCATACTGACCAAATAGGATCTTGTCACCAGCTTTAAGGTCAACGGTCTGTACGCTCCCGTTGTCCAGCTTCTTTCCAGGACCTACAGCCATAACTTCACCTTGGGAAGGTTTCTCTGTTGCTGAATCAGGGATTACAATTCCCCCTGCAGACTTTGTTTCTTCTTCCAAGCGGCGAACCACCACTCGGTCTGATAATGGACGGATACTCATTCCTTTCTCCTGTTACATGTCACGACTGCGGTCCATATCCGCTCTATTGGCGTGACGGTCAAAACAACGCTAATCTTTACCTAGGCCTTTATAAATGCAGACTCCCCGGTTTTTTAGCACTCTCTTTTTGGGACTGCTAATCATAGGGTTACTTTTAGCAGAGTCAAGGCCAGACTGCCAAAAATACCCAAAAACATACCAAATTAGTCAATTTAGAATGACAGAAACACTAAAATCCGCCGAAAAGTTCGTCTTTTTGATCATCGCGTCTATACCTAACGGAAAAGTAACTTCCTACGGACAAATCGCACGCATGGCTGGAATACCAAGCCATGCTCGCCTAGTTGGCAGAATAATCTCTAGATTGCCAAAAGACACGGATCTGCCCTGGCATCGCGTGGTAAATAGCCAGGGGCGAATAACTAATCCGAATGAGTTGAAGCAACGAGAGAAGCTAGAGCAAGAGGGAGTGACTGTAATTAACGGCAAAATCAATTTGCGCCACTACCGTTGGAAACCTTAAGACTATTCACATAAAAAACCAATACAATTGCAGGAACACCCAACAAAGCGGAGACGATAAAGAATTCAAAATAACCAAAATTATCGACAACAATACCTGAGAAACCCGATACGAATTTTCCTGGTAATGTCATTAAAGAACTGAATAAGGCGTACTGCGTCGCTGTGTAGGCTCTGTTGGTCAAACTAGAGAGATACGCGATGAAGGCTGTCGCTGCAAAGCCACCAGACAAATTATCTGCGGAGATCACAATAGCCAAGTAGACCAGATCTGGCTGCATAAGCGAAAGGCCAGCAAATAGAAGGTTCGTCAGAGCTACGAACACGGCTCCAATCAATAGCGGTCGCATCATCCCCCATCTAATCACAAGAGCACCGCAAACAAATGAACCGGTAATACTCATAAAGAAGCCAAAAATCTTCGCGATATTAGCAATCTCAGTCTTGGTATAGCCCATATCAAGATAGAACGGGTTCGCCATAATTCCCATGGCAATGTCACTCAGCCGAAAGACTGCGATGAAACAAAGAATAATCAGAGCATTCTTCTTGTTCCTCTGGAAGAATTCCAAAAAAGGTCCAAAAATCGCACTCCGGATCCATTGGTTTAAACCTTGAAAAGAACATCCAAATGGTTCGCTGAGCCGTTCTCTTTTTGGCTCAACTATTAAAAGAACGGTAATCACACCCACAGCCATCAATCCCGCCATGATCAAGTAGGCATGCGGCCAAGATAAAGAATCCGCAAGATACAATGCTCCCGCACCCGCTACCAAAAGAGCGACACGATATCCAAATACATAAGCCGCGGACATAGCACCCTGGTATTCAGCATCTGCGGCTTCTATACGATAGGCATCAATCGAGACATCCTGGGTTGCGGAAGAAAAAGCTACCAGGAAGGCTGCGAGGCTCAAGTAAAAGAGATTTTCTGGACCAACAAGGGCCATTAGTATGAGACCAACGGCAATACCCAATTGCCCCGCAATCATCCAACTTCGGCGCTGACCGAAGCTCTTTGTAAACCAGGGCACAGGCAATGAATCAACAACTGGGGCCCAAAGGACTTTGATTGAGTATGTGATACCGATCCACGCAAAAAAACCGATGGCACTTCGCGAGACATCACCTTCCGTCAACCATGCCGTGAGCGTCGAGAAGACCAAAAGAAACGGCAACCCCCCAGAAAATCCTAGAAACGCTAAGGCGATAACTTCTGGCTGACGATAAACCAGAAAAGTCTCGGTCCAACTGCGGCCAACAGGAGCGTCGTACAAAATCAGTCCCGAAAGTTGTTGTACTGTAGCGGCACGTCAAAGTCCTCGTCTTTCAGAGTTGCCATAACCTGCTGCAGGTCATCTCGCTTCTTGCCTGTGACCCTGATTTTGTCACCTTGGATAGCTGCTTGAACCTTAAGTTTTTTCTCTTTAATTAACTTAACGACTCGCTTCGCAAAAAGACTTTCAAGACCCTCTTGGATTTGCACATTCTTGTGCAGAAGCTTGCCAACATGCTCCTGATCACCGATATCCATAACTTTTGGATCGATTGATCGCTTAACCATTTTGGCTCTCAAAATATCAATCATCTGATCTAATTGAATATCTGCTTCCGCCGTAACTCGCACAGATTGCTCCAGCTTTTCAAATTTGGCCTCTACGCCACGAAAATCAAAACGGGTCTGAAGTTCTCGATTAGCCTGATCGATCGCATTGGTTATTTCGTGCCAATCAACTTCCGAAACCACATCAAACGAAGGCATCTGTTTTTCCTCTCAATTATCTAAACTAGCTTAGCGATAGCATATCAAACCGCATCACCATGTTTGGGCTATCCTGACTAAACATCATACGGTCAAGCTGGGGACAGGACATTTCAAAGACTACCTAAAGAAATATTCCATGTGCAGATGCCCGTTATCAAAGGTTCTTGCCAATCTCATGCTTGAGGATCTCAGGACTAAACATAGTATATGTATTAAACATTAAGCATTAGCGCACAATGAGTAAACGGGGACAAATCAACCAAATCCGTAGCGAAAATCTGAAAGATTCGATCAGCTCCGTTAAACTCAACATAGATAACATCAAGTTGGATTAGCATGGGCAAGAGACTTTCAAAAATTTACACCAGAACCGGCGACAAGGGAGAAACCGGACTTGGCGATGGAAGCCGCATCAGCAAGACAGCCCCGCGAGTGGAAGCGATGGGTTCTGTCGACGAGTTGAACTCTATTGTTGGTGTCGTTGTAGAGGAACTTCTCGCATCCAATCGGCCTGACCTGACATCCGTAGCAGAATTTATTCGATCCCTACAACACAGGATTTTTGACCTCGGTGGAGAACTTTCCATTCCTGGTTTTGAAATTATTTCAGCGAAACATGTAGTCGTCATCGAGCAACAACTAGATGTCATGAACGAACAGTTGGAGCCGCTCGAAAACTTTATCCTGCCCGGAGGTTCTCGCCTTATCGCGAACTGCCATATGGCGCGATCAATCTGCCGGAGGGCTGAGCGGAATATTGCAGCACTAGCACAAACGGAGAGTGTCAACGCCAATGCGATGGAGTTTATCAACAGACTGTCCGATTATCTCTTCGTTTTGGCTCGCACCTGCGCTAGATTAACCCAAGTTAACGAGGTTCTTTGGGAAAAAGGCTAAGACTTAAAAGAAGGATGTTGAACTAAGCTCAATCTGGCTGTCCGATCGATTTACACATGGATTCGATACCACGTAACATGCGCAACCCGGGACGCGTAACCAGCGACGCATCAACATAACGAACTCGATTCTGCCAATTGAGACGCTGCCAGGTTTCAGACCAACTGGATAAAAAACCTTCATAAGGACTCGCTACAAGGATTAGATCGGGATCAGCACTCACCAAACTTTCCAAAGAAACCATAGGAACAGCTAAATCCAAATCACCAAATATATTGCGAGCGTTACAGACTGTTATAGCCTGACCGATAAGATGGTCGTCACTTACTGTATACAATTGCTGGTCGGAGATCTGAAAGAACACACTTGGCGCCAGTTTCATTGGCGACTCCGAATTCAACCTCGCCAGTTCTTCCAGAAAAGCTATCTCCAACTGCTCACCCACTTCGCGACGACCAATTAAAATTCCCAGACGCGCAGCTGTGGCACCTATTCCTTCAAGATTCCTGACTTCATTTAAGTAAATCGAATAACCTAGTTCACGCAGACGAGCCAGAGTACGCTGATTTCCCCCGGAGCCCCATGCAACAATTAGGTCTGGCGAGATATCAACAATAGACTCAACACTGAGCGAAAAGGCATCACCAAGACGAGGTATCAGTTGCGCGGCAGGAGGATAGTCAGAATGAGAAACCGTCGCGATAATGTTTCCCCCTACTCCCAGACTAAACAGTAGTTCTGTAAGATGTGGGGCCAAGCTCACAATTCTTTCTGGCTGCGATTCTAGAGTCACAGAATAGCCAAAATCATCGATCTCCGTTACCGAAGCATAGACATCTATTCGCCATAAAAGCAGCGTGACCCATAGGATTACTCGCATCTCAACAACCCTGGGCCAAGCGCTTCCTCTAGGCGATGCCATTCAAATGTAGGTCCGGGGTCGGTCTTTCTTCCAGGTGAAATATCGCAATGTCCTCGCACATTAACGATGGAATATTCACTTACTAGAGTCTTACAAACAGACACCAACTGAAGATATTGCACGTTTTCATACTCAATCGTGTCCGTGCCTTCGAGCTCGATACCAATCGAAAAGTCGTTACACGCAGAGCGACCAAGAAATACCGAATCTCCCGCATGCCAAGCACGCTTATCAAAATCAACGAACTGAATGACTTCCCCTGATCTGCGGATAAAGAGGTGACTGGACACTCTTACGCCAGTAAGATCAACCAATTCAGGGTGGCCGGTATCAAGACGTCCAAGGAACAAATCTTCAACATCATTCCCACCGAACTTTCCTGGCGGTAGAGAGATACCATGCACGACAATCAAACTAATTTCATCAGTCGGTCTATCGTCATAGTGAGGACTGGAACTGAATCTGGCCTGAACCAAGCGGTGCTCTGAGACTCTCACTCTGAAACCTCGAATCAAATCGACGGCATCATATCACCGGTTTAGAATAGCCGTCTGAAAATCAGGAAAAATTCAATGAATCCCAAGCGGACGGGACAGGGTATGCTATTCATATCCCTTGTTATCGGCATGGCTTTGCTAACCTGGTTCTTTGCAGGAGTCGAAGAAAGACAGTACAACCCTAACGCGGAGCCTAACTCCTTCGCTTACGCGGATGCGATCGAAGTACCTCTGGAGCGCAATCGCTTTGGTCATTACCTAGTGAACGGGCAGATAAACGGAAATAAGGTCGCATTTCTTCTCGATACCGGCGCCACCGATGTAGTCGTACCCGAGAACATCGCCAACCGTCTGGAATTACCTTACGGCAGACGCAGTCAAGCGATGACAGCTAACGGTCGAGTCAATATATATAGGACACGTATAAAGGAATTGCGCATCGGTAAAATAACGCTCCACAACATCGACGCGAGTATCAATCCAGCGATGAAAGAGGGCGCTATATTACTCGGCATGAGTGCCCTTAGCCGAATCGAGTTCACTCAAGCAGGCAATACATTAACCCTGAGGCAGAAATCGGGATGATAGATTATTTTTCAGATTTGCAGATTACTGTCGCTCAGGCTCTAGCAGAAGACGTGCGCAGCGGTGACATAACCGCCCAGATTATTGACAAGTCTACGAAAGCCCTAGCTCATGTTATCGCAAGAGAGGATGCACTAATCTGCGGTCGACCTTGGGTTGATGAAGTTGCCAAACAAGTTGATGATGCGCTTCGTCTAGAATGGAACTTAAATGATGGTGATCAAGTACGGGCCGGTGAACAACTCTTTGCGATTGAGGGCCGCGCTCGCAGCATACTTACAGCAGAAAGAACAATGCTTAACTTTCTACAATCTCTGTCTGGCACGGCAACTGAGACACAACGCTACGTCGCAATTATCAAGGATACTAAAGCTGCCATCCTCGATACTCGGAAAACTATCCCGGGCCTCAGATTGGGACAAAAGTATGCGGTCAATATGGGAGGAGCTGTAAATCATCGCATCGGACTTTTCGACGCTTTCTTGATCAAGGAAAATCATATAAAGGCCGCAGGCTCCATCACCGCAGCGATAGCAAGAGCCAGGCAAATCAACTCCGAGGTAAGAGTCGAAGTCGAAGTTGAAAGCCTCGAAGAGCTCGAGGAAGCCGTTTCTGCGAGGCCCGACTGGATCATGTTAGATAACTTTACTATCTATGACCTTCACGCTGCGTGCGACCTCTGCCGCTCTACCAAAATTATGCTGGAAGCATCTGGGGGTATTGAAGATGAGGAGACCCTAAAAGCTATTGCCGCTACGGGAGTGGACTATATTTCCATCGGAGCCCTAACTAAACATTGCAGAGCAATCGATCTATCAATGAGAATTTACTGAATTAGAAATGTGACGCTGCCAAGGATCACTTTCTAATTTTCAAAGCATATTCGTTACAGCTCGGCTTTTTATTATGCTGCCAATCGAAGACCCAATAGAGAAAGAAACCCTTTTTATCGCTATTTGAAGACGAGAAACATCCCTCGTTGGCTCTTTTAGTTTTACTCCACCAAGCAATCGAATCTCTAGCTGGACCAATAT
>MDSV01037015.1_pt1 | contig 12736 bp, 10 predicted proteins | sample 810851 | NCBI WGS metagenome assembly MDSV01 (sample SAMN05326640, study PRJNA326480) | marine metagenome | isolation source: seawater | place: Atlantic Ocean: North East | collected 2012 | reverse complement strand
TGGTCACAAGAGTCACAAATCAAAAATTGTTGTAAACCATGACCGTGATTACAATTAATATGTGAGCAAGCAGTATATTTGTTAACACTTAGAAGTTTATGTGCGAGATTTTCGTTAACCAAAAAGTTCAACATTCTATAAGCCGACATGGCAGTTATGGATTCATGATAATTACGTTTATATTCATCAATAAACTCGTATGCTGACATGGGCCTGTTTATCTCTAAAAGAATATGTAAAGTTCTCTTCCTTTTCTCAGTCAATCGAACTCCAGCATCATCACAGATGCTGGTAGCATTTTTTAATGTTTCTTTGATAATAGAATTCATATAGTTTTGATTATTGCTCTAATATTTAACTCTTAATTTAATTCGGCCAGATCCCCTTTAGTCTCTAACCATCTTTTTCTATCGGGAGCACGTTTCTTTGCAAGTAGCATATCCAATAAAGTCTCTGTTCCATCTTTTGAATTAGCTGTTAATTGAACTAATCTACGAGTGTCTTGATCCATTGTTGTTTCACGTAATTGCATTGGGTTCATCTCACCCAACCCTTTAAAACGCTGAACATTGATTTTACCTCTTTTTTTCTCAGCTTTAATGCGATCCAAGATGCCAGTTTTTTCAGATTCATCTAGAGCATAATAAACATTATCACCTATATCAATTCTATATAATGGAGGCATGGCAACATATATATGACCTGCTGATACTAACGGCCGAAAATGACGAACAAATAAAGCACAAATTAAAGTTGCTATGTGTAATCCGTCAGAATCTGCATCGGCTAATATACAAATCTTATGATAACGAAGGCTAGAAAGATCTGTTGATGCTGGATCGATACCGATAGCTGTAGCAATATTATTGATTTCATCAGAGGAGAGTATATCTTGTGAATCAACTTCCCAAGAATTCAAGATCTTCCCACGCAAAGGTAATATAGCTTGATAACTTCTATCGCGAGCTTGTTTAGCTGATCCGCCTGCTGAATCCCCTTCAACCAAAAACAATTCTCCAACTGATGGATCATCGCTAGAACAGTCTGCTAATTTTCCAGGAAGTGCTGGCCCCTGAACAACTCTTTTACGAGCAACCTTTTTTGCTTTTCTTGATCTTATCTGAGCATTATTAATCGCAAATTCTGCTATTTGGTCAGCCTCTTCAGTATGTTGATTCAGCCATAAACCAAGAGCATCTTTAGCAACACCTGAAATAAAGGAAACACATTCTCTTGAAGATAATCGTTCTTTAGTTTGACCTGAAAATTGCGGGTCCTCTAATTTAACAGACAAGACATAACTACATCGATCCCAAATATCATCTGCTGTGATCTTTAAACCTTTAGGTAATAAATTTCTTATCTCACAATATTCTCTTATTGCATCTAAGACGCCCGCTCTTAAACCATTAACGTGAGTTCCTCCTTGAGAGGTGGGAACTAAATTAACATAACTCTCTGCAACAACCTCTCCGTCTTCAGGAAGCCATTGAAGGGCCCAGTCCACAGCCTCAGTATCACCATTAAAACTTCCCATGAAAGGCTGTGATGGAAGTGATATATAATCTTTAGTAGAAGCAATAATATAATCTTTTAGGCCATCCTCGTAATACCATTCATCTTTTATTCCACCCTCTTCAAGAAAGGTAATTTTAAGCCCAGGACAAAGAACAGCCTTAGCACGTAAAATATGTAACAAACGGTTTACAGAATATTTTGTTGTATCGAAATATCTTTTATCTGGCCAAAATTTCACTATTGTTCCTGTGTTTCTCTGACCCACCTTACCAGCTTCTTTTAATTTACTTTTTATCTTTCCTGAAGCAAATGCAATTTCGTATTGCTTACTATTTCTCTTTATTGAAACCTCAAGACGTGAAGATAGTGCATTAACTACAGAAACACCTACACCATGAAGACCACCAGAGAATTGATAGTTTTTATTTGTAAACTTTCCACCGGCATGTAATTTTGTAAGAATTAACTCTACACCAGAGATTTTATGTTTAGGATGTATATCAACTGGCATACCTCTTCCGTTATCTTGAACAGACAAAGATCCATCCTTATGAAGGACAACATCAATAGAGTCCGCATAACCAGCTAAAGCTTCATCAACTGAATTATCAATAACTTCTTGTGCTAAGTGGTTCGGCCTCTGGGTATCGGTATACATCCCAGGGCGTTTTTTTACTGGCTCTAAACCAGTTAATACTTCAATTGAATCGGCATTATAATTTGACATAAATCTTTCTTTATATAACCTCAGCTAAATGTTAATTAATTATAAATCTAAAAAATTCGCAATGGATGGAAGCCAGTTTTTAAAGCCTTCGAACCTATGGCTCCCTCCACTTTCTATTGAAATACAACTATCACGAAAATAATCTCTTGCCTCAGTATAGTCGAGAGTTTTATCTCCTGTTTGCAAAAGAACAAGTCGCTTCTTTGGATCAAACATAACATCCACATACAATGATTTTAACTGTAACATATGCTCATCCTTTAAAGTGAACATTTCTCTTGTATGAATATTTTTCTGCTCACCAAGATAATTACTCAATAGAAGATGAGGACAAACAACAGGATTTATTAATACCGATTTACAAGAAAGCTTTTCAGAAAAAAAATTGGCATAAAATCCCCCTAGAGAACTCCCAATTAATAATGGCTCTTCGATTTTATTTAATTGACATTCTAATGTCTCAATCGCGTTCTGTGGTATATCAGAAATTTTTGGAATATGAAAATTAATGGAGGGAAAATTTTCATGAAAAAAATCTTGGCATTTTAAAGCTTTGTCTGATTGTGGTGAGCTATTAAATCCATGCAAATAGAATAATTCTTTCAATTTTCTGCTTCCAAAAAAACATTTCCTTATGGGGAATTAATACCCTTTTGAGCCATAGTCAACTGATAATTCAACATCTTTTAAGCGAGATACACCTGACTCTAAAATTCCATTATCATAAAGATCTAACCACCGATGACCCGGAAGCGAATGATCTAGTTTAAAATCTGGACTGTTGGGTGCAAACTGTATGCATGTTGATGGAGTAGAAAGTAATTTTACTCCGGGTAAACGCTCATCGACACCTGAAAATTCTTGATGAACATGGCCCCATACAATCCCTCGCAGTCGAGGCTCTTTAGATAGAATTTCAAAAAATTCTTCGCTATCACTAACTCTCTGCTCATCAAGCCAATCACAACCAATTTTCACTGGCTGATGATGAAGGCAAATCAAAACGAAATCTTGTTGCGAAAACCTTTCTAAAGTCGAAGAAAGACTTTCCAGTTCACTAACGCCTAACCGTCCAGCGACTTTTCCCGGCACTGATGAATCTAGCATTATGATAAGCCATTTCCCTAAACGAATAGATCTAGGCAAAAGTGTATTTCCAACAGTATTAACCATTAAAGAATGGGAGTCATGATTTCCAGATAGCCATGCTTGATCGATTTCTAAATCTTCAAGCTTATCTCTTAGTCGTAAATAAGCCCCTGGCTTAGCATGATTAGCCAAATCACCAGTGACTAATAATAAACTCGCTGCTTCCTGCTTTTCGTTAATACTAGCTATAACTAAATCTAGACTGAGATCAGTATCCATACCAACTAATTTCTCGCCAACCTTATCTCCTAAATGACAATCTGTAATTTGTAGAATTCGCTGGCAATTGCTAACTGAATCTTTGTCAATTTTAATATGCAAATTAGAATTATTATCAAACATAGCTACGACTCGAAATTAATTTCAAAGTCTGAGTTATTTTTTTTAGCAGTATCAATATTAATTGATAACCCTAAATCCTTACAGAAATCAATTTTAGACATGCCGTCACTCAGACATAGATTTAGCCACTCAAAAAGGAGTTTATTCTGCTGTACTTTTTCATCAGGCTGGTGCATTAATTTATTAGGGTAGTTCTGGGATCCTAATCGATTATAAGAATAATTAAACGATATAACTTCGGCCATATTAGCGTCATGATACAGCCTGACTGAAAAGTTATTATTTGAAATAGCACTGATGTAACCTTTTGAAAGGTTTATATCAAAATTAATATCAATCATAGTCGTATAACGACACTGCTCATTTATAACAAGAACCATTTCATATGGTATGTGACCACCTTGGTCGATAGTAATTTTCTTTTGGGGATATTCATCAATTTTGGGATCGTCACAAGATAGTATCTCTGGCATGATTTGACATAAAAGTAAATAATTTGCCTCACAATATGAAGACATTTCCTTAATATCAAAATGGTACGGCTTTCTAAACATAAAAAAATTTCCAAAAACACATAGAAATCATACAAAAACCAAAGATTAATAGAATTCGTATATTTCGTCGATTATCCGGCAATTTGATTATAACAATTAAAAAAATAAGTATCAGTGATTATTTTAAATACTATATATCTAATAATTACTTATAATTTTACTGCTTTCGGCGATTGATCTATCATTACAAAAAATCACAAGGATTAACAATGATTAATTTTTTTTCAAGAAATAAATATCACCTGCTCACATATTTCCTATTTTTAATTTCATCATTATCAATGGCTGAATCTGACCTAACTTCAGTTTATAAACTAGCAATACAAAATGATCCGAATATTAGAGCCTCCAAGGCTAATTATCTGGCAAATATTGAAGTAAAAAAACAGGCAAAATCTTACTTACTACCAAATGTTCAGGCTAGTGCAAGTTATTCAGAAGTAGATCAAGAAAATGATAGTAGAAGATACCTTTCAACAAATCTAGGTGCTCTTGATTCAAACTTTGACTTGGAAAATGAGATAACTTTTTATAATCTCACTATTTCACAAAATTTATTTAATCTTCAGGCATTTTTTTCATATAAGCAAAGTATCGCTTTAGCAAGCCAAGCAGAATTAGCTTATCAAATTGATAAACAATTACTAATTCTTAATACTGCTGAAGCTTATTTTGATGTTTTGCGAAATCAGGAAAATCTTCTATCAGCTCAGGCTGAAGAAGAGGCAATCAAAAAGCAGTTTGAACAAACAAAACAACAATACGACAACGGACTAATTTCAATTACAGGTGTGCATGAGTCACGCGCTGCATATGATTTAGTAATTTCAAATAGACTAATTGACGAAATTAATCTTGAAATGGCCGACGAAAATTTATCAATATTAACTGGAAAAAAACATAAAAAGTTAAAATTTTTATCAGGTAGTTTTAACACAATTGCGCCCATTCCCAATAGCATTAGCTCATGGGTAGATTTTTCTTCTGAGAATAATCTTGAGATTAAATTAGCACAAAAAACTTTTGAGGCATCCCATCAGAATGCAAGAGGTAAAAAAGCAGCGCATGCTCCAACAATTCTCGCTTCTGTACGCTATGATGATAACTCCTCAAGCACTGTCCAAACTGATCTATTAACATCTTCCTTACTTTCAGATGCATACTCAGATTCAGTTGGTGCCACTTTTGAGATCAAACTAAATATACCTCTTTGGTCTGGTGGTAGGAAAAGCTCCGAGAGAAGGCAGGCTAGCTATATTGAATTACGTGATCAATCAAAACTACTTGCAACACAACAAGCGGTTTTAAAAAAAACTCGCTCAATATTTTTAATAACTCTTTCTGATATTGCAAAAATAAATGCACTTAAAAATGCTAAGCTATCTGCACATAGTGCCTTAGATTCAACTCAGACTGGTTATAATTTGGGTACACGAAATATTGTAGATCTCTTAAATGCTCGAAGAGACTTATTTCAAGCAGAGCGCAATCTGAGTAGCAGTCGTTATGACTACATTATAAATTCACTTCGTTTAAAACAAGTTGCAGGAACCCTCATTCCAGAAGACTTACATAATCTAAATCAATCACTAATATCAAGATGAGTTAACTTAATTTTTTTAAACTCAAGTATTTTCGATTGATTGTTCGATCAGATTAAATAATTTATTTATAGCGCCTTTATTCTTATCTATGACATTTAAAGCAGAATTCTTTGAAATCTCAATATGTGCGGGGTAATTTAAATAGTAAAGAATATTTTCGACAAGTTGTGATGAATCATCAACGACTTGCATTGCGCCTGCATCTATTAATTTTTTAGAAATATCTGAAAAGTTAAAGAAAGATGGCCCCGAAATAATTGGTAGTCCCCAAAACGCAGGCTCAATAGGATTATGCCCCCCTTTTTTAACAAAAGATCCTCCTACAAAAGATAGATCAGAGGCGCCATAGAGTGCCATTAACTTGCCAATACTATCAACAAGTAAGACTTCTGTTGATTCTTTTAAAGGTTGTGAATCAGACTCTACTTGGAAATAAAAACCCTGCTGCTTTAATAGATTTGAAATTTGTAATGATCTCTCAGGATGCCGAGGAGCAAGAATTAGAAGTAAATTAGGATTTTTTTCAAGTAATTGGCGATGAGCAAAAATTATCTTTTCTTCTTCGCCATTATGAGTACTTGCTGCAATCCATACAAAATTTTTACCACCATCAAAAAATTGAGATTTATATTTTTTGGCCTGTTCAAGAACTGATGGTTTTACGTCAACATCGAATTTTATACTACCAGTTGTAATTAAATTATCATCAATGACACCAAGTTTTTTAAAGTTATCAGCATCGGATGTATGTTGAGCAGCAACTTTTATATAATCTATAGTTGAGTGCATCAAAGGTGCTATTTTTTTATAAGAAAGAAATGATTTTTTAGATAATCGAGCATTAGCAACTATGAACTCAATATTCTTTTTTTTACAATAATTTATAGTTGTAGGCCAGAGCTCCGTCTCCATTACAACAAAAGTAGAAGGTTTAATTTTTGAGAAAAAGTTATGGACAAAAATAGGAAAGTCAAATGGTAAATAGACGTGGAATACAGATTGGCCTAATAATGCCCTCACTCGCTCCGATCCGCTAGGCGTTGTGGAAGTAACAGTAATCGGTAAATCAGGGTTTTCTTTTTTTAATAGCTTAATTAATGGTATTGCACATACAACCTCTCCTACTGAAACTGCATGGATACATATACCGCCATGCTTAAAGCCATACCTAAAGAACCCAAGTCTTTCCTTCCAGCGATATCTATATGCTGGTGATTTAAAAGACTTAATAAATAGCCTTAAAAATAGGAATGGGATTAACAAAGCGATCAAGGATACGTACAAAGAATATGTAAATTTATGAACCAAAGGTAATGCCTTTATTTTTTCAAACAATGTATTTTTCTCAAAGATATTAACTATAAAGCAAATAATATTATGATAACCAAGTTTAATAAATTGATTTTTTTTTCTAATTCATTGAAAATAATACATTGGTGTCTCTTAGTGAAATTATAATATAAAAGCCTCAAGCTTTGATTTTAGCAAAAGATATCTATAATGCACCAAATTAAAGCAGTAAAGTTCTAAATTGGTGCAAAATTTAATTAGTTTCATCAGCTCACAGAAATTGATCTCATAAATTCAATAACTTACGTTATTTCCTTCTAATAAGAAGTTGGTACAGCGTTTGCTATCTAATATTGAGTAATTTCGTGCAAAATCTTTTGTTGATTCAAATTTTTTTGTGTTGAATGAATCTTAACAATTAATAAACGGAGAATTTGAAAAAATGAAAGCAAAGTTAGAGTACATTTGGCTAGATGGCTATACGCCTACACAAAGCCTAAGAAGTAAAACCCAAGTCAGAGATAACTTTGGAGGCACACTTGAAGAGTGTCCAATGTGGTCTTTTGATGGAAGCTCAACAGAACAAGCGGATGGAAGTTCATCAGACTGTTTACTAAAACCAGTTTTTATTTGTCCCGATCCTGACCGAAAGAATGCTTTTCTTGTAATGACCGAAGTCTTAAATGCAGATGGCACTCCGCATGAATCAAATGGTAGGGCGACAATTGATGATGATGATGATGACTTCTGGTTTGGATTTGAGCAAGAATATTTTCTATGGGATGTCGATACCAAATTACCTCCAGGCTTTCCTCACGGTGGTTTCCCTGCACCTCAAGGCCCTTATTACTGTTCTGTCGGCGCCTCAAATGCCTTTGGTCGAGGATGTGTAGAAGATCATTTTGATTTATGTTTGGAAGCTGGTATTAACGTTGAAGGGATAAATGCTGAAGTTGCTGCTGGTCAGTGGGAATTTCAAGTTTTTGCAAAAGGTGCAAAACAAGCTGGTGATGAAACTTGGATTGCTCGTTATTTACTTGAAAGAACTGGTGAAAAATACGGTTATGCCATCAACTACCATCCTAAACCTTTTGGAGACTTAGATTGGAACGGCTCTGGCATGCATGCCAATTTCTCAAATGGTGCAATGCGTGAAGATGGTGATGAGTCAATATTTACTAAGATATGTGAAAACTTTGGAAAAAATATTGAGCGCCATATCAGTGTGTACGGTGCCGATAATGATCAACGATTAACAGGTAAACACGAAACACAATCCATCGATACATTTAGCTACGGTGTATCAGACCGAGGAGCCTCCATCAGAATACCTATTGGAACAACTGAAGATGGGTGGAAAGGTCGCTTAGAAGATCGTCGAACTGCTTCAAATGCCGATCCCTATAAAGTAGCAGCTGCAATCATCAAAACCTCTAAAGAAGCTCTAGCATAATTAATTATCCCCCAGTAAAATTTTTATTGGGGGATAACACCTCGATACACAAACTATCTAGGATTTAGAATTAATATCTCATTATCTTGATCGATTTCAAATTTAAACTCTTTTAGGTAATTCATACCTAATAGACCATCAATTGTTTCATCTTCTGAAAATCCTATAACAACAAATTCGATATTTTTTACTACATAATCTTTGATTGAGAATATTGGAATCAAGTAAACGGGGGCTTCTATCCTGCCGCCAGCGGTATTAATAAAACTACTTCTCAAATACTTAGCACTCAAACTCGATTTATTTTTTTGAAAGAATCTATCAGTGATAACTGAAATGGTGGCACCTGTATCAATCAACAAACTAACCTTAATATTATTTAAATCCCCATCAACAAGAAAATGTGAATTATATTTTTTTAATAAAACACTAGCATTTTGTAAGTTTTTTTTATAAATTTTCGACTTAAGAATACCGATGCTTTTAGCATATTTTTTATCATGGCCTATGGTTTCTAGAATATTTTTTGAAAAATTATCATTACCATTCAGGTAATAGGCCTCAGCCAACTTTAAAAGATATTTTTTTTCATTAGGCATATGCCATAAAATCTGGTCAATAAATTTTATGAGATCATCCCACATTCCTTTGCTTTCTAAATCAAATAAAACTTTTTGTATATTTGACTTCAAATTCTCTTTATGAAAGCTTACTTGACCCATAGATAATTTTTCTAATAAAAAAAATGAATCGTTTATAGCTTTAACTCGATCTCCAAAGAAAAGATCTATTTGGGATTGTAAGAATAAGAATTCATAATCGTCAGCTGAATAACTCAACCAAGATTCAATGAAGTTTCTTAGCGAAAGAAGATTTTCTTTTTTTAGCCAAACATAACATTTTTCTAACCATGATTTCTTAAGTATGTGTGCCTCAAGATAATTTTGAATCTCTAATTCCTTCCAAAGGATAGCAAGCTCTATGTATTCGCCTATTTCAAAAAGTTTAACAAGATCATCGGAATTAACTAGAGAGTGATTTTTATTAGAGTTCTCAGCCTTTGGAAGATAATTTGATTTGATATTTAATGCTAAGATTTCTTCTGTATCTATATTTTTTGATTCTAGTTGCTGAGGGGTATCCTGAGAATAAAGAATGATAAGAAAATTAATGATCAGAGATACAATTAAAAAAAGTAGTAGAAGCTTCATGCCTAAAAACTCATAAATTGCTAATTTGTTGAAAAATTATTACAAAGCTTGAAAAAATAATGCACTAATATGGTGCATAATATATAATTAAAGGGTATTTCTTTTTTAGGTCTAAAAAAAAGTATCAATTAGTGCACTTTATCTTAAAATTAATCAATATAAATTATTGATATATATAGGATAAAAAAATAATTTACCATCTAAAAGTTATGATGCACTTTTGAGCACAGTTTTTGCATTGGTGTAATTATGATATCAGAATTTTTACCAACAAGGCTATTAGAGAACCTAAATACCGCCGTTCTAATGCTCAATAAAGACTTGCAGCTTAGTCATATAAATAGTGCTGCTGAAAATCTTTTAGGGCTTAGTGGAAGTCGACACATGGGGCAATCAATTGAAAAAATTCTTCTATCCTCAGACTCAATAATGACAATCCTCAGTGAAACAATTCAATCTGGCTGTTCTCATACCAGGAGAGAAGCGGTTTTATCAACTTTAAATGGAAGTAATATAGTGAAAATGACTGTTGATTACACTGTAACTCCTATCAATGATATTCCTGGTAGTGCACTAATCATTGAAATTCAACCAATTGATAGATTATTAAGAATCAGTCGTGAAGAAACAATTTTTAGTGCACAAGAATCTACGCATGCCTTACTTAAAGGACTCGCTCATGAAATAAAGAATCCGCTTGGTGGTTTGAGAGGAGCAGCGCAATTACTGGAGCTAGAACTGGGTGACTCACCTCAAATGAAAGAATACACACAAATTATTATCGATGAGTCGGATAGGCTGCGTAATCTAGTTGACCGAATGTTGGGTCCACCAAAGCGTCATACAATTTCACCAACTAATATACATCAAGTATTAGAACGTGTAAGGCAGCTTACAGAAGCTGATGCTGGAGAAAGCGTAAAACTAGTAAGAGACTATGATCCTAGCATTCCAGATATCTCAGTTGACAGCGAAAGGTTAATCCAAGCCGTATTAAATATAACTTGTAATGCTGTGCATGCATTGCAAAATCAGAATGAAAAAAGCAATCAGTCCGAAATAAAAATATCTACTAGGATCATTAGACAATTTACTATTGGCGGTCAAAATCACCGCTTAGTTTGCAAGATTGATATCAGGGATAACGGGCCAGGGATTCCTAAGGATCTTCAAGATAAAGTTTTTATACCCATGGTGAGCGGTCATGCCAGCAACTCTGGTCTAGGGCTTTCGATAGCCCAATCAATAGTCAATCAACATAATGGTTTGATTGCCTTTACTAGCGAAGTTGGTGACACCTGTTTTTCAATATATTTGCCGATGGAAATTAATACATAAAGAGGAGTTTTATTATGGCAAAGTCTAATCATGTATGGATAGTCGATGACGACAAATCAATTCGATGGGTCCTTGAAAGAGCATTATCACGTTCAGGCATTCAAGTTGACATTTTTAGTGACGCAGAATCACTGCTATCTGAAATAAATTCATCTGTTCCAGATGTCATTATTAGCGACATCCGTATGCCAGGTATGGATGGATTGGAAATGTTATCAAAAATAGTTGAAAAACATCCTAAATTGCCAGTCATTGTAACTACAGCTCACTCAGATCTTGATAATGCCGTATCTTCCTACCAAGGTGGTGCATTCGAATATCTACCAAAACCTTTTGATATCGATGAAGCAGTAGCGATGACACGTCGTGCACTTGAGCATGTAGATGAAAATCGCATCTCAACTACAACCGCAAAAACAGAAGAACCTGCTGATATGATAGGTAAAGCTCCAGCTATGCAGGAAGTCTTTCGAGCAATCGGCCGTCTTTCCCAGTCAAACATAAATGTCCTGATAAATGGGGAATCAGGCACAGGAAAAGAATTAGTTGCCAAAGCACTTCATAGGCACAGCCCAAGAAAAGATAAACCATTTATTGCACTAAATATGGCAGCTATTCCTAGAGATTTAGTTGAGTCTGAATTATTCGGACATGAGAAAGGAGCTTTTACTGGAGCCGCACAACAAAGGGTTGGTAGATTTGAGCAGTCAACCGGTGGGACTTTGTTCTTGGATGAAATTGGCGATATGCCTTCAGATATCCAAACTCGTCTTCTTAGAGTTTTAGCTGATGGTGAATTTTATCGGGTAGGAGGCCATACACCAATAAAAGTAGATGTCAGAGTTATTGCAGCTACTCACCAAAATTTAGAATTATTAGTCGAGCAAAAAAAATTCAGAAATGATTTATTCCATCGGTTGAATGTAATAAGAATGCAACTTCCTCGTTTGGCTGATAGGAATGAAGATATACCACAGCTGGCGGCTTACTTTTTGAAAATCAGCGCTAAAGAGCTTGATGTTGAAACTAAAATACTCACAAATGAAGTAGAAAATATTTTCTCGACGCTTGCGTGGCCAGGTAATGTAAGGCAGCTTGAGAACACCTGTCGATGGCTAACCGTCATGGCTTCAGGAAATGAAATACAACCAAGCGATTTACCCCCTGAGCTTCTTACTTCAACAATGCCTTCTGAAACGGATAAAACATCAAGCTGGGAGGATCAACTACGTAATTGGGCTAATAGAGAATTAAGCGCCGGAAAGGAAAGGATCTTAGATACCGCCACACCAAGCTTTGAAAAAACAATGATTGAAATCGCCTTAAAACATAGCCATGGTCGTAAACGTGATGCCGCGACTCTATTGGGCTGGGGTAGAAATACACTCACTAGAAAAATGCAAGAACTTGATATGAGTAGAGCAAGATAATCTTAATGTAATTCTAGTTAATTTAGATTTATAATCATTTATTCTCATGAGATGTATGATCAAGATTATAAATATTGACGAATTATGCCTTTAAATGTTGTGCTTTTTGAGCCAGAGATT
>MDSV01013584.1_pt1 | contig 12736 bp, 7 predicted proteins | sample 810851 | NCBI WGS metagenome assembly MDSV01 (sample SAMN05326640, study PRJNA326480) | marine metagenome | isolation source: seawater | place: Atlantic Ocean: North East | collected 2012 | reverse complement strand
GTGGAAATTAGTGAGCGGGTTGAAAACACGCTTTACATGATCATTGCGGACTACAAGGGAATGGATATGCCAACAACGACAGCATTGAAAGATTCCTTACGGGAAAACGGAGCTGAGTATAGCGTGGTAAAGAACCGGATGTTATCTCGGGCGGTCGAAGGAGATATACAAGAGTTGCTTCAAGGGCAGTCTGCTATGATTTATGGTAATGGCGATGTGGTAGAAGTTGCAAAGGTGATTCAATCGTTCACGAAAAAAAATGCGCAACCGGTGATTCGTGGCGGAGTGGTTGAAGGAAAAAGTATTTCAGCTGATGAAGTGAACCAGTTGGCAAAGCTGCCAGCGAAAGAGGTATTGCAGGCAATGTTGCTTGGCACATTGCAAGCACCGAAGGTTCAGTTAGTAGGCGTGATGAATAATAAAGTGTCCAGTTTGGTTTATGTACTAGATGCGGTGCGTAGTAAAAAAGAGCAAGAAGGTTAACGTTGTCAAATAGACAGTTTTTTAATGGAGGTATGAAATGTCCGAAGAAGTAAAAGAAGAAGTAGTGCTCGAAGGTAAAATGGCAGAATTCGTGGATTGGGTTGAAACGATTTCTGTATTGGAACTCTCACAATTAGTTTCCGCATTGGAAGATCGTCTGGGTGTAACAGCCGCGGCACCTGCCGCAGTAGCTGTTGCAGCTCCGAGTGTCGGCGGTGGCGATGAAGGTGGCGGTGCTGCCGAGCAGAGTGAGTTTGAAGTTGTGTTGACAGCTGCAGGTGGATCTAAGATCCAAGTGATCAAAGAGCTGCGTGGCATTACAGGTCTGGGCTTAAAAGAAGCGAAAGAGCTGGTTGACAGTGCACCTTCAAGCATCAAGAGCGGTTTGTCCAAAGATGACGCTGAAGCAATGAAGGAAAAACTAGAAGGTGCTGGAGCAGGCGTAGAACTGAAATAAGGACGAAGGTTCTTTGTTCTATAGGCATTACGTGTGTAATGCATAGTAGCTCGTGCCACCGATCAAGTGGTATGAGAAATATTGTTCACCGGTAACTGGAAAGTTTTAGCATGGCTGAAAGAAAGAACTTTGGTAAATTGAAAGATGCGCTTGAAGCGCCTGATTTAATTGAGATTCAATTGAACTCCTATAAAGAGTTCCTGCAATTAGATGTGGCGCCCTCAAAGCGTAAAAAGATGGGTTTGCAGACAGTATTAAGCGAAGCATTCCCAATTGAGAGTTATGACGGGCAGATTGCTCTTGATTTTGTTTCCTACGAAATCAAGAGGCCGAAGTTGAACATGCTCGAATCGTTAAGGGAAGGTGAAACCTTTTCTGCGCCTCTTTATGTTACGTTTAAATTACGCGAAGGCGAAGATCTGCGAGAAGATACCCTTTTCATGGGTGAAATTCCACTGATGACAGATAGCGGTAGTTTTGTGATCAATGGCGCAGAACGCGTGATTGTGAGTCAATTGCATCGTTCTCCGGGTATATGTTTTGAGCAGTCGCAGCATGCGAATGGTTCTATCTTGCATTCATTTCGAATCATTCCAGATCATGGTTCTTGGATTGAAGCTCAGTTTGATACGAGTGATTTGATTTATATCTATTTGGATCGGAAGCGTCGGCGTCGTAAATTCTTGGCATCGACATTTTTGCGTGCCTTGGGGTATGCGACTGATGAAGAGATTTTAGGCCTTTACTATAAGTTCGAAACATTTTCGCTAGCCAAGCGGGCCTTCAAAGAAGAAGAGCTGGAAAACTTGGTGTTGAGTGAGGATATTATTGATGCGGATTCAGAGTCGGTTATTGGTCGGCGCTATGATGCATTAACGGTGGATATGATTAGTCGTGCGAAACTGGCCGGTTATAAAAAAGTAGGTGTCGTAAATGTGGAGTGGGACCAAGGTCTCTTTCTAAAGAGCGTGAAAGAAGACACCACGCGTACGGTAGATGAGGCCCTGAAGGACCTCTATCAGAAATTACGTCCTGGAGATCCGCCGACTACGGCATCGGCGCGGCAGATGATTAAGCGTCTCTTTTTTGATGAAGCTCGCTTTAGCTTGAGTCGGGTAGGTCGGTATAAGATCCAGCAGAAGTTGAATGTGAAGAGTTCTTCTTTGACGCTTGAGGTGGATGACGTAGTGGAAGCTCTACGTTATATGATTTTGATTCGTAAAGGAGAAGGAACTCTCGATGATATCGATCATTTGGGAAGTCGCCGTATTCGTACCGTAGGCGAATTATTGGAAGGGCAATGTCGTGTCGGACTAGCTCGTATTCAAAGGTTGGTTAAAGAGCGTATGACGATCTTTGACACAACTGTTGACCGTATTTCTTCACAGAAATTGATCAATCCAAAAGCTTTATCAGCGGTGATCAAGGATTTCTTTGGACGAAGTCAATTATCTCAATTTATGGATCAAACCAATCCGCTTTCTGAATTAACGCATAAACGGCGTCTTTCAGCGCTAGGACCGGGTGGATTGAACCGCGATCGTGCTGGATTTGAAGTGCGTGATGTTCACAGTTCGCATTATGGTCGAATTTGTCCGATTGAAACACCGGAAGGTCCTAACATTGGTTTGATTTCATCCTTATCGACGTTTGCGAAGGTTAATGAGTTTGGCTTTATTGTGACGCCATATTTGAGGTGTCTAAAGGAAAGGTTAGCAAGCAAATTGATTGGTTAACTGCCGATGAAGAAGAGCGCTATGTGATCGCGCAGGCGAATGCACCTTTAGATGATAAGAGTTGTTTTGTTAATGACCGCGTGATGGTTAGGAGGCTAGGTGATTTCCTCGAGCTGACACCTGATCAGGTTGAATATATGGATGTTTCTCCGAAGCAAGTTGTATCGATTGCAGCGGGTTTAATTCCGTTCTTGGAGCATGATGATGCGAACCGGGCATTGATGGGTTCAAATATGCAACGTCAGGCCGTTCCGCTGATGAAGTCGGAGCGTCCGTTCGTTGGAACGGGTATTGAAAGCCGATTAGCTCGAGATTCGCGGGTATTAGTAACAGCGAGTGAAGCAGGCAAGGTGGCCTATGTATCGGCGGATCAAGTGATCGTTACGGCTGATGGAAAGATGCCGACGAAGAAAAATGATCCTGCGGGGCAAACGTATAATTTACGGAAATTCATGCGCTCAAATGCAGGCACATGCTTAAACCAGCGCCCGTTGGTTAAAGTTGGGCAGAAATTGGCGGCCGATGCTGTGATTGCGGACGGATCGGGTACGGATGAGGGGGAATTGGCTCTTGGTAAAAACGTGGTTGTGGCGTTTATGCCTTGGAGTGGATATAACTTCGAGGATGCGATCTTAATCAATCAGCGGATTGTCCGTGAAGATGTTTATACCTCGATTCATATCGAAGAGTTTGAGTGTGGTGCACGGGATACAAAGCTTGGACCAGAAGAGATTACTCGAGATATTCCGAATGTCGGTGAAGAAGCGTTGAAGAACCTTTCACATGACGGAATTATTCAAGTCGGAGCGGAAGTTAAACCGGGTGATATTCTGGTTGGTAAAATCACGCCTAAGAGTGAAACGGAGTTAGCTCCGGAAGAGCGATTGTTACGGGCAATTTTTGGCGAGAAAGCGGCTGATGTTCGTGACACGTCTTTGAAAGCACCTTCAGGTACGAACGGGATTGTAATGGATGTGAAAGTCTCCTCAAAAGGGAATGATGGGGATTCGAAGGAAGCGCCCGAAGATTTGAAGAAGCGTCAAAGTGAGATTAAAAATCGTCATGATGATGTGGTGGCTCAATTGACTGAAGATTTAACGGAAGCGCTCTCAAACATTTTATTGGGTGAAAAGATCCCATTGGATGTCATGAATGGTGAAAGTGGTGATATTTTGATTCCTGCAAATCGAAAAATCACGAAGACATTATTGCGTAAATTAGCAGCTAATTACGAGCATGTGGAAATTGATCCGAGTCCGATTCGCATCAAAATCATGGGAATCATAGATGAATATCGCAACAAGTTTGTTGAAGCACGTCAGGATAAAAATCGTTCATTAGATCGGGCGGGTAGTGGCGAAGAGTTGGATGCAGGCATTGTGAAATCAGTGAAGGTGTATATCGCCACAAAGAAGAAACTTTCGGTGGGTGATAAAATGGCGGGTCGTCATGGTAACAAGGGAGTGATCTCTCGGATTGTTGCAGAAGAGGACATGCCATTCTTACCAGACGGAACGCCTGTAGATGTGGTATTGAATCCATTGGGCGTGCCTTCACGTATGAACGTGGGTCAGGTATTGGAACTTCACCTTGGATGGGCTTGTAAGCATTTAGGAATGCATGCTGCCACACCGATTTTTGATGGTATTTCAGAAGATCAAATTTGGGAGATGTCTCGGAATGCTAACTTATCTGAGGATGGTAAAACAGAATTGTATGATGGTCGTACGGGCGAGCTGTTTGAGCAGCGTGTTGCGGTAGGGGTAATGTACATGTTGAAGCTCCATCACTTGGTGAGCGAAAAGATTCACGCACGTGCGGTTGGTCCATATTCATTGGTGACACAGCAACCTTTGGGTGGTAAGGCTCAGTATGGTGGCCAGCGCTTCGGTGAGATGGAAGTGTGGGCGCTGGAGGCGTATGGTGCAGCGCATGCATTGCAGGAAATTCTGACGGTTAAATCGGATGATATTGCTGGCCGAACTCGTATGTACGAAGCCATCGTGAAGGGTGAAAACGTATTGGATTCGGGGCGCCCGGAATCATTCAATGTATTGATTAAAGAGTTGCAAGGGCTGGGATTAAACTTTCAGGTTAAAAATGAAGATGGTGATTCTATCATCACGAATCAATCAATAATCTAGATTTGAAGGAGTTATTTTATGAAAGTACGTGAAGGAAATTCGCCAGATTTTCAAGAGTTGCAAAAACAAAAAGCAATGATAGATATTTTTGGAGTTCAACAGGAACAGACTGACTTTGCAAATATAACTCTTGCATCTCCAGAGGCAATTCGTTCTTGGAGTAGAGGAGAGGTTAAGAATCCGGAGACAATTAACTACCGAACTTTTAAACCTGAAAAGGGTGGACTGTTCTGTGAACGTATTTTTGGTCCAACAAAGGACTGGGAGTGTTCATGCGGGAAGTATAAACGAATTAAGCATAAAGGTGTGATTTGTGATCGCTGTGGTGTAGAAGTAACGCTTTCGCGGGTTCGTCGTGAGCGGATGGCGCACATTGAGTTGGCGGTTCCGGTTTCTCATATTTGGTTTTTCAAAGCTACGCCGAGTCGGATGGGTTTAATTTTAGATATGACCATGCGCAATCTCGAACGGGTACTCTATTACGATAACTATATCGTGGTAGACGAAGGAAGCACTCCTTTACAGCATAAGCAGCTTCTGTCGGAAGAGGAGTATCGGGAAGCTATTGCTAATTTTGGGATTGAATCTTTCACGGCGAAAATTGGTGCTGAAGGGGTTCGAGATCTGTTGAGCAAAATCAATCCAGTTGAGATGCTTCAACAGCTTGAAGAGGCTATGATGAATACGCGCTCAAAGCAGACGCGTAAGAAGCTAGTGAATCAGATGAAAGTTATGGAAGGTTTCATCAAAAATGGTTCGCGTCCGGAATGGATGATTTTAGAAGTATTGCCTGTGATTCCACCTAACTTGCGTCCTTTGGTGCCGCTTGAAGGGGGGCGTTTTGCAACATCTGATTTGAATGATTTATATCGTCGTGTCATTAATCGAAACAATCGTTTGCGGACGCTTTTAGCGTTGAAAACACCGGAAGTAATCATTCGAAACGAGAAGCGGATGTTGCAGCAGTCAGTAGATGCGTTGTTTGATAATGGTCGTCATGGACGTGCGGTAACGGGCCCGGGAAATCGTCCGTTGAAATCGCTTTCAGATATGTTGAAGGGGAAACAGGGACGTTTTCGTCAGAATCTACTTGGGAAGCGTGTGGACTATTCAGGTCGATCTGTGATTGTTGTGGGACCCACGCTGAAATTAAATCAGTGTGGGTTACCTAAGAAAATGGCGTTGGTGCTATTTGAGCCATTCATTATTCGTCGCTTGAAAGAGCGTGGCGTGGTGCACACCGTGCGCAGCGCGAAGAAGATGATTGAGCGTGAGGTGGATGAAGTTTGGGATATTCTAGATGAAGTGACACGGGGTCATACCGTGATGTTGAACCGGGCGCCTACATTGCACCGTTTATCGATTCAGTCGTTTGAACCGATTTTGATTGAGGGTCAGGCGATTCAGTTGCATCCGTTAGTTTGTACAGCCTATAACGCCGACTTTGATGGCGACCAGATGGCGGTACACGTGCCACTTTCTGTGGAAGCGCAGGTTGAGTCGAAGGCATTAATGTTGGCGACAAATAATATTTTCTCTCCTTCGAGCGGGAAGCCAATTACTACCCCGACGCAGGATATTGCCTTGGGCTGTTATTTTGTTACCTCTGAATCGCAGCAGATCCAGATGGAGCGGAAGGGGATCCGGAAGAAACGCGAAGAGCATTTGCGGTTAATGGACAACATAGAAGAGGTACAGACGGCATATGATGAAGGTTTTATGAAGCTGCATGATCGTATTCGCTATCGCAACCCAGATTATCAGCGTGAAACGCGAAATGGCGACATGGAACGTCCGGTGATTAATACAACGGTTGGTCGTGTATTCTTCAATCAGATTTGGCCTGACGGAATGGGATTTGCGAATAAGACGGCTACAAAAAAAGTGGTTGGAACGCTGATTGAGCAGTGTTATGAGATTGCGGGTCATCCTGAAACAGTAAAAGTTTTAGATGAATTAAAAAGTCTAGGCTATGAGCATGCAACGCGATCGGGTATGTCGATCGGTCTGTGTGATATGATTATTCCAGAGGGGAAAGCCGACATGATTGCGGCCGCCCGATCTGAGATCGAAGAGGTAGAAAATAAACATCGCAAAGGTCTAATTACGGAAGGTGAGCGGTACAACATGATCATCGATATCTGGACGGATACGAATGATAAGTTAACCAACAAACTTTTTGATGTCTTAGAGGAGAATGATGATCCACGTAACGAACGCTCGCGGGAGGAACTGAATCCAGTCTATGTGATGGTCGATTCAGGGGCTCGTGGTTCGCGTCAGCAGATTCGTCAGTTAGCCGGAATGCGTGGCTTGATGGCAAAACCATCGGGTGAGATTATTGAACGACCGATTCTTTCGAACTTCCGTGAAGGTCTTTCGGTCTTGGAATACTTTATTTCAACGCACGGGGCTCGTAAGGGTCTGGCGGATACAGCCTTGAAAACAGCAGATTCGGGTTACCTTACTCGAAAGCTAGTTGACGTATCGCATGATATTATTATCACAGAGCCTGATTGTCATACGCTAAACGGAATTGAAGTGGGTGCGATTGTTGAAGGTGACGAAGAGTTGGTTTCACTTGCAACGCGTATTTTGGGTCGTACGGCAGCGGAAGATATTTGTGATCCGCATGAGCCTGACAGCGTGATTGTTGCAGCAGGTGAGTTGATTGATAAATACACGGCGCGAAATGTCGAGAGCGCGGGTGTGGAGCAGGTGATCATTCGAAGTGTGTTGACGTGTGAGTCGCGTCGGGGCGTTTGTGCAAAATGTTATGGCAAGAATCTTGCGACGGGTCGCATGGCCGAGTTGGGCCAGCCAGTGGGTATTATTGCTGCTCAGTCGATTGGTGAGCCCGGAACGCAGTTAACGATGCGAACGTTCCATATTGGTGGAACTGCGAGTTCGGTCTTTAAACAACCTCGTATTACCGCGAAATCTGCCGGTATCGTTAAATATGAAAACATCCGATCTGTGAAAGTGGATGAGAGTAATATTATCCTTAACAAAAATGGAAACTTGATCATCGTTGATGAAGAGGGTCGTGAGCTGGAACGGTATGCCATGATGATCGGAGCGCAGGTCTCTGTAGACGATGGTAGTGAAGTGAAAGCGGGCGAAATCTTTGTTGAGTGGGACCCTTATTCCGTACCGATTTTGTCTGAGCACAACGGTAAGGTGGAATTCCAAGACTTCATTGAAGGAGTAACAGTTCAAAAGGGAGTCGACGAATCGACGGGTGTTGAGACTTTGGTTGTTATGGAGCATAAAGAAGATCTCCATCCGCAGATCGTGATTCGTGATATGAAGGTTAAAGAAAAAGTTGGATATTATTCGATTCCAGCGGGTGCCCAAGTGATGATCAAATCTAAGGAAAAGGTGGTTGCTGGATTCACATTGGCACGAACTCCGCGGAAAACGGTTCGGACAAAAGACATTACTGGGGGTCTACCTCGTGTAGCAGAACTTGTTGAAGCGCGTACTCCAAAGGATGCGGCAGAGATCGCGAAGATCGAAGGAATTGTTGAGCTGGGCGGCATTGCGAAAGGGAAGCGTAAAGTGGTCGTTCGAGATACGGTGACTGGCGGTGAGGAAGAGCATTTAATTCCGATGAATAAGCACGTGATCGTATTTCCGGGTGACTTTGTTCAAAAAGGACAGCAGCTTACCGAAGGACCGATTGTTCCACAGGAGCTTCTTGAAGTGTGCGGGCCGCAGGACTTGCAAGAGTATTTGGTTAATGAGGTTCAGGCGGTTTATCGTTTGCAAGGAGTAGAGATCAATGACAAGCACATCGAAGTGATTGTACGTCAGATGCTACGCAAAGTGAAGATTACTGATCCAGGAGACACGGAATTCTTGTGGGGTGAGCAGGTTGAGAAACAAACCTTCCAGGAAGTGAACCAGAAGGCGGTTGCTGAAGGGCGTCGACCAGCAGAAGCATCACCAGTTTTGTTAGGTATCACGAAAGCGGCATTAGAAACAGAATCGTTTATTTCAGCTGCTTCGTTCCAAGATACAACACGCGTTCTAACGAAAGCGGCTACATTGGGTATGGTTGATACCTTGCGCGGTTTCAAAGAAAACGTGATTATGGGTCGGTTAATTCCTGCTGGAACAGGTTTCCCCATGTATCGGGATATCAAGCCGATTAAACATGGTGATGAAATTACAGTTGAAGATCTATTTGAAACCAATCCGCTGGAAGCAAGCGATGAGCCTAAGATAGAGCTGTAATCAAGCAATTAGTGGAATGAGAGAACGGGGTCGATTAGGCTTTATTTTCTCTCAAAGGAAGTATTTTAAAGCGAAATAAAAAGAAGAAAATTGAATGTTTCACTTGCGTGTGATGGGGCGGATGTATAGATTCTGCCGCTCGTCTTATAGGAGAAAGGTTTTATGCCGACAATTAATCAGTTAGTTCGCAAACCCCGTTCGGTGGCGAAGAAGAAGAGTAAATCGCCTGCACTATCGACTTGCCCGCAGCGGCGGGGCGTGTGTCTATTGGTAAAAACTCAGACACCGAAAAAGCCAAACTCAGCGTTGCGTAAAGTGGCTCGTGTGCGGTTGACCAATGGTCGCGAAGTGAATGCGTATATTGGGGGGGAAGGGCATAACTTGCAGGAGCATAGCATGGTGTTGGTGCGCGGAGGCCGAGTGAAGGACTTGCCGGGTGTGAGGTATCATATCGTGCGGGGTGCATTGGATTGTTTGGGTGTGGATGGACGTAAACGCGGACGCTCGAAGTATGGGGCGAAACGACCTAAGTAAAAAGGACTTTAGAAAATGGCTAGACGGCGTAGAGCAGAAAAACGTGAATTAATTCCCGACCCTCGTTACAACAATAACATGGTTGCTTATATGATTAACTGCGTGATGGAGCGGGGTAAGAAAGCAGTGGCAGCGAAAATTGTATATGGGGCGATTGAGGATATTCAGGGGCAGTTGAAGGATGAAGATCCTGTTCATGTATTTACAACTGCGATTGAAAATGTGTCTCCCCGGTTAGAAGTAAAATCTCGCCGGGTGGGGGGTGCAACATATCAGGTGCCTTTGGAAGTGAAGCCGAAGCGACAGATAGCATTGGCTACCCGTTGGTTGATTCAGTTTGCGAGTAATCGCAAGGGTGTGCCGATGCGTCGTGCATTGGCGAACGAAGTTGTTGATGCATACCGTGGCCAAGGTGCGGCGATCAAGAAGCGCGATGACACGCACAAGATGGCACAAGCTAATAAGGCATTTGCACACTACCGCTGGTAAGGACGGAGAGCGGGTTACATAGGAAACCTCTTGAATGGAGGTCGCCGATGGTCGGAAGGTTCCAAGAAATTGGAACCTTTCGCTGTCGCCAGAAGAGAAACGATGAAAACAATGAGTCAAGATAAGCAGAACGGAGCTAAGAGCTCAGCTTCCTCTTTGGAAGCTGATACGCGCGACGTTGCTTTATCGCTGACGCGGAACATCGGAATTATCGCGCACATTGATGCGGGCAAGACGACAACGAGCGAGCGAATTTTATATTATAGCGGCAAAGTACATAAGATTGGTGAAGTCCATGATGGTACGGCGACGATGGATTGGATGGTTCAGGAGCAAGAGCGTGGTATTACGATTACGAGTGCGGCGACGACCTGTTTTTGGAATGAACATCAAGTCAATATTATCGACACACCGGGTCATGTTGATTTTACGGTGGAGGTGGAACGCTCTTTGCGGGTTTTAGATGGCGCAGTGGGTGTTTTTTGTTCTGTGGGGGGGGTTCAACCTCAATCAGAAACGGTTTGGCGGCAAGCGAATAAATATCAAGTACCTCGCGTGGCTTTTGTGAATAAGATGGATCGTATGGGTGCTAATTTCGAGAAGGTCCTAGCTGAGCTGAAGAGTAAGTTGAAAGCTTCGGCAGTGGCGGTTCAGTTGCCCATCGGTGCGGCTGAAACATTTAGCGGTGTTATTGATTTAGTGAAGATGTGTGCCTACCGATTCTCTGAGGAAGATATGGGATCGCGAGTTGAGCAAGTGGAAATTCCTTCCGAGTTAGCGGCTAAAGCGGAAGAGGCGCGCGCGCATTTGATTGAAATGGTGGCGGATGTAGATGAGACCTTGCTAGAAGCCTACATGGAAAATAGCGATGTTTCAGAAAATTTGATTAAAGAGGCGATTCGTCGTGCGACAATTTCCAATCAGTTAGTACCTGTTTTAGCGGGGTCTTCGTTGAAGAATAAAGGGGTTCAGCCTTTATTGGATGCAGTAACGGATTACCTTCCTTCGCCGTTGGATATTCAAGCAGTGAGGGGATTGGTTCCGAAAACGGATGCAGATATGCAGCGTGAAGCGTCGGATTTTGAGTCGTTAACGGGGTTAGTCTTTAAAATGGCGACCGATAAATTTATTGGGAAGCTGGCGTTTGTTCGCGTTTATGCGGGGCAGCTGAAAAAGGGACAAAACATTTTTAATCCGCGGACGAAGAAGCGGGAGCGGATTGGGCGGTTGTTGCGGTTGCATGCAAATCATCGTGAAGAGGTCGATGTATTATATGCAGGTGAGATCGGCGGCATGGTGGGTCAAAAGAGGTTTACAACGGGTGATACAATTTGTGCCGAAGCCGACCCGATCTTATTAGAGAATATTGAATTTCCAGAGCCGGTTATTTCGATGGCTATCGAGCCTAAGACAACAGCAGACAAAGATACGATGGTGGCGGCACTACAGGATTTAGTGGAAGAAGATCCGACGTTCCATACATCGATTAATGAAGAGACAGGGCAGATGATCATTCAGGGAATGGGTGAATTGCATTTGGAGATCATTAAAGATCGCATTTTACGTGAGTACAAGGTGCAGGCAAATGCAGGGAAGCCCATGGTGGCGTATCGCGAGAGCATCTCCTCCAGCGGAGAAGGCTCCTTTGCGTTCGATCGTGAAATTGGCGGTGAACCTCATTTTGCAAATGTGATTTTACACATAGAGCCAGCGACCGCTGGTACGGGCAATAAAATTATTTTTGATGTGTCGGCGGATCAAATTCCAGTGGCATTCCGTAAAGCAGTGGAAGAAGGCATTTCAGATGCATTAATGACGGGCGTATTGGGTAATTTCGCAATTATCGATACGAAGATTCGTGTGATCGGTGGTGAGGCACGGGATAATGAGAGTTCGGAGATGGCATTTCGTTCGGCGGCTGTGATGGCGGTAAGGGTGGTGGTGAATGCGAGCCATCCGATCTTGCTTGAACCGATTATGGCGTTAGAAATTTCAAGTCCCGAAGAGCATTTGGGTGATGTAATGGGCGATTTGAATAGCCGGCGTGGACGGGTTCGTAAAATCCAGGCGTCGAATGATTTACAGATAGTGCATGCGGATGTTCCGCTGGCAGAGGTTTTCGGGTATGCAACCACGTTGCGTTCCTTAACAAAGGGTCGTGCAAGCTATACGATGGAGCCGCAAGCATTTGAACCGGTTCCCGCGCATATGACAGATACGATTCTCAACCGATAGAAGAGAGAAAATAAGATGACAAATCAGCGTATTAGAATTCGTTTGAAGTCGTTCGACCATCGAGTGTTGGATGTGTCTTCAACGGAAATTGTTGAGACGGCTCGTCGGACGGGTGCCCGTGTGGCAGGGCCTATTCCGTTGCCGACTCGTATCGAGCGGTTTACAGTTAATCGGAGCCCGCACGTGAATAAGAAATCAATGGAACAGTTCGAAATTCGGACCCACAAGCGTTTGTTGGATATTATTGATCCGACGATCAAGACGGTGGATGAGTTGAAGAAGTTGAACCTGCCTGCAGGTGTCGACATCACGATCAAGATCTAGGAGAATATCATGAAGGGTTTAATTGGAAAAAAACTGGGCATGACTTCCATCTATGATGATAACGGTGCGGCGGTGCCTGTAACGGTTTTAGAAGT
>MDSV01133549.1_pt1 | contig 12737 bp, 13 predicted proteins | sample 810851 | NCBI WGS metagenome assembly MDSV01 (sample SAMN05326640, study PRJNA326480) | marine metagenome | isolation source: seawater | place: Atlantic Ocean: North East | collected 2012 | reverse complement strand
TGAACTTAAATAATAAATTATTTATTATATAATGTCCTCTATTATTGAAGATAAAGAAGTAAATTCCGATTATATACCCAATTATAGTATTGCTAATTGGGAAGATACAAAATTAGATTTAAAAGATAAACTTTTACGAGCTATTTATGCTCACGGCTTTGAAAAGCCTAGTTCTATTCAACAAAAAGCAGTTTATCCGATGACAAAATCATTGTATAAATCAAAATATGGTACAAGGTCTAGAGATATTATTGCACAAGCTCAATCTGGAACAGGTAAAACAGGTGCTTTTACTGTTTCTACTTTACAGTTAGTTGATGAAACCAAAGATACAATACAAGCTTTAATATTAGCACCAACACACGAATTAGCTAGACAAATTAATAGCGTTATAATCTCATTATCTATATATTTGAAAATAAATACTGTTTGTGCAGTTGGTGGTATTCCTGTTGATGTTAATAAAAAAGATATTAATGAAAAAAAACCTCAAATTATAGTAGGAACTCCAGGTAGAGTTCACGATATCATTAAACGGAAAATTCTAAAAACTGAAGATATTAAGTTAATGGTATTAGATGAAGCTGATGAAATGTTATCATCAGGATTTAAAGAACAAATGTATAAAATATTTTCATATATGCCTAATAAAATGCAAATCGGGTTATTTAGTGCTACTATGCCCCAAGAATTACACGAATTAACTAATGCTTTTATGAAAACTCCCACTAAAATAATAGTAAAAAGTGAAGATTTAACATTACAAGGTATTGCACAATATTATATCAATTTAGATGATGATAATCAAAAATATGAATGCATTAAAGATCTATTTTCCGGATTGTCTGTCAGTCAAGCTATAATTTATTGTAATAGTGTAAGTAGAGTAGATGATTTAACCGAAGCTATGAAAGCTGATGAATTTCCTGTTGAAAAAATACACGGACAAATGGATGGATCATTAAGGAAAAAAATATATAATGATTTTAAACACGGTTCTTGTAGAGTTCTTATCACGTCTGATTTATTTGCTAGAGGCATTGATGTCCAGCAAGTTAGCATTGTTATAAACTTTGATATTCCTAGAAATGAACATACTTATTTACATCGTATTGGACGTTCTGGTAGATGGGGTAGAAAAGGTATTGCTATTAATTTTCAAACAAGACACGATCACAATAGATTACAAAAATTTCAAGATTATTATCAAACTATTATTAAAGAAATGCCTAGTGATTTTACTAATCATTTAACAAATATTTAATTCGTATCATTTCTAATTCAATTATCTTTATATTATTAAATGGACTCATATAAAGATAAAATTTATAAACAATTCAAAATCCCTATCAAATATATTCAACATAATACATTAAATGATTCTTTAATTAATGACCTTGAATTAATTAAATTTAATACTAATGACAATAGCAATAATTTAATTGATATTAGTAATAATAATACTATTTATCATAAATATTTAGACCCTAGCACTATTGTAGGAAAACATTCTGTTTCTAATATGGTTTGTTATTATACTAATAATATTGATTTTTTAAATCAAACTCAATATATTGTTGAAGATGTATGTAATGTTGATTTTGATAAAGATAATATAAATGATATGACAAATTTATGGTTAGAATTAGATACTTATAAAAATGATTTTGAAAATAAATTTCAATATATAGAATGGCAAAGACTTAAATTTCTTAATTATTGGCCTGCCTTTTTACATTTATTAAGTATATTAAATATTTCTAGTCCTATTATGCAACTAGTTGCTCCTATATTTATGTTAATACTTCCTTTTTTAATGTTAAAAATTATAGGTAGTCATATAACTATTAGTAATTATATTGATACTCTAAAACTAACTATAAGAAATAATCCTATTGGTAAATTATTATTTGAATGGAATTCTGTTTCTTGGAATACTAAGGGTTATATATTATTTACTTTAATTATGTATTTTTATAATTTATATCTTAATGTATTGGCTTGTCGTGATTTTTATAATAATGCAAAATATATCATTAATTCACTCAATAAAACAAAAAAATATCTAAAATATACTATTGATAATATTAATCAATTTAGAAAAATAATTAATGAACATTCTGAATATTCATCATTTCTTAAAGAACTTGACGAAAAATATGATTTAATTAAGTATCATTATAATCAAATCAATTGTATACCTAGTAGTACATTTAGTATTTATAATTTATTGCATTTTGGAAATGTTATGAAATGCTTTTATCAAATAAATAATGATGTTGAATTTTCTGATATGATTGATTATACATTAGGATATAATGCTTATATTGATCATATCATCGGAATACGTCGCAACTTATTAAAATCTAATATAAAACCTATAACATATACTAATTCTGATACATTCAAATTAAAAAATGTTTATCATCCTATTATTAAACGCAATGATGCTATAAAAAATGATATTGATTTAAAAAATAATCTTATTATCACCGGTCCTAATGCAGCAGGAAAAACAACTATTTTAAAATGTACTATTATTAATCTAATATTTAGTCAACAATTTGGATATGGATATTTTACTAGTGGTAAATTAAATCCTTATAAATATATACATTGTTATATAAATATACCTGATAACTGTTCTAGAGATAGTTTATTTCAATCAGAAGTTAGAAGATGCAAATCTTTTTTAGACATTATTGATAATAATCCTGAATCTAGACATTTTTGTGTATTTGATGAATTATATTCTGGCACTAATCCTTACGAAGCCATATCAAGCGCATATTCTTATTTAAATCATATATCTAAAAATAATAATATTAAATTTATTTTAACTACTCATTATATTAAATTATGCAAATTATTTAGAAAACATAAAAATATTAAAAATTATAATATGAAAACTAAAACTATTGATAATAATGCCAAATATTATTATAAAATTATTAAAGGAATTTCCAAAATTAAAGGAGGTATAGCTATATTAAAAAATTTAGAATATCCAGAATCTGTAATAAATAATGCTATTAAAATTATGAATAAATTATAAATACTATTTCGTTTAATTAAAGACAAATTTATATGTATTAGTATTAATAATATGCAGTTTTTTGATGAATCTAGAATGTTGCTTATTGCTTTTGCTTTAATGGGTATTTCTACCATTGCTCTATTTTTTTGGTTTAAACAACGTATTTCTCTAATTGAAAATAAATTAGAAACTATGTTTCAATTAATTCAAAGTCACAGTGAAGAACCTTTTGAAGGAACTTTAGATGACCCTAATTTTACTATGACTGAATCATTACATCAACATAACGTGGAATTATCTAATGATAATAATACTAACGCTTATGTCAATCGTAATTTAATGCAAGTCAGTGATGATGATTCCGATGAAGTCAGTGATGATGATTCCGATGAAGTCAGTGATAATGATTCTGATAACGAATCTGATAATGAATCCGATAATAAATCTGACAATGATAAAAAAATGGAAATGGTGGTTGAAAGTATTCCTTTAAAACCTTCTTCTTTAGAAGAATTACAAAATGTTGAACTTAATAAAAAAGATTTAGTAGAATTAAGTTTCAATGTTAATAATGATAATGATAATGATGATAATGATAGTTTAGATGAATTAGATGATGATGATGATGATAATAATATTAAAAAAGTTACTGTAGAAGAATTAACAAACTACAATATATTAAAAGTATCTGAATTAAAAAATGAATGTAAAAAAAAAGGACTAGAAGGATATAGTAATTTAAAAAAACAAGAACTTGTTGAATTATTAAATAATAGTGAATAAAAATTATATCTAATATTATTATAAATGAGCTGGAGAACTTGTTATTCTGGATCAAATAATATACATATCAAATCACCTGCATTAATGAATGATACTAGACAATTCACAAATTGGAGTTCTAATTGTTCTATTAATAATGATACTAAAAAAATGTTTAATATTAATAATAATTATGATTATAGACAATTCTTAATTAATAATGCTGATACTATTATGAGTGCTAATACTATTAGTGCCAATAGTTGTTCATCAGACCCTTGTCAAAATCCAAATAATAGTCAACATAATAAACATTTATTTATTGATTGTAATGACTCCACTATGCCATATGGTTATGAATCTAGTGATCTAAAAAATTTATATTTATCTAGAAAAAAATTAGATCATAATATAAGAGGACCTATTTTAACTCAAGAACAATTATTAATTAGAAAAGCTAGTCAATTAGATGATAGTAAATCTGTTAGAGGAATAATGAAAAAAGTTAATGATTTATAATACAATAATTTATTCATTATATAATAAATTATTATAGAATTTAAACATTACTAGTTATATTTATATTATGATTATATTGTCTATCGATGTTGGTATGAAAAATTTAGCATATTGTTTATTTGAAAGTATCAATAATGATTATAAAATTTTAAAATGGGATATTATCAATTTATGTAATGAAAAAAAAAATATATGTAAAGGTGTTAATAAAAATAATAAATGTTGCACTAAAACTGCAAAATATTTTAAATGTAACAATTATTATTGTAAAATTCACGCAAAAAAGAAAAAATACAAGATTCCTTCCTTTAAAACATATAAAATTAATAAATTATCTCTTAAAAAATTAAGATTGTTCGGCGATGAACACGATTTATCTTTTAATAAATTATCAAAAAAACAACAATGTTATAATGAAATTATGTTAGATATTTCTAATAATTATTTCAATACTGTATCTACCATTTTAACAAAAGATTTGAATTTAATTGATTATGGTATTAATATAAAAGAATTATTTAAGAAAAATTTTGATTATAATAATATTGATCTTATTCTTATTGAAAATCAAATTGGACCTTTAGCTTTAAGAATGAAATCATTACAAGGTATGATTATACAACACTTTGTTGAAAATGATATTCACAATATTATTTGTGTTAATTCTAATAATAAATTAAAAGATTTTTTAGGCAATAAAAAAACAACATATAATGAACGAAAAAAAGAAAGTGTTAAAATTACATCTAATATTATTAATAATAGTAATCTTTTAGCACCATGGATTGATATATTTAATAATCATAAAAAAAAAGATGATTTAGCCGATTGTTTTCTTCAAGTTTTATGGTATTTTAATAAAAAATTAAAAAATAATTAATTAATAGCGCGGATTACTTAAAATTAAAAGTTCTATTTAATTCATAAGTAATGGATAATAATATTTCCGTACAAATTAACGAAATTGAACCAACTATCAATATTTCCAATGATACTAGTGATGTTATCAAAATTTCTGGTTTAAATAGCGATACTAATAATAAATCTGTAAATTTTGGTCCAGGAGCTGAAATGCTTATGAATCCTAATAGACAAAAAAAAGAAAATGCTCCTGTTAGTGATATTGATTTAAATGATTTAAATGAATTAGATGTAGTTTCACTTGATATTAGTGAAAAAAAACCAAAAACACAATCTAATAAAAGTTTAAAAACTTCTTTTTTATTTGCTGGAACTGAATCTATTCCTTCTTCTAATAATAATAATAATACTACCTCATCTAATACTACCTCACCTAATACTACCTCACCTAATACATTTACTGAATTTAAATCCCCCGGTCCTAGTATTCTTAGAAATGCTTCTCAAAGTAAAGCTACTACTGAAACTAAAGATGGGTTCAAAAAATTTAATAATATACCTGTTAATCCGGTAAAACCTCCTGAACCTGTCAAAATGACAGCTGAACAATTATTACGTGAAAAATTCAAATTATTACGTAAATTAGAAGAGTTAGAAAAAAAAGGTATTAAATTAAGTAAAAAATATTCTATGGAATCTAATCTTCAAGAAATGAAAGGTGAATTTGAAATGATTAAAAATGATAAAGAAAAAAAGGCTAGTGTTAAATTTCAAGGTAAAATGTTAATGGCTTGTATTAGTGGATTAGAATTTTTAAATAATAGATTTGACCCATTTGACTTAAAATTAGATGGTTGGGCTGAACAAGTCAATGAAGGTATTGATGAATATGATGAAGTATTTGGAGAATTACACGAAAAATATTCTGGTAAAGCTAAAATCGCACCAGAATTAAAATTATTATTTATGCTAGGCGGTAGTGGACTTATGTTACATATGACTAATACTATGTTTAAATCCGCTATGCCAGGTATGGATGATATATTAAAACAAAATCCTGAATTGATGCAACAATTTACACAAGCAGCTGTCAATACTATGGGTGAAAGTAATCCTGGATTTGGTAACTTTATGGGTGGTATGATGAATAACAATGTTCAACCTCCTCGCGGTTCTCCACCTGGTCCGGATGATTATAGCAAACAACAAGTTCCTGAAATTCCCAAAGAATATATTTCTAGACCCGATATAGGATTTAGTAGGGGTAATGCTGATTTCAATGATGCCGTTAATATGGAATCAACTAATAATTATACTCGCAGAGAAATGAAAGGACCTAGTGACATTTCTGATATATTATCTGGACTCAAAACTAAAACTATTAATCTCAAAGAAGAAAAAGAAGGTTCTACTGTAAGCGTTCAAGAACTTAATGAACTTAATAATACTGATTTATCTAAACGCGCTAGAAAAAGCAAATCTAAAAGAAAAAATAAATCTGATAAAAGTGTTATCAGTTTAAATATTTAATTATATATAAATTTATTAAATATATATATAAATGGTTTTAGGATTTATACTTTATGAAGCCGTTGATTTATTATGGAATTTCGGTGGTATGACTTATAGAGGTAGTAAAACTGTATATAATTGGTATTATGATATTCCTACTCCCGATGATATTGAAATCAATGAACTTAAAAAATTAAATGATAGAATAGCCCATTTGGAAAAATTAATTCAAAATAATCATATTACAGCTTTAGATGATCACGAAAAAATTTCATAACTTTCTTATTGTATTATCCATTACATAATCAACTAAATCATCTATTGGTTGCATTATAAAAAATATTGATAATATCCCTATTACGCTAGGTAAATAATCTTTTAATATTTTATATTTATTTATTATTTCTATATCTTTTATTAAATCTTTTGTAAAAAATACTATTTTATGAATCACATAACTAGGTATTAATATTGTTGCCAATGATTGCCATATTATTGTATCTATAAATTTTGATACTTTATTTTTTGCTTTTTTTGCTTTCATATAACTATCATATATCATATACCCCACTGCTATAATATACGATGGAATTACCAAATATGGTAATATCGGTCTAACCGCTTCTCCTACCTCATTACTATATCCCAAATATCTTAACTTCATATACATTATTATTATATTATTATATTATATATGTTTGAAATGTTAGATCAATATTTTTCTCCTTTACCAGGTCAATATTGTGAAATATATTATTGGTTTACTGTTATTGAATTCTTTATTTTAATTATTAGTATTGCTTACGTATTTTATAATATGTTTTTCAGTGGTAAAAAAGATAAATTAAGTTTAGGATTTATTGTATTACTTATTTCTCAACCTTTTGTTGGATATATTGTCAGTAGATTAGAATATTCTATTTGTATCAAAGCACTCAATTATAATAAATAATTTATAACATGATTATATTTCTATGTTATAAATTACAATAAATTTTGTTACACAACTTTTTACTTCCATAAAAAAATAGAGTTCCATTTCAAAAAGGGAGAGAAAAATAATGATATGTTTATACTAAAATTACACAAAAATATTATTTTTTTCTACTTTTCCTTCTTTTCCTACTTTTCCTTCTTCTTTTTCTTGTTTTACGCCTAATTCTTCTTTTACCACCACCTGACTGTGTTATTTTAAATATATATTCTACTTCTACGTTATTTATCCATTGCCCAGGTATTCTATAATTGCCCTTTGGATCCATTTCTACATCATATGTATCATCTTCATGTACTTTTTGAATAGTTGCTTTATATGGCTTATCCCAATCTTCTTTTTGTACCATTACTTTATCTAATCTTGAAAATTTAATATCTATATCATCTTCTATATCCCAATCTTTCCAAGCATCCCAATTTTTTAAATCATTATCTGATATTCCACCTATTGATCCCATAGATTTATTTAATGCATTTTTTCCTTCTTCTAACATTCCTGTAAATATTTTTTTGATTTCTCTTTTATGTTTACCACATCCTAACCAATAATCAGCATTTTGAACCAAGTCACCTGTTAATGATGTTGTATTTTTTCTTAATAATATAAAAATATCTTGGTCTATATTATAATATTCATTTCCTATTTGGTCTAACATCTGTTCAGCAGCAGCTGATTTATTCGCTTCCATGTTTTTTGCATCTTGTTCTGCTTTCTTATTTAATTTTGGTTTAATTTCTCCATCTATATTAACATTTCCTATTAAAAATGGTTTATTAGGATCTGGACGTATTAAACTATTCATATCTCTCGATTTAACGTTTGGACCACCGTGAATTCCTAATACCTGTTGAGGAACAAATGTTGTATCTTCTGGTAACAACATTGCTAATTCTCTGTTTAACTTTCTTTCTAAAAACGACTTTTCAAATTTTAATAGTTCTTTTCTCGCTTTATCTTTAGAGTTTAAAGGCGTTGTTTTTCTTTTTTCTTCAATATTTTTATTATCCGTTGCTTTTGTTTTCTTTTTTTCTTCAATAGCTTTAATGTACTGTAAATCCTTCATTATTCGCAACGCACTCTCATTTGATATTTTTAAAGGCTTTGTTATCATGGAGGCGACGGCAGACTTTGCGTTTGCAATATTTTGTAATTGATTAGTGTATTTTTCATGTTTGTTTTTTAAATCAATCATAAATATTTTTATAATAGCCTCGATATCTCTTTTACGCACAACGTTTAATGGACTATCCATTAATTGAATTACCAATGGCCTTTTTACATCTTCTGGATGTTTATTTCTACCATCTAATGCTTTTTTTATTAATAATATAAGCCCCTTTATAAGTTCCAATTTATTTGAAACTATTTGTTCTTTCATTGCAGTATATTCCTGATGATTAAACAATAAATTATATATATTTTTTACTTCTGCTTTTATTTTTTCTTTCCCTTCTTTTTTTACTACTTTTTTTATCTTCTTTCTTTCTTCTTTCACTCGTTTATTATATAATTCTCTCCACCAATTTATACAAATATAAGTTACGTGATTCGCTATTTTTTTTAATAATTTTCTATCTTTTACTACTATAAAATTCTTATCTTGAGCAAATCCTGATCTCATTTTTCTTACAAATTCTATTTTATATCTCGTATCAAAACTTGCTTGCATCATACCCGATTGTAATGATGATAATTCATCACCAGGTCTTACTACTTCTTTTACTACTGCTTCTTGCCCCTTATATATGACTCTATCATCTACATCTATTCTATTAGCCGATTCTCCCATAGTTTTATTATATCTATCACCTAATTCTTTCCCTCTAAATATAAATTTCTCCTTTCCTGAAAAATTCGTTTTATAATGCCATTTTACAGCATATCCTATTTCACCTTCTTCGCATCTTAATTTTGTATTTGTTTTATCTGTTCTTATATTTCCTTTAATTCCCATCATTCCTGCCATTGCCATCCTTTGTTGAGTTCCCATCTTATTCATATTATAAATAAATGAGATAATCTATTTATAATAATCCCGATTTAAAATTATTCATATTTCTTAATGCTTCTCTTTTTATATCTCGTTTCTTTGCTTTTTCCAATAATTCTTTTGCTTTATTTATTTCTTCTTCTGATACTTCGCCATCACCATCTTCGTCTAATACGTGCATAAATTGTCTCATAGCTCTTGGTATTATACATAATGAACTTTGTTCGTTTAATAAATGATTTGCTAATACGTGAAATACAGCTGTTATAATCAAAGCAGTTACTATATCTTTTGTTGCCATCCAACCTATTGCAAATATCAATACTTGTTTTGCTACATTATTTCTTAAATATTTTTCTTGTGCTTTTGTTAATTTTATATTAATATATTTTGAACCGATATTCAATATAATCATTATTAAACCTGCAAATAATTTACTGTTATTTAAAGAACCTAAATAGCTTCCTATAACTCCCATAAATCCTGTTGGTTTTTTTTCTTTTACTACTTTTTTTTTACTCATTCCTATTAATATTTATATATATTTTTTTTAATATAAATATTAATTATTCCAAAGTTGCTGACATTTTCGCCTTTTCTGCTGATAGTTTCATATCACGATCTACGTCACTTACATTTCTAAAGCTTATACCAGGTTCAACCGCATTTACATCGTCTAACGCGTGTAATCCCAATCGTTGTCTTTTTCTATTTACAAATCCTTCTTGTTTACGATATTTTTTTGATTTATTTTTTGCACAACTACTACATAATCCTTCTTTTTTCTTATCTTTTTCTATTTCTTCTTCTTCGCTATCTTCTTCCTCTTCCTCTTCCTCTTCCTCTTCCTCTTCCTCTTCTTCCTCTTTATTTCCTTTTGCTCCTTCTCTTACTCCATTACCAGAGTCAAAACTAATTGAAAAACCTTCACGTGAATTATGTAATAACAATACAAATATTAAAGATAATATTAATCCTTCGGTTGTTCCTACTTTCTTCATAACAACTACTATCAATACTAATAGCGCTACTTTACCTAAAGAATTATCTATTAAATTTAATAAAAAAGTTGGGGTTTTGTAAAATAATACAACCAACAAAGATAATAATATAATAGCTATTGGAAATTTCATTCTATATACATAAATAAATATATATTTTTCAAGTTATTCAAAATAAAATATAATCTATTATTTTTATAAGAATGACATCATTACATAATTTAACATTTTCTGAAATAAATTTTGATAATAATAATAAGAAAATTAGAAAAAATAAGACTTTTAAGCAGAGAAGACGTAAAGTTGACCAACGTAAAGTTGAAAATTTCCTAAACAATCTAGAAAATCACGATGATGACCAACAACCAAAAGATTTCAATGAAGAAGAAGGTGAAGAAGGTTTAGCAGATTTTAAACCTCCGCCATTACCTCAATTAACAAAAGGACCTACTGATGATATGAAAAAACACGACCCACAAAAAGAATCTGGTAAAGCCAATGATATGTTTATTGAAAAAGATGAATCCGTTACACCCGAAGGATATGATAATATGGTTACTGATAATTATAAATCTTATTATGACAATTATATTCCTTATTATAATAATCCTTCTAATCAACAACAACCTGTATTTAACAATAAAGATGAATTAATGAGAAAATTAAACTATTTAATTCATTTGATGGAAGAAAATAAAGATGAAAAATCTCAAAATGTAACAGAAGAATTAGTTTTATATTTATTTTTAGGAGTTTTTGTCATTTTTGTTGTTGATTCTTTTGCTAGAGCTGGTAAATATACACGCTAATTTATTATTATCACTTCATTGTTCGTCATCGTTTTCATCGCTAAATTGTAAAAGTAATAAGAACCTATGGTTTTTATTTCTTCTTTCCATTGTTTTTTAATTAATTTTAGTAAAATATCATTATCCGATATTTCTTCTATTGTTAATAATTCAAAATTATTTTTTCTGTATATTTCTCCTATACTTACCAACATTCCTAATGTAAATATCTCTTCTGTTGTTTTATTATACGATGCTATCAATTCTATACTTTTTTTATTATGATATGTAGTATGTGAATTTCTAAATACATAAAAACATACTACTTCCTTGTTTATTAAAACCATTTTTATATGCAATTCTTCTCTACTACATAAATGTAGTATATTTGTTATATTTGATAACATTATACATTTAAATTTATTTTTCATTTCTTCAAATAAATATACCAAATCTGTTTTTGTTTGTTCTGTTAATGATATTACATTTATATATGCCTGATCAAATCTTATATTCTTATCCCATTGTTCTATATTAAATATATAAGTATCATAACTAACTAATGGAACTACCATAGATACTGATACTCCCTCTCTTTTTGCTAATCCTACTACATATTTACTTTTATATCTAATATTAATATAATGAGTATACATCATTATCTGACCTATTCCTTGTTTTCTTCTATTTTTTTCTACACACATATAATCTAAATAACAAACTATTAATTTTTTATTATTTATTAAACATTCCAAAGGTCTTGATGTAATAGTTGCTATTAATTCTTTTTTATCAAAATACATTGATATATGACTATCATAATTATGTGATTTAAAATAATTCATTATACTATCTTCTGTGGGACTATAATTTTCTGAATCTTCTGATAAATAATCTTTTTTTATTAATTCTATAAATAGTGCCTTTTTTTCAGTATTTAATTGTGATATTTTATCAAAATATATAAATGGATTAAAATATTTATCTGCTATTGGCTTTGTTCTTTGTATTATAAAAGGTGCTTTCATCCAATAAAATATATTATGTGTATGAAATACGGGTTGTCTAGACCAAAATTGATATTTACCTTTATAATATAAATATATTACCAATAAAATAATTATTAATATAATTATTATGTGTAATATCATAATAATTATATAGTTTTTTTTCTCCCTTTTTTTACGCTTTCTTTTCATTCTTCTTTTTCTTTTCATTCTTCTTTTTCTTTTCATTCTTCTTTTTCTTTTCATTCTTCTTTTTCTTTTTC
>MDSV01112722.1_pt1 | contig 12737 bp, 11 predicted proteins | sample 810851 | NCBI WGS metagenome assembly MDSV01 (sample SAMN05326640, study PRJNA326480) | marine metagenome | isolation source: seawater | place: Atlantic Ocean: North East | collected 2012 | reverse complement strand
GATGTGCCGGGATAGACCAGTTCGGTGAGCTGGGCACCCGGAGCGGCGGCCGCGTCATAGAGATAGCTGAGGTCGTAGGGCGATGAGGCCTCGGTGATGTAACTGCCCACGGTGCGCAACACGCCGCCCTGATTGCCGAAGCTCGGCCCATAGGGCGAGGAGCCGATCGCGCCCGGATAGTTGACGCTGTTCGCCGTCGCAACCGGCATCGCCGACCATGTGCCGGAGCGCGTATCGTAAAGAAGACCGCCCGTGGCCGTGGTGCCGGGCACCACGTAATTGCCGACGATGGTATTACCGCGAATGCCGGTGAGGAATGTCCCGCTCGACCCGAAATTCAGCGTTGTGTACGGCGTCGGTGTTTGCGCATGGGCATGAAGGGCAACGCCGAAGGCGGCCAGAAAGCCGAGCGGAAAAGCACTGGACGACAGCAAAACAGTGCGTGATTTGCTTTTATTCACAAAAATTCCTGACGCGCTGGAGGGTTAAAACATAATCTTGGAAAGAAGATATACAGAAAATTCTTGTATTAACAATTCTAATATTAGAGAATTAAATGAAGGGTGGGTTCGTTCTTTTTCGACTACATGCCCTGAGCAATTTGCTCCCGCATTGCGGCAGGCTGCCGGCCAAGCCGCGCGTCTGTTCGAGAAGGAACAGGCCAGCTGGCGTCGGCGAAACGCCGCGACCGGTCCTCGTTAGCAGACTTACGTACAAATCCGATTCCAGCCGGTCGACGGCTTTTGTCAGTGCCGGAGGCGTGCGGCCGACAATTTCCGCAGCGCCGACGATGCTGCCTGCGGACCCAGCTGATGCTGGCGATCGTCGTTCTTTTCCTGATGCTCGGCATCAATTTGTTCGTGATTCAAGGCATCTGGGACGGAAAACTGACCGAGGTCATGCGCGGCGTGATACCGTTCTTCTGCATCATGCTCGTTATGGTGCTGCTTTTGTGGCTGTTTCCCATCCTTGCCACATGGTTGCCCCTTCACGAACGCGCCGGATAGCTCGCGGGGTATCTTCCCTCGAAAGTCGACATGCGATCGCGCTCGGCGAGGCGTCAGGCCTCTCCGAAGTCATCCCAATGGTGATGGCGGGGAAGACGATGTGAAACGGACAGTGAATCCAAACTGGATGCGCGCCAGTTCGAGAGCGGTCAGGCCGAACATGTGTCGTCTCCTTCAGAGCCGGCAACCGGCGGCGTTTCAAAGCTAACGGCGTCTTTCTTGCCGGTATCGACGGACAGCTTGAAAACATCCGGGCGGGCATAGTGACCAACCACATCCAGATCATATTTGCCGCGGGCGATGACGCGCCGATCGATCTCCGCTATCCTGATCATCTCCCCCGAAAAATCCGGTTCGACCAGAATATTGCCGAGCGGGTCGATGATGCACGATCCGCCGCGGATCAGCACGGTGGCTGGGTCATCGCCTTGAATGGGCGCGTAATCCGTCGGCGCATCGCCGCGGGTGAAATACTGGCAGGCCGACAGAACGAAGCAGCGGCCCTCGATGGCGATCGTCCGCATCGTCGGCAGCCAGGTATCGCGGTCATCGACCGTCGGCGCGCAGTAGAGTTCGACGCCCTGGGCATACATCGCCATGCGCAGAAGCGGCATGTAGTTTTCCCAGCAGATCACGCTGCCGATGCGCCCGAGCGGCGTTTCCGCGACGCCGATGGTCGATCCGTCTCCGAAGCCCCAGACAAGACGCTCCAGCGCCGTCGGCATCAGCTTTCGGTGCTTGGAAAGCAGTGCGCCCGTGGGGCCATAGGTCAGCGTGCTGCAAAACAGGGTTCCGCCGTCGCGCTCGATGACGCCGGTGACGAGGTGTACGCCATTATCGCGCGCGACCGCGTCGAGGCGTTCTGCCTCTGGTCCCGCCATCTCGATCGCGCTTGCAAAGTAACGGCGAAAATCCTCGCGTCCTTCCGGGCTGCGCATGCCGAGGCGCGCGCCGAAATCCAGACCCTTCGGATAGCCGCCGACAAAGGCTTCCGGCAGCACCACGAGCTCCGCCCCCTGATGGGCCGCGTCATGTACGAGGTCGGCCAGTTTCTCTATGGTGCGGGGGGTATCGAACAACACCGGTGCGGCCTGAACCACGGCTGCTTTAAAAGGTTGGGACATGAAAACGTTCCTCCGGAAAAATCAGACGATGGCTCTGGTGCCGGGCAGGGGCTGGGCGATGAGGCCGGACAGCAGGGAAAGTCCTTCCTCCAGCACGTCGCGGTCGGGCGCCACTCCGAGCGAAATCCGCACTGCCTCGAGGGGGTGCGCGACGGTCGCGAAGGCAAGCGCCGGCACGATGGAAACGCCTGCCCGGTTCGCATGTTCGGCCAAATCCGATGCACGCCAATGCGACGGCAGGCGAAGCCAGAGGTGATGCCCGTGCGGATCGGCGGAAAAGTCCAGACTTGCAAGGTTCGTCGCGGCGATCTTCTGGCGGGCCATGTTCTCCGAACGGATCGACCGGGCGGTTGCATTGAGCGCGCCGGTTGCGATCCAGCGGCTTGCCAGCGCCGACATCAGCGGCGGCGCCATCAGCATGGTCGCGCGCAGGACGCTGGCGAGACGACGGGCTGCATGGTCGGAGGGGGTCGCGACATAGGCGACGCGCAGCGCCGGCGTGGCGCATTTCGACAGGGTGGCGATGTGCCATGTGATATCCGGGGCGAGCACGGAAAGCGTCGGCGCCGGATCGGGCAGCAGAGCGGCATAAGGGTCGTCTTCCACGATCACGACGTCATGGCGGCGCGCAATCTCGGCGAGCGCCCGCCGGCGCTCTTCCGGCAGCGTTGCCGTCGTCGGATTGTCGATGCTGGGAATAACGTAAAGCAGCTTCACGGGGCGATCCCTGCATGCCTTTTCGAAGGCATCGGGCAGTATCCCGTCGCTGTCCATGGCCAGCGGCGCGATTGAAAGCGCCTTCTGGATCGCGACCGCCTTCAAGCCGGGATAGGTCATGGCGCCTGCGGCGACAACGTCGCCCCGCCCGAGCAGGAGGTCGCAGATAGCGAACAAGGCGCACTGGGCGCCGGCGCTGACAACGAGACGATCCGGGCCGAGACCGTCGATCCGCTCGCCAAGCCAGCGCGCGGCGGCAATCCTGTCCGGCTCCGCGCCAGTGCTTTCCTGATAATGAAGATGCAGCATTCCCGCCGGGCTGTTCAGGATTTCCTTCAGCGTGTCGGGGATCATGTGGCCGAAAGCCGCGTCGGCTGGTTGCGGCGGAATGTTCATGCTGAGATCGATGAAGGGCGTGGCGTTCTCCGCTGCGCCGTATGGTATTTCGGAAATGAACGTGCCGCGTCCGGCCTGCGCCGACACCAGGCCGCGCCGGCGCGCCTCGTTGAAGGCACGGGTTACGGTCGTCAGATCGACGTCAAGCGCTTCCGCGATGGCGCGCTGTGCCGGCAGGCGCTCTCCCCGGACGACCCGGCCGGACTGGATATCAGCCTCGAGCGCCTCGACAATGCCGAGATATTTCATCCGGGCGCCTTCGATCAGTCGCGGTGTCCACATCGCCTTAAACTCCAAAAGCCATACAATGATATATATTGTATGGCTAAACTTGTAAAGCGAGCATGATGAAAATCCGCCAGATAGCGCCGTAAAAATATGTTTATGCTATATAAAGTGACTTTTTGTAACCGATTTGTATGTCATGGCGGGAAGTGTATGGATGAAAATTGATTGCAAGAAGCGCATACACGAACTATGTTTCGGGAAATTGTATGGCTCTGCGAGCATCCCACACTCGGTTGGAGCATGGCCGCACAGCGCAGGTTGGCACATCATGGTGGATTACGATGACACGTTTCAGGTCCTGCTCTCAGAGCTGAAACTTGAGGGACGATACAGGACAATCGCGGAGCTGGAACGCATTGCGGGCGCTTTCCCGGCAGTGCTGCGCCTGAGGCCGCACAATCTCGCAATCGACAGCGTAAAACAACACAAAGTGACAGGGTCAAAACGATGAACTGGGTTCCCATAGTCCTCATCATTTTCAAGATTGGCGTGCTGGGCGCGACCATGTTCTTCGCAATCAAGTCGCACCGTGATGGAGAAAAAGAGCAGGAAAGAGAGAAGGCAGCCAACCGACAGGATGCCGCCGCCGAGCCCGCCTTTGATCCCTCGACGCCCGACTTGAAGGTCGATGGTTGACATCAAAGTGAACAGAACTGGCCGACCTGCATGGCAAGGAGGCGCGTTGATTTACGCATCAGGCTGGATTTCCGATCTGGTCGCGCCGGCACGCCTGGCAGCATGATGTGCTTGTTGGGGCCGGGCAGGGGCCAGGCTCGCTCGACACCGTCCGTCAGCTTGCCTGAAACAGAATGGACATCAGCCCATGACGCAACCAAAAGACAATACGATGACCGAAACAAATGACCAATGGCCTCGGCTCGAACCCTGGCGCGTCGGGATCCGCGGCAAATGTCCGCGCTGTGGCGAGGGAAAACTGTTTTCAAGCTTCCTCAAGCTTGCACCCCGTTGCGAGGTCTGCGGGCTCGACTATGATTTCGCCGAACCTGCCGACGGTCCCGCCTTTTTCGTGATCTGCTTCGGCTGCGTGCCGTCGGTGTTCTTCGCCGTGTGGGCTGAAGTCACCTTTCAGCCCTCGATGTGGTTTCATGTTCTGGTTTCGGTGCCGATCGTTTTCCTGTCCTGCGTCCCACTGCTGAGGCCGCTCAAGGGCTGGCTGGTCGCAAGCCAGTTTCACCACAAGGCCGAGGAAGGAAAGCTGGTCGAGCGAGAGGATGCATAGATTCGGCATGCTGGAGTATCCGTTCGAATGGACAACCTTTTGAAAGTCCACAGCTAGAGCGGTATTTGTCATCCGGGGTGGGGCGGCTGCGACGCTCGCCATTTTCACGGCGTTTCTACGCAACAGCGCTCGCGGCCGCCCATCTTGTGACCAATCGGGTCGCGATCTCTGCCATCCGAACCGTTCGGTGCGCTTAAAGCGGGTTTGATTGCCGCCCCTTGACCCGGAACAGGGCAGCTCCGAAGGCAGCGGCGGGGGTTCAATTCCGTTGGTTCCCGAAGCGCGTTGCGGCTATGCTGGATGCGTGTGATGTCTGATCCGGCAGGACGTCGCTCGCCAAGGGGATGGGATGGACAACTGGCTCGCGGGAAGAACGATCAGACGGCGCTTCTTCAGGCTGCGCCTGGGCGCAGGTCTTGTTCTGCTGGCCGTGGCCTCTGCCGGCACCTTTGCCGCCTGGAGCGTGGCGACCAGCCGCACCAGCGACTACGTTCAGCGCCAGGCCGCCGAAACGCTGGCCGTCCAGTCCGAGGTTCTGAACGGGGTGCTGGAAAAATACCGGCTCATTCCGCCTCTTCTCGCGCGGCAGGATGAAGTCGCGCGACTGTTTGCCAGCCTTGCCTCCGATGCCTATCGGCAAACCATTGCGCGCGCGCTGGCAGAGGAAATAACCGGTCTGTCCGGGGCGCGCGATGTTGCCTTCTTTTCTGCCGACGGTGCGCTGCTTGCAGCGGCGCGCGATATCTTCGGCGATGAGCCGGCGGGCCGCGCTGAGCTTCTGAAGGCGGCGCGCGAAAACCGGCTTGGCCGCACCACGGCCCTGATCAGGGGAAAGAACCGCGTCTATGCCTTTGGCGCGGGTGTCCGCCGCGATGGGCAATTGCGGGGCGTGGTTGCCGTCTATGTCGGGTTCGACGCGGTCGAGCGCACCTGGGCCCTTTCGGCCAATCCGATTTTCGTGTCCGACAACACCGGCACTATTTTCCTCTCCAACCGCGAGGACTGGCTGTTGAAGCCGGTCTCGGAGATCGAGGCAAAGTCCGGCGCGGCGAGAGGCAATGCCTCGGGCTATATCGATGTGGTGCGCGATCTGCCGCTGATGGGATGGCAATTGCATGTTCTGGGCGACCGTAGCCGCATCGTTGCCGCGCAAACGACAGTCATCGGCTTTTCGCTGCTGATTTTCCTGCTTGTCGGCGTGATTGCATTTTTCATGATCGGCCGGATCGAGGATCGTATCCTGCTCCGGCGGCGCGAGCGGGCGCAGGCGTTGCGCCTCGAACGGGCCGTGCGCGACCGGACGAAGGAGCTCAGTCTGGCAAACCGCAGCCTCTCGCACGAGATCGAGGAGCGTATCGAGGCCGAACGAGAGCTGAAACGCGTTCAACACGAATTGATCCAGGCCGCCAAGCTCGCCGGCGTCGGCCAGATGGCGGCAGCACTCAGTCACGAGATCAACCAGCCGCTGGCCGCCATAGAAACCTATGCCGCCAATACGAAGAAGGCGCTGGCGCTTGGTAGGCAGGAAATCGCCGAGGGCAATCTGGACCGCATCGCCGCCATGGTCGCCCGCATCTCCGAGCTGTCGGGAACCCTGCTTTCATTTTCGCGCAAGCCCGCTACCAGGCTGCAGCCCGTCTCGGTGCAGGCGGCGCTGCAGGAGGCGCTGATCCTGATCCGGCCGAAGGCGGATCGGGCCGGCGTCGCGATCACCGTCGATCCGGCGCTCGATGGCGTAATGGTCGAGGCCGGGCGCATCCGGCTGTCGCAGGTGTTCGTCAACCTCTTCGGCAATGCGATCGACGCGCTTGAGGGGCGCGCGGACGGGCGGGTCGTTGTCGAATTGAAAGGCGTTGGCGAGAGGGTCTGTCTTCATGTCCGCGACAACGGGCCGGGGATCGCGCCGGAACTCGCAGGCGAAGTGTTCGAGCCGTTCTTTACCACCCGTGACGGACAGGGAAGCGGACTGGGACTATCTATCGTTTATAACATCATGCAGGATTTCGGCGGCAGCGCGACACTGCTGCCAGCCGAGGGCGGCGCGGTCTTCGAATTGCGGCTGAAGGCGGCGCAAGCGGAGTAGGGAGATTTCGGCAGGTCATGGAAATGCAAACGGCAACACCGCTCGTTCATCTGGTCGATGATGATGACGATCTGCGTCACGCGCTGGCGCAAGGGCTTGAGCTCGAAGGCGTCAACGTTGCGGTTCACGACAGCGCAGCAAGCGCGCTGGAACGCATCACCCACGAAGCCTATGCCGTTCTCGTCACCGATATCCGCATGCCGGGGATGGATGGCATGGCGCTTCTCAAAGCGGCGCTTTCGATCGATCCGACCTTTCCGGTGATCCTGATCACCGGGCACGGCGATGTGCAGATGGCGGTCGATGCCATGCGCGCCGGCGCCTATGACTTTATCGAAAAGCCGTTCCAGGCCTCCCGCCTCTATACCGTCATCGATCGCGCGCTTGAAAAACGGCGCCTTGTCCTGGAAAACCGGACGCTGCGCTCGGAGCTGGACGGCCATGATGCGCTTTCGCTCAGGCTGGTCGGCCGCACCGAAGGCATTGTCAGGCTGCGCGAGCAGATCGCCATGCTCGCTGACACCGATGTCGACGTGCTGGTGCGTGGCGAAACCGGCGCCGGCAAGGAAGTCGTCGCCCGCGCGCTGCACGATACCGGGGGCAGGGCGAAGGGCAATTTCGTTGCGATCAATTGCGCCGCGGTGCCGGCCGATATGATCGAGGCGGAGCTGTTCGGCCACGAGGCGGGGGCCTTCACCGGCGCGAGCAAGCAGCGCATCGGCAAGCTGGAACATGCCGATGGCGGCACGGTGTTTCTCGATGAGATCGAGTCCATGCCGCTCGACCTTCAGGCCAAGATCCTGCGCGCCATCGAAACCCGAACCGTCGAGCGGCTCGGCTCCAACAAGCAGATCGCGCTCGACATCCGCATCGTCGCGGCGTCGAAATCGGATCTCAAGCTGGAAAGCGATGCCGGCCGTTTCCGGGCCGATCTCTACTACAGGCTGAACGTCGTCACCCTCGACATTCCGTCGCTCAGGGAGCGCAGGGACGATATCCCGCTGCTGTTCTTTTTCCTGGCCCGTGACGCGCGGGCGCGGTTTCGCCGCGAAATCCCGGAAATCTCGCCGCTGCTGCAGGCCGATCTGATGGCGCATGACTGGCCCGGCAATGTGCGCGAACTCAGAAACTACGCCGACCGTTTCGTGCTCGGCCTCTGGCGCGGGTTCGATAATGACGGACCGGGCGAAGCCGCCATGACACCGGCGGCGGGTGTGCCGCTTGCCGACCAGATGCAGGCTTTCGAGCGACAGGTGATCGCTGCCGAGCTCGCCCGCCATGACGGCGCGCTGAAGCCCACCTATGAGGCTCTGCAAATCTCCCGCAAAGGGCTTTATGACAAGATGAAGCGCCTGAGGATCGATTATATCGACGATGCAGAATAGGCGTTTCGCAATGTGTCGTTTCCTACCCATTTAGAGGGAAGGCCATGTGTCGCCACTGACACATTTACGCCGCAATGCTCTTTTCCCGAATATTTGAAAATCGTTAAGCCACTGTTTCAAAGTCACTATTGACGTTTGGCAAAAACTGGCACGCTGCTTGCAATTGAAAATATCGGCAGCGGCGGAGAGGAACGTCGCGGGAGGATTTTCGGATCAGACCCAGCCGGCGCTTGAGATTGCCGCTGCCGTGAAACCAGTGCTGGCCGCGTCGACCAATACGATGGCGGCCTGCCGGGGCGAGAGCCCCACCTGACACGATTTGGGTTTAACGGGAGGACGTAAACCATGAAGACAATTCTGACTGCCGCCGTCTCCGCTGCTGCGCTTTTTGCCGCGGCTTCCGCCGTTTCCGCCGCCGATCCGGCCTGCAGTGACGACGAGATGGTGATCAAATTCAGCCATGTGGTCGCCGATCAGGGCCACCCCAAGGGCGATGCCGCGCGCATGCTGGCCGACCGCGTCAACACCGAGCTCGACGGCGAAGCCTGCATGGAGGTGTTCCCGAACTCGACGCTGTTTGACGACGACAAGGTGCTAGAGGCGCTGCTTCTCGGCGACGTCCAGCTCGCGGCCCCGTCGCTCGCCAAGTTCGAAGCCTACACGCTGAAATATCGGCTCTACGACCTGCCGTTCCTGTTCTCGAGCCTCGATGCGGTGGAAAAATTCACCACCAGTGATGCCGGCAAGGGCATGCTCTCGGCGATGGAGGACAAGGGCTATATGGGTCTCGGCTACTGGTCTTCCGGCCTGAAGCAGTTCTCGGCCAACAAGCCGCTGATCCTGCCGACCGATGCCGCCGGGTTGAAATTCCGGGTGCAGACCTCGGATGTGGCCGTTGCCATGATCAACGCGCTCGATGCCTCCGCCCAGAAGCTCGCCTTCAAGGAAGTTTACGGCGCGCTGCAGACCGGCGTTGTCGATGGGCAGGAAAATACCTGGTCGAACATCTACACCCAGAAGTTCTTCGAGGTTCAGGACGGCATCACCGAGACCAACCACCAGCTTCTGGCCTATCTGCTGGTGACCTCGACCGACTGGCTCGACGGTCTCGATCCGGATTTCCGCGACCGCTTCCTCAAGATCGTCGAGGAAGTCACGGCGGAGGCCAACGCTTCGGTTGCGGCGACGGAAGAGGAAAACCGCGCCAACATCATCGCCGCCGGCAGCGAGGTGCGGGTGCTCTCACCTGAACAGCGCCAGGCCTGGGTCGATGTGATGAAGCCCGTCTGGGCCGAGTTCGAAGGCGACATCGGCGCCGACCTGATCCAGGCGGCGGTCGACTCCAACAACTAGAACAATTCCGGGTGCGCCGGTTCGCCGTCGGGAATGGGCTGAAAGCCACCCGGGGCGGACAGGCGGGCAGTGCGGGGAGGCCCGCGCTGCCCGCAGTTCACCGACTGCCTTGAGAGGGGACCTGCCATGGCCGCCTATTGGCCTTACTTTGCTCTGATTTTGATCCTTGTCCTGCTTTACCTGGCCGAACGCCGCCATCGGGCTTTTGTCACCCGGCTGGAGGAAAACGTGCTGGCGACGCTGCTTGCCGCGATCACCGTGATCTCGTTTGCGCAGGTCGTCATGCGCTACGGCTTCAACAGCGGCTGGGGCGGGGCACTCGAGCTGACGCGCATCCTGTTTGCGTGGATGATCCTGTTCGGCATGAGCTACGGCCTGAAGACAGGCCTGCATCTGGGCGTCGATGCCCTGATCCGCACGCTGCCACACCGGGCCTTCCGCGTGGTCGCGCTGTTTGGCGCGCTCACCGGCCTTCTCTACGCGGTCATCCTGCTGTCGTCCGACTGGCTGCAGATTTTCGGGGCCAATTCCAAGGGCGGCGCCGTGTTCTACTGGCATCGTTTCTTCAAGGCGGGGATCGGCCTCGACGATCTGCGCTATCCGCTTTTCATCCAGGAATGGTTCGGCGTGCAGGACCGGGTCCAGCGCTGGCTTGCCTATATCATCCTGCCGGTGGGGCTGGCGCTGCTTGCCTACCGCTCGGTCGAGGCCTTCATCCAGATCTGGACCGGCCAACGCGAACTCGTCATCGCCGGTCACGAGGCTGAAGAGTTGGTGGCTGAAAACAAAGACGTGCTGAAGGATTAGACCCATGGAAATCGCCATTCTGTTTCTGCTGGTCTTCGGCCTTCTCTTCGCCGGCGCACCGGTAGCCATTTCGCTCGGCCTGTCATCGGTTCTGTTCATCGCGTTTTTCTCGCGCGATTCCATGTCCTCGGTGGCGCTGCAGCTGTTCACGGCCTCGCAAAACTATACGCTTCTGGCCATCCCCTTCTTCGTGCTCGCCTCCGCCTTCATGTCGACCGGCGGTGTCGCCCACAGGCTGGTGCGGTTTGCGATTGCAAGCGTCGGCCATTTCCGCGGCGGCCTGGCCATGGCCTCGGTCCTGTCCTGCATGCTGTTTGCGGCACTCTCCGGCTCGTCGCCGGCAACCGTGGTCGCCATCGGCACGATCGCGATCGCGGGCATGCGGCAGGTCGGCTACTCCAAGGAGTTTGCCGCCGGCATCATCGCCAATGCGGGCACGCTCGGCATTCTCATCCCGCCATCCATCGTCATGGTGGTTTATGCGGCGGCGACCGATGTGTCGGTCGGCCGCATGTTCCTTGCCGGGATCATTCCGGGCCTGATTGCAGGCTTCATGCTGATGGCGGCCATTTACGTCATGGCGCGGATCAAGAAACTGCCCGCCGAACCGTGGAAAGGGTTTCTGGAAATCGTCGAGGCCGGCAAGGATGCCGGCTGGGGCCTGTTTCTGATCGTCATCATTCTGGGCGGCATTTATGGCGGCGTGTTCACGCCGACGGAAGCGGCCGCCGTTGCCGCCGTCTATGCCTTCCTGGTGTCGATCTACATCTATCGCGACATGGGGCCGCTCAAGGGCATGCGCTGGGTCGAGGAAACCGACAGCCGGCGGTCGAAGACCGGGTTTCTGGCCTCGGTCTATGGCGTCTCCTTCCTGCTGGTGTTCCTGATCCTCGCCTTCTTCGCCACCGATGGCGTCGAGGCGGTCTGGGCGAGCCTGACATCAAGGGTCATTGCCGGTATCGTCCTCTCCATCGGAGTCGTCATCGCCTATACGCTTTGGCGCGGCGAAAATGCGAAGGCAAGCCAGGTGCCGTCCTATCTCGTCGCCGGCGTGCCGATCTGGTACCGCAACCTGAAGGCCAATATCCTGAAGACGCCGTTCTGCCTGTCGCATGCCGACACCCGCCACACGACCGTGGGCGCCGCCAAGACCACCATTATGCTGATGTTCATCATCGTCAACGCGCTGCTCTTTGCCCACGTTCTGACGGCGGAGCGCATTCCGCAAGCGATCACCTCGGTCATGATCGATGCCGGCTTCAACTGGTTCACCTTCCTGATCGCGGTCAATGTGCTGCTTCTGATCGGCGGTCAGTTCATGGAACCGTCCGGCCTTCTCCTGATCGTCGCACCTGTCGTGTTCCCGATTGCGATGGAACTCGGGGTCGATCCGATCCACCTCGGCATCATCATGGTGGTGAACATGGAGATTGGCATGATCACCCCGCCGATCGGGCTCAACCTGTTCGTCACATCGGGGATAACGGGCATGAGTCTGGTCAAGGTGGTGAGGGCAGCCGCGCCGTTCGTGGCGGTGCTGTTCGTGTTCCTGATCCTCGTCACCTATGTCCCTTCGATTTCCACGGCGCTGCCCTACTGGCTGATGGGTCCGGAAATCGTGACGCGGTGATTTTTTACGATAACCCCGGGGCTCTTGCCGAGCCCCGGGGGCTGCCGAAGAAAGCGATTGAATACCATTCCGTCATTGGACTCATCCATCGGCCCTGCACGCCAATCCGAGAGGCGATTGAACTGAACCGCCTGATGATCGGGCTGTTTGCTTCGGCGTGTCGGGATCTTCGAAAAACCGGATTCCACTTTTTCGCCGACGTTCGGGATACGCGCCCCAACGTCCCTGAAACTCGTGCGAACCTTACATCTTTGCAAGAAATGCTGTTTGTCTGGCGGGAAAGTCGACGCTGTCGTAGGGTCAGGGAAAAGGGAGCGTGCTGCCCATGAGGATCCTGCCTGGCGCTGTCGCGGGCGATCGTGGAACGCCACCCTGCTATCGGTTCTGAATACCGGGTCCGGGTTTGGATCCGCAAGACAGACGGCGTCACATTTTACGGAGGAAGCAGAGATGAGCGACATGATCGATTTTGCCACAGGCGCGCCGGGCATCGGTTCCAGGTGGACGTCGAGCGCCAAGAGCGGGGTTGGCACCGCGCTTTCGGCGGCTTCGCCGGTCTGGTTTACGCTGAGCCACGGCATTCTCAACGAGATATACTACCCCCGCGTCGACAGCGCCTGCACCCGCGATTTCGGTTTCCTCGTGACCGGCCCGGATGGCTATTTTTCCGAGGAAAAGCGCGATTGCGAGCAGGAAACAACGCCGCT
>MDSV01095521.1_pt1 | contig 12737 bp, 15 predicted proteins | sample 810851 | NCBI WGS metagenome assembly MDSV01 (sample SAMN05326640, study PRJNA326480) | marine metagenome | isolation source: seawater | place: Atlantic Ocean: North East | collected 2012 | reverse complement strand
GATGTATGTACAATTTTTTATAATCAATTTAAAAATGTAATAACTCAAATACCACAAGAACAACAAATTATTCCTTTAAAAACTTCTGAAACAGAAAAAAATTCATCTGAAGATAATTATGAATTTGAACCTGAAGAAGATGAAATTTTAAGCAATTTATTGCCTAAAAATATATCTACACAGATTTTTAAAGCAATGTTGGAAAACTCTGCAAGCGAACAAGGTTCAAGAATGAGTGCAATGGATAATGCAACAAGAAACGCTGGCGAGATGGTTGACAAGCTTACTATTCAGTATAATAGAAGTCGTCAAGCAGCAATTACTAAAGAACTAATAGAAATTATATCAGGAGCGGAAAGTTTATAAATATGAAAAAAGGAAAAATTACACAAATTATTGGAGCGGTAGTAGATGTTAAGTTTGATGGAGAGCTACCAGAAATATTAACTGCACTAGAGTGTGATAATAGTGGCAATAGACTAGTTTTAGAAGTTGCACAACATTTAGGAGAATCAAGTGTAAGAACAATAGCTATGGATGCAACAGAGGGATTAAAAAGAGGAGATGAAGTAACTGATACTGGAGCTCCAATTAAAGTTCCTGTTGGCCCAGAAACTCTTGGAAGAATAATAAATGTAATTGGCGAACCTATAGATGAAAAGGGACAAGTTAAAACTAAAGAAAGCTGGCCTATACATAGATCTGCTCCAGAATTTAATGATCAATCAACAGAAACAGAAATTTTAGTAACAGGGATTAAAGTGGTTGATTTATTAGCACCATATGCAAAGGGTGGTAAAATTGGTTTATTTGGTGGTGCAGGAGTAGGTAAAACAGTTCTTATCATGGAATTAATTAATAACGTCGCAAAAGCACATGGTGGTTTTTCAGTTTTTGCAGGCGTAGGCGAAAGAACTAGAGAAGGAAATGATCTTTACCATGAAATGATAGAGTCAGGGGTAATTAAACCAGAAGGTTCTGGCTCAAAAGCTGCATTAGTTTATGGGCAAATGAACGAACCTCCTGGAGCACGAGCTAGAGTTGCTCTATCAGGTTTAACAGTTGCTGAATATTTTAGAGATCAAGAAGGTCAAGATGTTCTATTTTTTGTAGATAACATTTTTAGATTTACACAAGCTGGATCTGAAGTTTCTGCATTATTAGGAAGAATTCCTTCCGCAGTAGGATATCAACCTACATTGGCTACTGATATGGGAAATCTTCAAGAAAGAATTACGACTACAAACAAAGGATCTATTACATCTGTTCAAGCTATATATGTTCCTGCAGATGACTTAACTGATCCTGCGCCAGCTACATCTTTTTCGCACTTAGATGCAACAACAGTATTATCAAGACAAATTGCAGAAATTGGAATTTATCCAGCTGTAGACCCTCTAGATTCTACTTCTAGAATTTTAGATCCAAGAATTGTTGGAGATGAACATTATAGAGTTGCTCGTGAAGTACAAAAAGTTTTGCAAACCTATAAATCATTACAGGATATTATAGCAATTTTAGGAATGGATGAATTATCTGAAGAAGACAAATTGACTGTAGCTAGAGCCAGAAAAATTCAAAGATTTTTATCACAACCATTTTTTGTTGCAGAAGTGTTTACAGGCTCACCAGGAAAACTTGTTGACTTAGAATCCACGATAAAAGGTTTCGACGCAATTTGTAAAGGCGAATATGATCACTTACCTGAAGCAGCTTTTTATATGGTAGGAACCATAGAAGAAGCAGTTGAAAAAGCAGAAAAAATGGCCAAGGAAGCCGCAGCATAATGAGTGAAGTTTTTAAACTCGAAATAGTAAATCCCGAAAAGTCATTTCTATCAAAAGATGAAGTTTCAGAGGTAGTAGTCCCAGCTTTTGAAGGAGATATGGGAATATTAAAAGATCATATTTCGATAATATCTTTTTTAAAGCCAGGGCTGATCAAAGTATTAGATTCAGGATCAAATGAAGAAACTTATTATGTTGAAGACGGAATAGTAGAATTTAAAAATAATTGCTTATCAATTCTAACAAGTAATATTTTTGATATTAAGAATATTGATAAAAATATGCTAAGAGACACTTTAGCTAAAGCAGAGAAAGATTCTCAGGATAATGATATTACTGATGAAAAGAAATACTTACTTGATCATAAGATTGATGTACTAAAATCTTTAAGTTTAAATTAGTTCAGAATTTTTGATAATTCTTTCTTAATATTTTTGTATACTTCAAGTTTAAAATTGACAGCTATTTTTGTTAAATCTTTAAAATCAATCCATTTCCAATCTAAAAACTCAGGATGTTTGGTGTTAATATTAATTTCATCTTCATTACCAAGAAACTTAAAAACAAACCATTTTTGTATTTGACCTTTAAACTTACCTTTCCAGATTATACCTATCAAATGATCCGGTAAAATATATGTTAGTTTATTTTCTATTTCTTTTACAAGTTTAACACTTTTTATACTGGTTTCTTCTTCTAATTCTCTTAATGCGGCTTCATAATAGTCTTCATTTTTATCAACTCCCCCTTGAGGCATTTGCCAAAAATTTTTTGGATTATCAATTCTTTTAGCAACAAATACTTTATTTTTCTTATTTAACAAAACTATTCCAACACCATTTCTTAATGGTAAGTTTTCATATTTTTTTTCCATGCTTAACCGTTGAAAAGTTTTACAGCAAATTTTAATTGATTATCAGTTTCGGTATTTATTACAAACGCATCTGAGTTCTCTTCAATTTCAATATCAGGAACTACTCCAACTTCAGAAATAGAGTCACCAGATGGCAAATAATATTTTGAAATTGTTAATCGAATAGCACCTTTATTTTTTAAACGAATAATTGATTGAACAGAACCTTTTCCATAACTATTTTCTCCTATTAGGATTGCTCTTTTGTGATCCTTTAATGCACCAGCTACTATTTCTGAAGCTGAAGCAGAACCATAATTAATTAAAACAATTAAATTTTTTCCATTAGTTAAATCCCCTTTATTTGCAAACCATTTTCTATTTTCATTATTTTTTCTTCCTTTTGTTGAAACTATTTCTCCATTTTCAAGAAAAAAGTCTGTAATTTTAATTGCTTGAGATAATAAGCCTCCTGGATTGTTTCTTAAGTCTAAAATATATCCTTTTATATCTTTTTTATTAAACTCTTTAATTTTTTTCTTAATTTGTTCACTGCTATTTTCATTAAAGGATGTTAATCTTAAATACCCTATATCATCATCAATGTATTTTGATTTTACTGATTCTATTTTTATTATTTCTCTGGTTATATTAAATATTATTGCTTTCTTAAGTCCTACTCTTCTAACTGTAATTTCAATTTTAGATCCTACTGGACCTCTCATTAATTCTACAGCTTCAGTTAAAGATTTTCCTTGAACTTGTACGTTATTTATTTTTACAATATAATCTCCAGCTTTTACCCCAACTCTAGACGCTGGTGAATTATCTATCGGAGAAATAACTTTAACAACACCATGCTCCATTCCTACCTCAATTCCTAGGCCTCCAAATTCTCCACTAGTTTCTGTTTGCATATCTTCATACATGGTCGGAGACATGTAAGCTGAATAGGGGTCTAGTGATTGTAAAACACCATTTATTGCTGCATCCATTACCTCATCTTGATTTATACCATCTACATATTCTTCATCAATTTTACTTAGAACTTCACTGAAAAGATCAATTTTTTCAAAAATATCTTTTTTTGACTCTGCAAAAGTTTTTTCTGTAAAAAAAAGAGCAAACAATAGAGCTAATATAAATTTCATATTAAAATTTTTTCTTTTGGAATTAACTCAGACCACATTTTTTCTAGGTCATAAAATCTTCTTTTTTCTGGATTAAATATATGAACCACTACATCAATGCCATCTATTAATTTCCAATCATTACTTTCATTTCCTTCAATTTTGCTATTTGAAACTCCATTACTTTTAAATTTTTCTAACACAATTTCCGATAATGCCTGAATATGCCTTGAAGATGTTCCACTAGCAATTATCATATAATCTGCCATAGAACTTTTATTTTCCAAATTTATAGAAATTATATCTAAGGCTTTATTTGAGTCTAAAGTGTTTATTATTAATTTTTTTAGATCAAATATATTATCCATTATTTATAAAAATCTTATCAAATTTTCCTTAATTGAGAAGATGAAATATTGACTTTTTTAAACTTAATAAAATTCAAACCTTTTTTATTTAATTGCTTGTATGTAATTGATTTTAAAGATTTTACCCTATAACCTTGTCTATCGAATACTAAAATATTACATTTTTGTGAAATAGATCTCCAATTCTGCCATTTATGAAAATTAATAAGATTATCCGCTCCCATAATAAAATAAATTTCTACTTTTTTATTCTTTTTTTTTAAATAATTTATTAGATCGATTATTTTATTTGATTTTATTTTTTTTTCATAATAAATAACTTTAATAAACTTATCTTTTTTTGTGATTTTTTTGGCAAAATTAGTTCTTAATTTTAAGTTTAAAATACTTTTTTTTTTAAATGGATTTTTTTTAGTTATTGCCCAAATTATATGATTTAGTTTAAATCTTTTTTTTGATTCTTTTGAAATTTTCAAATGACCCTTGTGTGCAGGATCAAAGGTGCCACCCAAAATTCCAATTCTTAGTTTTTTTTTTAAAATTTTAACCAATTTATTTCCTAATTTGTCCTTTTCCAAGAATTTCGTATTTATAAGATATTAATTGACCTAATCCTACTGGTCCTCTCGGAGGGAGTTTGTTTGTTGATATACCTACCTCACCTCCAAATCCAAATTCACCTCCATCAGCAAATTGAGTTGAAGAGTTATGTATTGCAATTGAACTTTTTACATTTTTCAAAAATTTATTTGCAGTTTTTTTATTTTTTGTAATAATACTATCTGTGTGCATTGTACCATATTTGTTTATATGATTTATAGCATCCTCTAAACTAACCACACATTTTACCGAAACGGTTGCATTAAGATATTCAGTAGACCAATCTTTTTCTTTAGCTAAATAAATTTTACCTTTGTAATATTTTTTTAATTTTTTATCTCCAATGATTTTACAATTACTTATTGCCAATTTATTTAATATTGGGTTAGAAAATTTTTTTAAGACTTTTTTGTGTATAAGAATTGTTTCCGTAGCACCACATATGCTAGTATTTCTAAGTTTTGCATTATGAACAACTTTAATAGACATATTTAAATCTGCATCTTTGTCTATGTAAGTATGACAAATACCTTCCAAGTGACCAATTGTAGGAATTTTAGATAATTTTTGAACTTTAGCTACTAAACCTTTGCCACCTCTTGGTATAATTAAATCTATATATTTAGACATATTAGAAAGCATAAAATTTACATAATTTCTTCCATTTTTATTAATTAATTGAACATAGTTAGAGTCAATTTTATTTTTTTTTAAAGCTTTTCTAAATAAATAAACTAATATTTTATTTGAATTTAATGCTTCGCTTCCACCTCTAAGAATTACAGGATTTCCAGATTTAAAACATAAGCAGGCAATATCCGAGGCAACATTTGGCCTGCTCTCAAAAATTACCCCTATAACTCCTAATGGTATTGATACTTTTTTTATAATTAGTTTATTTGGTCTTTTCCATTTATTTAATGTGACATTAATTGGATCTTTTATTTTTCTAATATTATTTATTGCAATACACATATTATTTATTTTTTTAGTATTAATAGATAATCGATCAATTAAGTTTTTTTGAAGTTTTTTGTTCTCTGCTATTCTAATATCTTTATTATTTTTTTTAATAATTAATTTTTTGTTTTTTTTAATTAGTTCAATATAATCTTTAAGAACTTTATTTTTTAATTTAGGATTAATTTTATTATTAAATGCAAGAACTGCTTTTTTTCCAATCGAATACATAAATTTTTTCATTTTTATATCTCAACCATATCATCTTTATGGACAACCTCAGATTTTGCAATATAACCAAGTAGTTCTTGTATATTGCTCGAGTGGTATCCTTTAATTTTATTAATTTCATAAGAAGAAAATGAACTTAGACCTCTAGCACATTCTTGTTTATTTCTATCAACAATTTTAACATGATCACCTTTGTTAAATTTTCCTAAAACATTTTTTATACCCGCCGCTAATAAGCTTTTACCCTTCTTTAAAGCTTGCTTTGCACCATCATCTATTACTAATTCCCCTTTTGGAGAAATCGATCCAATTATCCATTTTTTTCTAGCATCTAGCTTTGAAATTTTCGGCAAAAACCAAGTACAATTATTTTTTTTAATAATTTGTTCAATGGGTCTATTTAGCAATCCATTAGCTATAGCCATATAACATCCAGATAATTGACATATTTTTGCAGCATCGATTTTAGTTTTCATACCACCAGTCCCATGTTCGCTAATACTACTTGTTGAAATTTTTTCAATTTCTTTATCAATATTTTTTATTTCTTTTAATAATTTTACATTTTTATCTATCTTAGGATTTTTGGTATATAGTCCATCAACATCAGATAATAAAATTAAACAATCAGCACCAGATATTTGTGCTACTCTAGATGCTAAGCGGTCATTATCTCCGTATTTTATTTCAGTAGTTGCAATGCTGTCATTTTCATTAACAATTGGTACAAAACCTAATTCAAATAAATTTTCAAAAGTCCTTTTTGCATTCATTGATCTCCTTCTTTGTTCAGTATCATCCAAAGTCAATAGTATTTGAGATATATTAATTTTATTATTTGAAAATGTTTTACTAAAAAGATTCATTAACTCTATCTGTCCTATAGATGCTATTGCTTGACTTTTATCTAATTTTAAATTTTTTTTATTTATATTTAATTTTTTGCAACCGATTGCTATTGCTCCAGAACTTACAATTATTATTTTTTTATTCTCATTTAATAATTTTCTCACATCTTTTGAAAAATTTGTTAACCATTTCATTCTAATTTTTTTTGATTTATCAATGAGTAGTGAAGAACCAATTTTAATAACTATTTTTTTTGAATTTTTAAGATACATAACTTAATAATTTAGCCTTAATTTTAGCGATAGAATCTTTATTAAAAGTAGATAAAATGATTACTTCACTTTTTTTATTTTTAGAAAATTTTTCAACAATTTTTTTTGTAGTTTTTTTATCAATCAAATCAATTTTATTTAGAACTATAATTTCTCTTTTTTTTATTAATTCTTTACTATAATTTTTTAATTCTTTCTTAATTTGGTTATATGATTTTTCTATATTTTCTTCAGTTATATCAATCATATGTAGCAGAGTTTTGCATCTTTCAATATGTTTTAAAAATTTTATTCCCAGTCCAACACCTTCGTGTGCACCTTCTATTAAACCTGGTATGTCTGCTAAAGTAATTTCTTTATTATCATAACTAGCAACTCCTAAATTAGGATTGAGAGTAGTAAATTTATAATTTGCAATTTTTGGGTTTGCATTGGTAATTGATGCAAGCAAACTTGATTTACCAGCATTAGGTAAACCTACAATACCTATGTCAGCAATAGTTTTTAATTGTAACCATAACCAAAATTCTTCTCCTAAACCTCCTTTAGTGAATTTTCTAGGAGCTCGATTTATTGAACTTTTAAAATTAACATTTCCTAAACCACCTTTACCTCCAATAGCAACAGTAAACTCTTCTTTTTCATTTTTGAAATCAAATAATAATGTTTTGTTATCTTCTTCTAGCACTTGAGTTCCTATAGGAACCTTTAAATATAAAGTTTTTCCATTTCTTCCAGTTTTATTTTTATTCATTCCATTTTGTCCTCTTTCAGCTTTAAAATGTTGAGTATATCTGTAATCGATTAAAGTATTTAAGTTTCTTTCAGCTTTAAGAATTACTGAAGCACCTTTACCACCATCCCCGCCGTCTGGACCACCAAATTCGACGAATTTTTCTCTTCTCATACTTGCCGATCCGGAGCCTCCGTTACCTGCTTTTACAAAAATTTTTACTTGATCTAAGAATTTCATAATACAACTCTATATAATTTTTTTGTTGTATTTATTAATTGGGTTTTACTGAAACAAATGTTCTGTCTGATTTACTTTTTTTAAATTCGACTTTACCTTTAATTAATGAAAAAATTGAATGGTCTTTTCCCATAGCAACATGCTGCCCAGGAAAAATTTTTGTTCCCCTTTGTCTTATAATTATATTTCCAGGATTTACGAATTGACCACCATACTTTTTTACTCCAAGTCTACGGCCCGCACTATCACGTCCGTTTCTTGATGATCCACCTGCTTTTTTTGTTGCCATACTAACTTACCAATTATTTATTTTTTTTAATTTTAGTTTCTTTTTTTTCTATCTTTTTTTCTTCTTTTTTTGCTTCAGATAATAAACTTCCATCTTTAGAAAAAATTTTTTTTATTTTAACTAATGAAAAAAGTTGTCTATGTCCATTCTTTCTTCGTGAGTTTTTTCTTCTTCTTTTTTTAAAAACTAAGATAGTTCTATTTTTTCCATTTTTTAAAAGCTCAGCTTCGACTTTAGCACCTTTAACAAGAGGAGATCCTACTTCAATATTATTATCATCTCCGTAAGCTAGGATTTCATTAAACTCAATTTTGCTTTCAGGTTTTAAATTTTCTAATTGTTCAATTTTTAAAATTTCACTAGCCTTAACTTTATATTGTTTTCCACCAGTTTGAATTATTGCAAAAGACATAACGTATCCTAATTTTTATATGGTGAAATATAGTCTTAGACTAATTATAGTCAAGCTCAATAAACTAAAAATTATCCTTTAAATCTCTTAATTTTGAAAAAGTTATAAGAGGAGAACTATTTTTAATATTCAAATTGGTTTTGATATTATTTTTGTCACATCTTAAAAAAATGTTATTATTTAATTCATCCCCAAGCGTAGAAGGCACTGTTGGTATATTGTTTTTTAATTTATTATTTATTTCAATAATTTTTTTTTTTAAATTTATATTTTCTTTATCATATTCAATACAAAATTTTGAATTTTTTAATGTATATTCATGTCCACAGTAAATTTTTGTCTTTGATGGTAATTTTTTTATTTTTTCTAGTGAAGAAAACATTTGTTCATAAGTTCCTTCAAAAATTCTACCACATCCTAATGAAAAAAGAGTATCTCCTGTAAATAAATTGTCATTGTTGTAAAAATGGTAACAAATATGTCCAAGTGTATGTCCAGGTATATGTAATATTTGTGCTTCAAATCTATTTTCTTTCCAAACTTCTTTATCTTTTAACATAATATCGATTCCAGGAATTCTTTTTTTATCACCTTCGAATCCAATCACTTTAGCATTATATTTTTTTTTTAATTCAATGTTTCCACCAACATGGTCAAAATGATGATGTGTATTTAAAATATAATTTAATTTTAAATTATTTTTTTCAACAAAATTTATTATTGGCTGTGATTCACTTGGGTCTACTACACAACTGGTATTATATTTTTGATCAATAATAATGTAAGAATAATTATCTTTTAAACATGGAATAATTTCAACTTTCATTTTAATTTTTAATTAAAAAAATTCCTAATTCCGAACTTAAATTTTTTAAATTTATATTTTTTTTATTAATTATTGAAGTTTTTTCACCATTTAATGCAATTGATTTATATAGTTCAATTTTTCTTTTATTACAGAAATTAAAAAAATCTTTTATAGAACACATATGTAAATTTGGTGTGTTATACCATTCATTTGGTAAATTTTCAGTTACAGGCATTGTACCTTTTAAAAGTAAATGTATTCGAACTTTCCAATACCCAAAATTAGGAATAGTTACTATTGCTTTGTTAGCAACCCTTAAAAGATTATCTATTACTTGCTCAGGGTTATAGAAAGCTTGCAATGTTTGACTTAAAACAACATAATCAAAAGAAAGATTAGAAAATTGATGCAAATCTTTTTCTGCGTTACCTTCAATTATAGAAAGACCTTTGCTTATGCAGCTTTGAACATTATTTTTTGATATTTCTAAACCTCTTGTATCAACATTTTTATTATCTTTTAAAAATTTCATTAAAGTCCCATCTCCACAACCAACATCTAATACTCTTGTGTTATCTTCAATTAGCTCAGAAATTATTTGAAATTCTTTTTTCATATTTTTTAATTAGTAGTTCGCATTTAAAAAATTTTTAACTGTTTTTAAAAATTCTGGAAGATCTAATAGAAATGAATCGTGACCTTTATCGCTAGTTATTTCTATAAAACCAACATTTGCACCAGAAGAATTTAAAGCAATTACAATTTCTTTATTTTCTGAAGTTGGATAAAGCCAATCAGAAGTAAAAGAAATAACAAAAAACTTAGTTTTTGTATTTTCATATGCTTTAGATAAATTTCCTTTAAATTGCTTAACAAGATCAAAATAATCCATCGCTCTTGTTATATATAAATAGCTATTTGCATCAAACCTATCAACAAATATTGAACCTTGGTACCTTAGATAACTTTCTATTTGAAAATCTGCATCAAAACTGAAATTTAAATAATCTTTCTCTTGTAGTTTTCTTCCAAATTTCTCTTGCAGACCTTTTTTTGATAGATAAGTAATATGTGCAGCCATTCTTGCTACAGCTAAACCTTTATCAGGTGATAAATCTAATTTTGAGTAATTTCCTTCTTTCCAATTCGAGTCGGCCATTATTGATTGTCTTCCAAGCTCGTTAAAAGCAATGTTTTGAGCAGAGTGACTTGCTGTACAGGCAATAGGAATTGCAGTCTTAGCTTTGTTAGGAAAATTTGAAACAAACTGCAATACTTGCATACCACCCATTGATCCTCCAAGAACACTATAGAGCTTTTCGATTTTAAAATATTCTAGCAAGTTGTATTGAGCATTGACCATATCGTTTATTGTTATAATAGGAAAATTTGTTCCATATGTTTTTTTTGTTTCAGGGTTAATACTTGACGGTCCAAAGGAGCCCATACATCCACCGATTACATTTGCACATATTACAAAAAATTTATTTGTATCGACTGCTTTAGAAGGACCAACAAGATATGACCACCATCCAGGTTTATTGGTAATTGGATTAGTTCCTGCAACATACTGATCTCCAGTTAGGGCGTGAAATGCCAAAATTGCGTTATCTTTTTTTTCGTTAAGTTTTCCATAAGTCTCATAAGCTAATGGATAATCTTTTATAGTTTTTCCACAATCTAACAGCAGAGGTTTCTGCACTATAATCTTTTTTATATTTTCTTTTACATTCATAATTTTGAGCTGAAAATGAATTGTGAGAAAAAAACTTATTTAGCGGTTTTTTTTAAGCGCTCGCAATTCAGTTAAATCAGCGCATATTTTTTGTACAAGATCAAATTCAATATGTCAAATTTTTAATGTTAATTGATTATTTTCAATAAATCTTGATTAATTTAATTATAAGGATAGTTATATAAAATAACAAAATGACCTTACCTAAATTTAAAAAAATTGGTTTTGAATCTTATAAACCTGGAAAATTTGAATTATCAAGAATTAAGAATATTATTAAACTTTCAGCTAATGAGTCTGCATTAGGTACGAGCCCAAAAGTTAAGATTGAAATTAATAAAAAAATTAATTTTTCCAAATATCCAGATAGTAAATCAAAAGATTTAAGACTTAGTATTTCAAAAAAATTTAGTTGTGATTTTAAAAAAATTATTTGTGGTGCTGGATCTGATGAAATTATTCAAATTATTTGCCAATTGTTTTTAAAACCAAGAGACGAAGTAATTGTGCCTCAGTATAGTTTTTTAATGTATAGAATCTATTCAAAAAATGTTGGAGCTAATGTTATATATGCAAAGGAAAAAAATTATAAAATATCTGTTTCAGAGATTTTAAAAAAAGTATCAAAAAAAACAAAAATAGTTTTCTTGGCCAATCCAAACAATCCAACAGGAACTTATTTAGAAAAAAGTGAATTATTAAAACTAAGAAAAAGGCTCAGAAGTAATATTTTGTTAGTTGTTGATGATGCTTACGTTGAATATATGAAAAACAAAAATTATATGCCAGGTTTAAAACTTTTTAAAAATAGTAATAATGTTATTGTGTTAAGAACTTTTTCTAAAATATATGGACTAGCATCTTTGAGAATAGGCTGGGGATATGGACCTAAAAAAATTATTGAAGCAATAAGTAAAATTAAACCACCATTTAATACAAATTCAGTGGCGCAATTAGCAGCTGTAGCAGCTTTACATGATAAAAGTTTTATTAATAAATCAGTGAAACATAATTTTTTTTGGGCTAATAAACTAAAAAAAAAATTAAACAATTTTAATATAACTACAAATGAAGTTACTGCTAATTTTTTATTATTAAATTTTAATAAATGCAAATATTCAGCAAATTATGTTCAAAAAAAATTGGAAGATAAAGGTATTATTCTAAGAGCAATGCAATCATATAAAATTAAAAATGCTTTAAGGTTAACAATTGGTAACAATTTAGAAAACAAGTTATTTTTAAAAAGTATAAATAGGATATTTAAAAATGTTTAAAAATATTTTGATTATTGGATGTGGCATGATTGGATCCTCAATTCTTAGAGGAGCCATTAGCCAAAAGTTGTGTAAAAAAGCTTATGTATATGAAAAAAATATTAAATACCATAACCAAATAAAAAAAATAAATAAGAAAATTATTTTAATCAAAAAACTTGATAAAAAAATAAAGGATATGGATTTAGTTGTT
>MDSV01209881.1_pt1 | contig 12739 bp, 11 predicted proteins | sample 810851 | NCBI WGS metagenome assembly MDSV01 (sample SAMN05326640, study PRJNA326480) | marine metagenome | isolation source: seawater | place: Atlantic Ocean: North East | collected 2012 | reverse complement strand
TATATTATATATTACTATAAGATTTTTTAAGAATAATATGATATATTATGTAGCGATTATCGAGTACGAATTAGTAATATACGGATGACTAAATCAAATAAATCATCAAACAGAAGAAATTTTCTAACCAATCTAACAAAGGTTATGGGTGGTGTAGGCGGAGTATTTGCACTTATACCATTTTTATCATCTATGTCGCCTAGCGAGAAAGCAAAATCTGCAGGTGCCCCGGTAGAAATTGATCTAAATGGCTTGAAACCTGGGGCTTTCAAAGTTGTGGAGTGGAGAGGAAAGCCTGTCTGGGTTGTAAGAAGAACTCAAGAAATGATTAATGGCACCTTAGATAACAATGATATATTATCTGACTCACAATCACTTGAAGACCATCAACCTGAATATACTCAAAACAAATTTAGATCTATTAACCCTGAATATTTAGTGCTTATTGGTGTTTGTACACATTTGGGATGTTCTCCACTTTATAAGCCAAATGGTAAGTCACAAGAACTAGGGATCGACTGGAAGGGTGGCTTTTTTTGCCCATGTCATGGTTCAAAATTTGATTTGTCTGGTCGAGTACATAAAGGATATCCTGCGCCCTATAACTTAGAAGTGCCGCCGTATTATTTTGTAAGCGAATCAAAAATTATTATTGGAGAAGATGGAGGAAATGTTTAATGAGTAAATTTATGGCTTGGATAGATGAAAGACTGCCAGTAAGTAATTTTGTAAAAAATCATTTATCTCAGTACTATGCTCCTAAAAATTTTAATATATTTTACTATTTTGGCGCTCTTGCTATATTCATTTTTATATTACAAATAGTCACAGGTATTTTTTTAACAATAAACTATAAGCCTGATGCTGCATCTGCATTTGCTTCTGTTGAATATATAATGAGAGATGTTGAGTGGGGTTGGTTAATTAGGTATATGCATTCCACTGGTGCATCATTCTTCTTTATCGTAATTTATCTGCATATGTTTAGAGCCCTTTTATATGGTTCGTTCAAAAAGCCTAGAGAGCTTTTATGGATATTTGGGATGATAATTTTTGTCTTATTGATGGCTGAGGCATTTATGGGTTACTTGTTACCATGGGGCCAGATGTCATACTGGGGCGCACAGGTTATTATTTCGCTTTTTGGAGCAATTCCTTATGTTGGAGAGTCACTAGCATTATGGATCAGAGGTGATTATGTAATTTCAGATGCTACTCTAAATAGATTTTTTGCTTTCCATGTAATTGCATTGCCATTATTATTATTTGCTCTCATTTATCTTCATTTAGCAGCTCTCCACACAACCGGATCTAATAATCCTGACGGAATTGAAATTAAAAACAATAAGGATGGGGACGGAATTCCTAAAGATGGAATACCATTCCACCCTTATTACTCAGTCAAAGATACTTTTGGCTTATCAGTATTTCTTATTATTTTTACTTTTGTTGTGTTCTTTGTTCCCGAGCTTGGAGGTTTCTTTCTCGAAAAAGATAATTTTGTTCCTGCTGACCCATTAAAAACACCAGAACATATAATGCCTGTCTGGTATTTTACTCCTTTCTATGCAATTCTTCGCGCCATCCCAGATAAACTTGGAGGCGTCATAGCTATGGGTTTGTCAATTTTTGTTTTATTCATAATGCCTTGGATAGATAGGTGCCCTGTGAAATCGATCAGATATAGATCAAATATGTATAAAATATTACTAACACTTTTTGCTGTTAGTTTCATTGGCTTAGGTTATATCGGCATGAGTGCGCCAACACCTGTTTTAACATGGGTAGGAAGATTATTCACATTAATCTATTTTGGTTTCTTTATAGCGCTTTACATATTAAGTGGAAACGAAAAAACAAAAGAAGTGCCTGATCGAGTAAAAATGCATGAATAAAAATATTTTAATTGGATTAGTATTTTTAAGTTTATCCAATATTTCTTATTCTGCAGGAAATCAGAACCTTCAGTCTGTACTAATAGATTTAAACAATAAGCCATCCCTTCAAAGAGGAGCAAAAATTTTCGTAAATAATTGCCAAGGCTGTCATTCATTGAAATATCAGCGTTATATTAAGTTTATTGACCATTTAGAATTACCTAAAGGAGTAATTGAGTCAAATTTAATATTCACAACGGATAAAAATGGCTTGCCAACTAAAATAGGATCATTGATGAAAAATGCTGTTAATCCAGATAGCTCAAAAGAAGCTTTTGGTGTTATGCCTCCGGATTTAACTTTAATCGCTAGATCAAGAGGTCCAGATTGGCTTTATACTTTTTTACTTTCATTTTACAAAGATGATTCAAGGCCATTGGGCGTTAATAACACATTATATCCAAATGTAAATATGCCACATGTCTTATGGCATATGGAGGGCGTCAAAGTTCCTATAAATTCAAATATGAAAGACTTTAAATTAGTTTCAGAAGGATCAATGACAGAGCCAGAATACCGAAAATCTATTACTGACTTAGTAAATTTTTTAACATATGTATCTGAACCAGCAAAACTAGAGCGATATAAAATTGGTTTTTGGGTTATACTGTTCCTAGTAATTTTTGCGTTTGTTGCATATTTACTTAAAAATGAATACTGGAAAGACGTAAAATAAATTATGACATCATTAGCGAATAGAAGATCAGCGATATTACTTTTTTCATTACCAGATTGTTTGCATAGCCATAGAACACGTTTAGTGATAAAAGAAAAAGAGATTTCAGCAGAATTACATGAAGTTGATATTAATGAGATAAGTGAAGAAATAAAATTTATTAGTCCATATGATGATTTTCCTACTTTGGTTGACAGAGAATTGGTCTTGCAAAATTCGAGAGTGATTATTGAATATCTGGACGAAAGGTTTCCACATCCACCATTATTACCGGTAGATCCAGTAGCTCGAGCAAAATTTAGGTTAGCTTTAGATAGAATTGAACATCAATGGTATCCAGAATTTAATAATGCATATCAAAATGGAGTTTTATCGGCAACATTTCAAGAAAAACTTAAGTCGTATTTGCTCGAAATAGTACCATTAATTAGTGATAATTTTTTCATGAGCAATGATTTTGGTTTGGTTGATTGTAGCTTAGCTCCTCTACTTTGGAGAATTAAGCATTTAGATGTGGAAATAACTGAGAATAAACAAATCATCGATGATTATTCAGAGCGAATTTTTAGTAGAGAGTCTTTTCAAGAAAGCCTAACAGAAACAGAAAAGGATATGTAAATTTGTCTCTGTTGTTCAAGTCAAATATAAATCAAGGCACTCGCAAATAGAATGAATTATAATTAGGTGCATTTCTTGTATTCTACTTGTTCTCTTGCTTGTAACTTTAATCTCTATATCGTTATCATTCAGTATCTTTGAAGCTGAGCCTCCATCATTACCTGTTATTAAAATGATGCTAATATCTTTCTTATGAGCTGATTTTATAGCCTCAATTACATTATCTGAGTTACCACTAGTTGTGAATGCCATAAGGACATCATTTTTTTGACCAATAGCATTTATTTGCTTAGAAAAAATATATTTGTAATCATAGTCATTTGAAATAGATGTAATTGTTGCCGTGTCAGAGTTTAGTGAAACTGCAGGTAACTCTCTTCTTTCTTTCTCAAACCTATTAATAAATTCAGAGGTTATATGCTGAGCGTCTCCAGATGACCCGCCATTACCACATGACAAGAGTTTTCCAGACGCTTCTAACATCATGATAATTCTATCAACACTTTCCTCGATACTTGGCAGTATTTTATCAATACATGCTTTGTTAGTTTCAATATTTTCTGAAAAATTATTTTTAATTATTTCTGATGTATTCATATTTATATATCTTAGACACTGATTATACTACAATATAATGTAACAAGAATAAACATCTAGTAATAGCATTATGTCTGGCACATTATATATAGTCTCAACACCCATTGGCAATCTTACTGATATAAGTTTAAGAGCTTTAGAGGTTTTAAAGAATTCAGATTATATTTTAGCAGAGAGCTCTGCAAGAACATCTAAGCTGCTTAACGAATATACCATTAAGAAAAAAATCATAACTTTTAATAAAGATAATGAGAAGAGGAAAAGGCTTTCTGTTATAAAAGATATTGAGAAAGGTTTGAAAGTAGCTTTGGTTTCTGATGCTGGAACACCTGTGATTTCTGACCCAGGATTTGAATTGATTAAAAACCTGGGCTCGGCATCTGCCATAGTACCTGTACCAGGCGCCAGTTCATTAACTACAGCTATTTCTGTTTCTAAAATACCATTGAACAATTTTATGTTTTTAGGGTTTTTGTCAAAAAAATCAATTGAGCGTAAAACGCAACTTTTACGGATTAAAGACTCATTGATGCCGGCGATTGTATTTGAGAGTAAGCATAGATTAGTCGCTGTTTTGTCAGAAATTATAGAAGTCATGGGTCCACAAACTGAAGTTGGCGTATTAAGAGAGTTAACCAAAATTCATGAAGAAATATCTTTTGGATGTCCATCTGATTTACTAACAAGATATAGCAATAATCCTCCCTCAGGAGAAATCACCTTAATTATTGGCACGAGTATTAACAAGCCTACTTCCTTTCATGATCTGGATGCTCAAATACTAAAACTGTCAAAAAAGTATTCCGCCAGCGAAGTAGTTAACATAATCCGTATGTTTCATGTAATCAATAAAAAAGAATTGTATAAATATGTATTAAATATTAGACACGAGGGCTAGTCTGACGTACTATTTAGTTTTAGATGAAACTAAAAAAAAACAATCAAAGATGACTCTTACTGAGCCATCTTTTTTTTTATTTAAACTATAACTTTGAAAAATACTGAAGCAATACTTTTACTAGAAGACGGTAGCACATTTAACGGTAATTCTTTTGGATGTGATGGCACTTCCATAGGTGAGGTGGTGTTTAATACATCAATGACTGGTTATCAAGAGATAATTACAGATCCATCATATAACAGTCAAATAATTACATTTACTAATCCTCATATAGGAAATACAGGTATAAATACGATAGATCTGGAGTCTACTAAAATACATGCGGCTGGGATTGTGCTCAGGGACCATGAAATTTTAGCTAATAGCTGGCGTAAGACAAGTTCCCTTCAAAATTTCCTTCAAACACAGGGTATTGTAGCCATTTCGGGAATAGATACAAGGAAACTGACTCGAATTCTAAGGACAACTGGATCACAAAATGGATGCCTGATGGCAGGAAAAATTAATCTGAAGATTGCCAAAGAAAGTATAAAAAAATTCAATGGGCTTGAAGGTAAAGACCTTGCTATAAAGGTTACCTCGAAAGAACCCTATGAGTGGAAAGAGGGAGTCGCAAATATTTATCAGCATGACAAAATCATGAAGGACAAGAAGTTGTTTAATGTAGTTGCTTATGATTTTGGAATTAAACATAACATATTACGAATTTTAAGTGATCATGGATGTAAATTAACTATTGTCCCAGCAGACTATGACGCCAACAAAGTTCTTCAAATGAAACCCGATGGTATTTTCCTTTCTAATGGTCCTGGAGACCCACAAGCATGTAATTATGCAATAGAAAATATAAAGTCTCTATTGTCTAATAAAATCCCAATGTTTGGAATTTGTCTAGGCTTTCAATTATTGGCGCTAGCTTCAGGAGCAACAACAGTAAAAATGAAATTTGGTCATCATGGAGCAAATCATCCTGTAATGAACCTTGATGATAAAAAAGTTTCAATTACTAGTCAGAATCATGGTTTTATGGTTGACATGAAGTCACTCCCAAAAAATCTTAATCCAACTCATATATCACTCTTTGATCAGTCTCTCCAAGGATTTAATATATTAGAAAATTTTGCTTTTGGTTTTCAAGGACATCCAGAGGCTAGTCCAGGCCCACAAGACATTAATAATATATTTAAACATTTTATAAAACTTATGATAGAGAAGAATAATGCCTAGAGATACAAGAATTAAAAGTGTTTTAATTATCGGTGCTGGACCTATTGTTATTGGCCAAGCATGTGAGTTCGATTACTCTGGAGTTCAAGCATGTAAAGCCTTAAAGGAAGAAGGTATAAAGGTTATTTTAGTTAACTCTAATCCTGCCACTATTATGACAGATCCAGATATGGCTGATAAAGTCTATATAGAACCTATACATTGGAGAAATATTGAAAAAATAATAGTAAAAGAAAAACCAGATGTAATTCTTCCAACTATGGGAGGGCAAACTGCTTTAAATACAACTCTTGATTTGAATAGACATGGAATTTTAAAAAGACATAATGTAAAAATTATTGGCGCAAGTATTGATTCTATAGATATGGCAGAGGATAGAGAATTATTTAAGAATGCTATGGCGGACATTGGACTTGAAACAGCTACAGCATATATTGCTCATGATTATCAAGAAGCATTGCAGCATCAAAAGAAAATAGGCTTCCCGGTTTTAATAAGACCCTCTTTCACGCTCGGTGGCTCTGGAGGAGGAATAGCATATAATATTCAAGACTTTGAAACTATAGTTAAAAGAGGCCTAGACTTATCTCCAACAAGTGAAGTATTGATAGAGGAATCAGTAATTGGTTGGAAAGAATTTGAAATGGAGGTTGTACGTGATACAAGCGATAATTGTATAATTATTTGCTCAATAGAGAACATTGATCCAATGGGAGTTCATACTGGAGATTCAATCACAGTAGCACCAGCGCAAACATTAACGGATAAAGAATATCAGCAGTTACGAAATGCATCTATACAGGTGCTTAGAAAGATTGGTGTTGATACTGGGGGTTCTAATGTTCAATTTGCAATATCCCCAGAAAATGGCCGTATACTTGTTATTGAAATGAACCCTAGAGTATCTAGATCATCAGCTCTTGCTTCAAAAGCTACAGGTTTTCCAATCGCAAAAATTGCGGCTAAGCTAGCGATTGGATATACCTTAGATGAGCTAAGAAATGAAATTACTGGGAATGTGATACCAGCTTCTTTTGAGCCGAGTATCGATTATGTAGTAACGAAAATACCTCGTTTTGCTTTTGAAAAATTTAAAGAAGCTGACAATAAGCTGACTACACAAATGAAATCAGTTGGGGAAGTTATGGCAATAGGTAGAAACTTTCAAGAATCATTTCAAAAGGCACTCCGGGGTTTAGAAATTGACATAGATGGTTTAAAGGAGACTAAGCTTGACCATAAAGATAATTTAGATTATCTAAAAAGAGAACTAAGATCGCCAACACCTGAACGCATTCTGTTTACAGCTGATGCATTTAGAAATAATTTAGATTTGATGGATGTAGCCGAGTTAACGAATATAGATTTATGGTTTTTATCTCAAATAGAAGATTTGGTAAAAGAAGAAATATTTCTTAAAGAAAAAAATATTAATGATATTAATGCAAATTATTTAAGAATATTAAAGAGAAAAGGTTTTTCAGACTCATTTATATCTAGATGCGTAGGTGAAAGTGAACTTGTAATTAGAGATTTGAGAATAAAAAACAACATTGTGCCTGTCTATAAAAGGGTTGATGCATGTGCAGCTGAATTTGAAGCAACTACCGCTTATATGTATTCCTCATATGATGAAGAATGCGAATCTAATCCTACTAAAAATAAAAAAATAATGATTCTTGGTGGAGGACCAAATAGAATTGGCCAAGGAATTGAATTTGATTATTGTTGTGTGCATGCTTCACTTGCCCTTAGAACAAATGGTTTTGAAACAATAATGGTTAACTGCAATCCTGAAACTGTATCTACTGATTTTGATATTTCAGATAGATTATATTTTGAACCACTAACTTTTGAAGACGTCATGTCTATTATTGATGTAGAAAAACCTGATGGCGTTATAGTCCAATATGGAGGCCAAACACCATTGAAATTAGCTAATCAACTTGAAATTAACAATGTAAATATTATTGGAACCTCCCCCGAGGCAATCGATACTGCTGAAGATAGGGAGAAATTCAAAACACTAGTAGAAAAACTTGGTCTTAAGCAACCTAAAAACTCTACAGCATCAAATACTCAACAAGCCATTGCAGCTGCTAGCAAAATTGGATACCCCTTGGTTGTGAGGCCGTCCTATGTGCTTGGCGGCCGAGCTATGGAAATAGTTACAACGGAGCAAGATTTAAAAAGATATATGGGTGATGCTGTCTCTGTGTCAAATGACTCTCCTGTATTATTAGATAGGTTTTTAAATGATGCAATTGAGGTAGATATAGATCTTGTTTGTGACGGCAAAGATGTATTCATAGGAGCGATTATGGAACACATTGAAGAAGCCGGAATTCATTCGGGAGATTCGGGCTGTTCTATACCTCCGTATACCTTACCAGAAAATATACTTACACAATTAAGGGCTCAGGTAACACAATTAGCATTGGAACTTAATGTAGTAGGCTTAATGAATACTCAATTTGCAATCAAAGATAACGAGATATATCTTTTAGAAGTTAACCCGCGAGCATCAAGGACGGCACCATTTGTCTCTAAAGCAATTGGCATACAACTTGCGAAGATAGGAGCTCTTGTAATGGCTGGTCAAAATTTAAAAGATCTTGGTTTAACTAAAGAGATAATACCTAGTTACTTTTCAGTCAAAGAAGCCGTTCTTCCCTTTGCAAAATTTCCCGAAGTTGATGTTTTATTAGGACCAGAAATGAAATCAACTGGAGAGGTCATGGGAATAGGGAAGAGCTTTGGGGAAGCATATTTTAAAGCTCAAAGGGCAGCTGGAGTCATTCTTCCTAAATCTGGAAATGTTTTTATAAGCGTAAGAGATAAAGATAAACCTTCAATTTTAGTTATTTCTAATGACCTAATTAAAATTGGGTTCAAACTTTTTGCCACTTCTGGAACACATAAGTACTTAATGGAAAATAAAATTTCTTGTAAGAAAATTAATAAAGTTAAAGATGGTCAGCCACATATTGTTGATATGATAAAAAACGGTGATGTACATTTGATTATCAATACCACCGAAGGTGCCCAATCAATTAAAGACTCTTTTTCCATCAGAAAAGAAGCAAATAACAACAATGTTTGCTTAACTACAACAATTTCTGGGGCGAAAGCATTTTGCAAAGCAATACTATTTATTGATAACTTTGATGCAACAGATATTAAAACTTTACATGATACTATTCATTAATCTTTTGTGAATTGTATGTATCATGATCAATTAAGTTTTCACTCTGTGCAACAACACATGTTATACATGTATCTCCGCTAACATTAATGCTAGTACGAAGCATGTCTAATAATCTATCGACCCCTAGTAATAGAGTTATACCTTCTAATGGTATGCCAACCTCTGTAAGTATTAGTGAAAGCATAAATATTCCGGCACTTGGTATACCTGCTGTCCCTATAGAGGCAATAGTTGCTGTAAATATAATTATTAGATAATCATTGAGTTCAAGATTAATTCCATAATATGAAGCTAGAAAAAATGTTGCACATCCTTGCATTATAGCCGTACCATCCATATTTATTGTAGCCCCTAATGGTATTGAAAAAGAAGCAACAGACTTATTAACACCATATTTATTTGTTACAGTATCTAATGTAAATGGAATCGAAGCATTGCTACTAGATGTGCTGAACGTGAAGAGAAACAAGCTTTTAAGTTTTGAATAATAAGTCTTAATCTTTAGATTTGAGAATATTCGTAGGATAAGAGAATATGTAAAAATAAAATGAATCACTAGAACACTGGCTACAACAAAAAAATACTTTAGCAGGGGTAAAAAAACATCGATACCTTGTAACGCAAATGTTTTCGTGAGCAAACAAAAAACCGCTAACGGAGTCATTTTTATGATGATAAGAACTATCTTATTAAATATTCTATTTAAGTTTTCAATTAGATTTATGAATTGCGTTACCTCAGTTTTGATCATAGCTGAAGCAACACCAATAAAAATCGCAAAAACTAATACTTGTATTATATTACCTGAGGCTAATGCTGCAAAAAAATTCTCTGGAAAAAAACTTAAAATTATATTTGTATCTGGTTGATTTAAATTTGCTGCTTCAACTATTACATTATTATTAAGAGACATCTCATAATCAATAAAACTTGATAAAAAAAGTGCTAAAGAAATAGCAAATATAGTCGTAAGAACATAAAGAGCAAATGTTTTAATACCAATCCTTCCAAGCGTTGAAATATCACTGACAGATACTATCCCAGAAATAATTGACACAAATATTAGTGGAAGCACAATCATTTTTAATAAAATTAAAAATAAGGAAGCTACAGTTGAAAGTATGTCATTAATGATGAATGTTTCAATGAATGTGCTTGGAAGTAAGAAAATATTAATGAAAATACCCAAAACTATACCAAATAGCATTGAGCTTAAGATTTTTCTTGTGAAAGACATAAAACTATTTAATGCATTTTAGGGCATCATCATAATTTGGCTCATTAGCAATTTCGGCTACGAGTTCAGTATGAATAATCTTGTCATCTTTATCGATGACTATAACAGCCCTAGCAGTTATGCCAGCTAATGGTCCATCAGTAATTAAAACACCATACTCTTTCGCAAAGTTTCTAGACCTCATCATAGACAAGGGTTTGATGTTATCTAATTTTTCTGAAGTACAGAACCTCTTCATGGCAAATGGCAGATCTGCGGATACAGCCAAGACTACGGTATCATTAAGTGATGAAGCTTTTTCGTTAAATACTGCAGTAGATTTTTGACATACCGGAGTGTCAAGACTTGGTATTATATTTAAAATCTTATTTTTGCCATTAAAAGTCTCAAGTGAGACATTATTTAGATCAGAGTCTACTAAAACAAAATCCATAGCCTGATCGCCCACAGCTGGGATATCCCCATTAGTATTAATTTTATTACCTTGTAATGTAATTGCTGTCATTTTGTAATCATATCATCAAAACACATGAATTCAATATTGTTAAGATAAAATGATATAATTATTAGATATGAAGAGGAGTAGTAAATCAAAACAATGGGCAGCTAAACATTCAAAAGATCCTTTTGTAAAAAAATCATTAAAAGATAAATATAGATCTAGAGCGGCCTACAAGCTTCAAGAAATAAATGATAAATATAAAGTACTATCTAATATTCATTCTGTTGTAGACCTTGGCTGTGCACCGGGTTCATGGTTGCAATTAATTAATAATTTTAATATTAAGAGCATCATAGGTGTTGATCTAAAAGAAATTGATCCAATAAATAACATCAGTTTTATTAGAGGTGATATTAATGATAAAACAATATCAAACAAGGTTTTGAGTTTAAATAAGAGTAAATATGATCTTGTTTTATCTGATATCGCCCCCAACATTACAGGTATAGGAGATATTGATCAGAGTAATTTTACTGAAATAGCGCATAATATATCAATATTCTGTAAAGTTGTTCTTAAAGAAGACGGAGCTTTGGTAATGAAGTATTTTCAGGGCAGTGGGCTCATAGATACAAAGAATATGTTTGATAAATACTTTAGTAAAACTAGTGTTTTTAAACCTATTTCATCAAAAAAGATGAGTAATGAGGTATACCTAATTTGTAATGGTTTCAAAGCCTGATACTATAGTAACTATAGCCAAAGAATTAATATTGATATAAGATGTAACTAGAATTTAGAATAATTCTAAATAATGAATCAAGAGAATTAGCGATTATGGGCGATTTAGTAAAAAATTTAGTAATCTGGACTGTAATTGCAGTCGTGTTGATGTCTTTATTTACGGGAATTAATAGTCGTAATACTGCGTCTGAGCAATATAGTTACTCTGATTTTATGCAACAAGTGCAAACAGGTCAGGTTGAAGCTGTAACAATATCTGGTCGTGAGATATCCGGTAGCTTCAAATCTGGTCAATCATTCATGACTTTCAGTCCAGAAACTGATAACTCTGCTTTAGTAGGTGAGTTATTAAAAAGTAAAGTAAAAATAGAAGGCAAGGCTCCTGAAAAACAATCATTTTTAGCTCAAATATTCTTACATTGGTTTCCATTCTTGCTCTTAATAGGTGTATGGGTCTTCTTCATGAGACAAATGCAAGGTGGTGGCGGAGGCCGTGGTGCTATGTCATTTGGCAAAAGTAAAGCTAAAATGCAAACAGAAGATCAAGTTAAAGTTACTTTTAGTGATGTAGCTGGTGTCGAAGAAGCTAAGGAAGAAGTAAAAGAACTAGTAGATTTTTTAAGGGATCCTGGGAAGTTTCAAAATTTAGGTGGTCAAATCCCCAGAGGTGTCCTCATGGTAGGCTCTCCTGGTACTGGTAAAACATTATTAGCTAGAGCAATAGCTGGTGAAGCAAAGGTGCCATTTTTCACAATATCTGGCTCAGATTTTGTTGAGATGTTTGTTGGTGTAGGTGCTTCCAGAGTTAGAGACATGTTTGAACAAGCTAAAAAACATGCTCCATGTATTATATTTATTGATGAGATAGATGCCGTTGGTAGACATAGAGGAGCTGGTGTAGGCGGTGGACATGATGAGAGAGAACAGACTTTAAACCAATTACTCGTAGAAATGGATGGTTTTGAAGGCAATGAAGGAGTTATCGTTATTGCCGCTACTAATAGACCAGATGTTTTAGACCCTGCATTGTTGAGACCAGGAAGATTTGACAGGCAAGTAACGGTCCCGCTGCCTGATATAAGAGGAAGAGAGCAAATATTAAAAGTCCATATGAAAAAAGTTCCTCTTGATGCTGATGTTGATGCTTCAGTT
>MDSV01201943.1_pt1 | contig 12739 bp, 6 predicted proteins | sample 810851 | NCBI WGS metagenome assembly MDSV01 (sample SAMN05326640, study PRJNA326480) | marine metagenome | isolation source: seawater | place: Atlantic Ocean: North East | collected 2012 | reverse complement strand
TTTTGTAGATATCCCTCAATATAAAAATAACTTAGAGGATGAGTATAACGAAAATGTAATAATCCCTTATTTTCAATCTCCGAAGTTTCCCCATTTTCTTTTTGTTTAAAATATTCTCCTTTGATCACTCCAAGAAAAGTAGCAGAATTATCAAATACATAATTATATTTAGTAGAATATGTGAACTCTGTATCTTTTTTATCAGTATTAACAAAATCTAAATCAAATTGAATCTCGAGATTTGAATTATCGGTATCAGTATTTCTCATTGCTTCAATGTTGACTTGTCCTTGAACGAAAGACATTATAGAAAAAAACAAGATAGCTGCTTTTTTCACGTTAATCCGTAACATCTATATAAACTTTTGTATTACTTTTACTTATATCTAGTGAACTACCACTTCCATTATAAATATATATTCTAAATTCTGTGAGTGTTTGTCCGTCAAATGCATCAAGACCGCCACTATTTGTATCTGCTTCCACTCTTTGAGCATGCATTAATGAATTGGTGTATTCATTTGTTGTCTCATCATCAAATCTTGCTTTATACATATTATTATAATTTATGTCGTATGAATCTCCACTTCCAGAAATTTGATCTCCTCTAAAAACTAACATTGCATTATTACTGTTACCAATGTCAACTGTTACACTAATGTATCGTAAATGACTTGAACTATTACCATTAAGTGATAACTCAAAATCTAAGTCTTTTATTCCTTTTCCGGCAGGTAAACTAACTGGAATACTTAAAATTCCAGTGGAGTTTCCACTAACGGTCAATTCAGTTTGATCGGAAGTGCTAAAAACAAAATTATTTTCTTCTGTATATGTTGTACCACCTGTATCTGCATCATAAGTGATATCAAACTTAATATTTGATACATTGATACTACTTCCACTAGAATTAAGTATGTGTAGCTGCCATTCTCCATTAATTTCTTCATCTACAAAAGTATTCAGCGATTCGTTAGGTTTAAATGAACCTATGTATGGTGCAGAACCATCATATATAAAAGTGGTTGCATCGGAATTAAACGAAGTACTTGTAAGCGTTCCTGAGTTTGAATCAATGCATTCTCCAGCTTGTGAACATTCTGTGCTTAACTGATCTCCTCCCATAAGCAACACTCTAGATTGATTAGGACTAGTTAATAATAGATTCATATATCTTAAATGACTGCTGCTATTGCCGTTTAAACTTACAGTTGCGCTAATGTGAACAACCTTTCCGTTGACATCAAAATTTAATGGATAAACCTGATATGAATTTCCACTCACACTTGATGGTGAACTTATTTCAACACTTTTTGTAGAGCGATTGTTAACCGTAATAGTTACAGTAGAAGTATTACTGTCATCTGTTCCATCATTTGCCTTGAATGTAAAACTATCGCTACCGCTAAAGTTCGAATTCGGTGTGTAAGTCACAACAGAACCATTAAGGCTTGTTGAACCATTAGATACGTCACTTACAATACTATAAGTTATACTATCACTTTCTATATCAGTTGAAGTCAGTGTTATATCTAATGCTTGATTTGTAACTGCAGTTGCTGATTGATTTGTGGTTACAGGGGCATCATTTATGGAAAGAATATTGATTGAAACACCAACAGTGTCACTATCAACTACTCCATCATTTACATACCATTTAAATGAATCTGTTCCAAAATAATTAAGATTTGGAGAGTATGTTATTTGTGAATTATTTACTGCTAATGAACCGTTTGAAGATTGGGTAGATATATTATAAGTCAATTGATCATTATCTACATCAGTAACGTATGGTGATAAATCAATAGTTAAATTTACATCTTCATTAGTTGCTACATCTATTGAAGTTCCAGTACCTTCAGAACCATTGGTTGCATATGAAGCAGTATTGCTATTACCAGATAAATCATTAAAACTTGTAGAAACACTATCAAAATCCCAGTAACCTACTAATCCATTGCTTATGTCTAAGGGGTTCTTTTGACCGTTATGCAACTCATTGACTTCTTGTTCCCCCATTGCTCCATCCCAAATAGCAGTATAATCAACAAAAGCATTCATATCATCTGCACTATTCCATGGTGTAAGTCCTATATAAACATCGGTATTATTATTTCCAAATAAGGTACTAAAATTACCAGAAACTAAAGATTGACCATCAATAAATAATTTAGCTTCTTTGGTTGTTGCGTTAAATGTTGTTGCGTATGTATGAAACAATCCGTCCCCAATATAATTGCTTAAATCTATAGTATCATCAAGTATGGATTCTTGTCCATAGAATGATAAGCCAAGTCTTGGAGTACCATTGTTATCTTCAATATAAAAATAAAACCCTTGATTCTGCGAACCTACACCTGCTGAAATAATTGAGCCATCTCCGTTATCAGGGTCTAAACTATTAATTCTCATTTTTGTAAAAATTGAGAAATTATTACTAAAATCTATATTAGAACCAAGATTTACATAATCATGCTCTCCACTTAGACTAACACAGCAATCATTTGTTGTAACAACGGGATTATCATTCACTGGATTGACCGTAATAGTAATGGTTGAGATGTTACTATCTGATTCTCCATCGTTTGCCTTATATGTAAAGGTTTCTACACCATTCCAATCTTGATTTGCATTATATGTTAATATATTTCCATTTATAGATTGCGTACCATTTATAGGGGTAGTTACTAAGGAGTATGTTAGAGCGTCTTCATCAGCATCGTTCCCTTCCAAAGTAATACCTATTTTTCTATCCATAATTCTGTTTTCATCTATAGAAACTGAAATATCATTAGTAGTTGGAGCTCTGTTACTATTTGGATCATCGCTTGATAAAACACCACCATATACATATCCATGTTTTCTAAAAGGAGAAATATCATAAGTTTTTTGATGTGATCCACCAAAACTATCTAAAGATTCAAATGGATAGTATGCAACTAAATCAGAATTTTGTACTGCTGATGCATCCATTGAATCACCGCTATTATACAACTGTGAAATCTCAGACTCACTCAAAACAGTTCTCCAGACTGCGAAGTCATCATAATAAGCTTGTAAGGTATGGTGATTTGGTTCCCAGCTAAACCCATTCAACTGCCATAAACGTTCTATTTGTGTGGTAAAATCTGTGGGAGTAAAATCAAAATTAATTTCTTCATTTCCGTTAAGATAAAGAATAAACTTCCCATTAGTATTATCAATAGTGGCTACAAAATGATACCAGACATCTTTTTGTAAAGTTGTTGAACCGGTTGAATTAATATTTACATTTGGACCATAAAAATAAATATAAGGTTTGTGAGGACTATTATTTGAAACGCCAATTCGCAGTGCTCTTGGGGTGTTTGAGTTATCTGATAACTGGTTTGCTAAAAATACTCCTGAATCTCCACTATCCCTCCAATCACCTGTATTTTTCACCCAAAAACTAACAGTAGCTTTATAATCAGGCTTTCCAAAACTATGCATTATTTCCCTAAAGTCTGCGTAACCATGAGTAGATACATCATCAAAGTACAAACTATTATTTGAAGCATATGTTCCACTTTCGCTTCGCTTGAAAACAAAATCATCAGTAAATCCAAAACCACTTCCATTTTCAATAGTAAATCTGTAACGACCATGATTTTCTTGCGTAGTGTTCATTAAATCATGATGTTCGTTGTTTCCAGAACTAAAATAGAGATCTGGAGATGGAGCTGTATAGTTAAAACCACTACCAACACCATCTTGAGACCAAAGAGTGCTCCAACTAGCATTATTCCAACCAGCGTTTGCACCCGAAAGATCATAATTTTCATCAACCTGAAGACTTAATTTTACCGATCCATTTGTATTAGTCCATCCTAGTGATTCTGAACTACCACCGATGACGAATTCTTGATCTCCACCATTTGGATAGGTAAAAGTAAAATCACTTCCTCCAACTATACTGAAATTATTACTATCAACAAAATTAGTGCCAGTACCAGCATCATATATTTTGATAAAGAATCCATCTCCAGTTGAAATGTTAGATGGGATAGTCCAAGCAAATGAATTAGCAGTACCTACATCACCATTTATATCCACTATCTTTTGTTCGCCATTCCACAATTCTATACCGGTATTTGTAAATCCTCCATCCCAAGTAAGTTGATATTGTGCCCCGATAATAAGTGACTCTCCTCCAACGGGATAGGTAATATTTACTTTTGATGTAGTTATTGAAACAGTTGCTATGTTACTATCAACAAGTCCATCGTTTACATAGTAAGTAAATGAATCATTTCCACTAAAATCTGAATTTGGAGTATATATAATAGTAGAACTTCCATTAAAAGCAACTGTACCATTTATAGGATTGGTATCAACAAAATAAGTAAGATTGTCATTATCGGCATCTGAACCTAAGAGATTTATAGATACAGATTGCTCAAAAGATGTCGATATACTAATATCTTCAACTGTTGGTGCTGTGTTACCTGAAGAATCTAAAATTGAAAACGTATTATCACTTTCATCGTATCCAATGGGAGGACTGTGTGGTCCTAATACCCTTACTCGATAATCATCACCGGTACCAACACTGCTAGGTATTGTCCAATTGAAAGAATTAACATTTCCAATTGAATCCGCTATTCTATATACCAATTGCCCACTTTTATATAAATCAATATGCGTATCTGACCAACCGTTGTTCCATGTAATAGTCACTGTATCATCATGGTTTAACGTTTCACCGCCATTAGGATAGGTTATTTCAATATTAGCAGCAACAACTACAGTAGCTGTAGCCGTGTTGCTACTAATGTTTCCATCTGTTGCACCGTATGTAAATGAATCATTTCCTGAAAATCCAGAATTGGGCAAATACTCCACCTGATTACTGCTATGTAAAGTGAGCGTTCCGTTGGATGCGCCTGAAACTATAAAATATGAAAGATTGTCTCCATCTATGTCTGATGCATTAAATTGCAAATCAACTGCTTCGTTGTGATTAGTTTCAGCAGAAATATTATTTGCAACTGGAGCATCATTAACAGAAATAACAGATATTGTTACTGTAGCAATATTAGAATCCTGTGAACCATTGTTAGCTCTATACGTAAATGAATCAGAGCCATTATAGTCTTGATTAGGGGTATATGTTACATTGGAGCCTGAAATACCACTTAACGACCCATTTGATGGATTAGAAACTATACTATATGTTACACTCTCTCCTCCTGGCGAGCTACCATCTAACTGAATAGTAACAGAAGAGTCTTCATTAACAGTTGATGATACATCATTTGCTTCTGGAGCGTTTGCTACCAAATCAAAACAACAAATACTTGATGAAGTGTTAGATGCAACATTGGAAATGACTTTAAATCCTATATTATTGGTTGGATTAGAATTAGTAGTATTTAATACATACGATGTTCCAATATAGCTCGATTCTAGAGTTTGAATAATATTGGTGTCGTTATTTTGAATAACTGCAATTTGTACCGGCTGTTCAGCATGGGTGTTAGTCCAATCAAAAGAGATTTGATCTCCTTGCACTACAGTATTTCCAAAACTAGAATTTGTAATGGATATTTGCTGATTCATTATAAAGAAAGAATTAAATGAAACTGAAGCGTTTTGATTTGCAACAATACTTACTGATTTTGTTTGAGTATACTTTTCAAGTCCTCCACCAAGTAAATCTACCTTAATAGGAATAACGCTAACAGCTAATCCATCTCTTGAGTAAGAAGCTGAACCGTTAATAATTGGAACTGTGGTTGGTTGACCATTATTTAGTGTTACTCGTACTGCATCTATATCAGCAATTTGATTTTCAGAAGTTTCTATATTTAGGTTGTTATCTAAATCATTTTCATTTCTGATTCTAAAACTTCTAAATACATCGTCTGAGTTGATAACATTTGTTTGTACTTCTTTATTCTTTAAAGGTGTTAACTCAAAATCGTCTTCATCTAGCTTAACTTCAACATCTACCTCATTTTCAACTTCTGAGCTTTCCTCATAAGTTTGTTTTTGAATGGTTAGATTTACTCCACCAAATTGTTGTGTTTTTTTATCATCACAAGACTGGATGAAAATAAATAGTATTAAAAGTGTTAGAAATTTTTTCATTGTAGATAAAATACAACAAAAATTATGTATTTTTACATTTTAATTATTCTATATTAAATTTTGGAACATCAAAATATTTAATTTCTGGTTTCGATGTTATTGAAGTTTTATTTACTTCAATTACTGATTTTGTAGATTTACTACTAGCATTACTTATATATATTAATCCTTCAATTTCATTATTAACAAGTACAACTCCAGAAGCAACATATGATCCTTGTATTTTAGATACATCATAAAACAAAGATGATTTATCTGATAAATAATCCGCATATGAAATTGTAGTCAACTCATCATTAAAATTATAAAAATACAATGCTGCAACATATAAACCATTTGAAGGTTCATAATAGTCACCAGCTAAAAGATACATAGCTGAAGAATTATCTTCATCATAAAAAGTGCCCATTGCATAACTACTATCTTCAGAATCAAATATAAATTCAGTAAGTTGTGAATTAACTACATGTGATCTAAGCGCTGCAATAGCAAGGCCAGCTTGTTCACTAGAAATCCAAAAATAATCTGCATTCATTTGTGTAAGATCTACTTCGGTTAGAGTTAATGATATATCAGTTGAAGATGCTCCATTATTAGCTATAACTGTACCACCAGTAGAAGGATTAAAATTTGACCAACCATAATAATTAAAAAAATTTCCATTGGAATTACCATTTGGAAAATATTTTGATATAATAATACTATTTTGATAATTAACATCTATATCAATAGAATATTCATCGCCCGATGTTTGATGCCAACCCCAGTTACTTACATAAGTAAAATTACCGCCAGAAACGTCAACCGATATTATTCCAGGATTTTCACCATAAGAAGAACCTTCATTATAGTGATTAGAAATTGCAAGGTAATTAGACCCATTGCTTGTGTATGTAGCAATTCCGGTTGCAACTCCAGATGCTCCTATACTTGACAAGTAATTTAAATTCTGCGTAAAAGCATGAACACTGAAAGTAGCATCTGTATCATTGCTAATTGTATATATATTTCCATTATTACTTTGAACTACATGTTCAAAACCTCTCCCTTGAGTACCTTGAGTTGCCTCAGCAAGAACATTTCCTTCTAAATCTATTTTAAGCAAAAGACCATCATATGATGATCCGTCCAATAGATAACCAGCGGCTAGAATACTACCATCTTGAAGCTCAATAATTTCTTTGAAACGAGCACCATTATACATAATTATTAAATCATTTGAAAGTAATTGGAATGGCTGAGTATCGATAAAAGTATTAGAAATAGTAGACTGAATACGTATTTTAACACTTTCACCTGATGATTCACCTTGCGTATCCCAAGAATAAGATGTCCCTACAAAATCATTTTCAACTGTTTTTGTCTTAACCCAGACACCTCCAACTTGGTCCCATCGTTCAATATTTACTGGTTGCTCAGCATGTGAATTTGTCCAGCTTAAATTAATGATATCTCCTCCATCATAAGTTGTCTGAAAAGATGAAGTAAGGTTAATACTTTGATTGGTAATAGCAAATGCATTAAAGGACGTTGAAGCCGTTTGATCTGCAATAATAGTTACGGATTTTGTTTGAGTGTACTTTGTTATACCAGCTCCTGTTAGTTCAACTTTGATACTTGCTGTACCCACAGAAAGTCCAGATTTAGAATAAGAAGCACTACCTCCTACTATAGACACAGTAACAGGGGAAGAATTATTAATAGTAATTCGAACTGCATCTACATCTGCAAACTGTGACATCGAACGGTTATTATTAATATTTTCAGCTAGTTCTTCTGAAGGTTTATTGAAGGTTAATTTTATAGCACCATACTTATTGCTTTCGGATTCTTTGATAACATCATCACAAGATAGAATGAAAATTAATGCAAATATTGAAAGAAAATTTTTCATTTTATTAAGGTATAGTAATTCCTATATCAACTCCACCAGTAGGATCAGAACCTCCACCGCCACCGCCACCTCCAGCAGCTGCTAAAACAACAACTAAAAGCAGTACTAGTATTAACGTCATATTTGAACCACCGTCATCTTTTTTATTAGATGCTTGCTGTTGTGAAGGCACTCTTGTTGGTTTTGGTTTAGCAACAGGTTTTACCTGATTCCTCGGTTTTGAAGACCTCACAGTTTTAGTAGAAGATTTTGAATTACTTTTATTAACAGAAGATGACACTTGTGTATTATTTTTATCTAGCTTAAGAGAAATTTTAGCAAAATCACTATTTTCAACCCCATCAAATACCTGAAAAATAATATCATCCTCATCTACTCCTCTAGTATTTTTATAACGATATTTACTTTTAGTTCCACGTACTTTTTCTAGAGAACCAAAAGGTTGTTTATAAACCTTTACACTTAACCTTGAATCATCAACAACATCCGGATCACTTCCTTCTAACTCAATAGTGAACTCCTCAGAAAACGAACCAGTATACGATCTGCTGATTGCTGAAGGTTTTTGATTAGTAACTTCAATGAGAATCGTAGCTGTATTACTTCGAGCTCCATTGGAATCTTCTGCTCTATAATTAAACGTATCTTGACCCACAAAACCTCTGTTTGGTCTGTAGGTAAATTTATTATCATCGTCAGAACTTAATCTTCCATTAGACGGGTTTTTAGTAACAAAATACTTTAATTTATCTCCATCATCGTCTTGACCTTGGAAAAAATCTTGATAATCTGTATCATGCAAAAGTTTAACGTTAAAACTTCTAGCAACTGGAACTTTATTTACCTTTGTAATTTGAAGATTAAATACAATTTCATTACTGTAATCAGCTCCATCAAAGACTCGATAGGTAAACTTATCAGATCCAGTAACATTTCTGTTGGGAGTATAAGTAAATTGTCCTGGCACTCTATTATTTGTATAAAGCTTGCCTCGAAGTGGTTGACTTATAATCTCATAAACTAATTTATCTCCATCGCTATCGCTTCCTTGTAAAATAAAAGTTTTTTCAGAATCTTGTCTAACACTTTCTAATCCACTTTTAGCAACAGGTTTTGTATTTGAAACTTTAATTGAAATTGTTTTTGGCTGACTTCGAATAGCAAAACCATTTTTATCGGTATAGCTTACAAAGTAATCAATACTGTCTGATCCGGTAAATGCACGATTTGGAGTATATATTAATTTATTTCTATTGGTTATTCTAGCTTTACCATTGGTTGGTTGACCAGTAATTTGAAATGTTAAATCGTCTGCTTGAATATCTTGATTTCCAACAACAGCTGATAAAAATGTTATAATATCTTTACCATGCTTTCCTGAAATAGAACGGTTTTTAATGACTGGAACTGCAGCACGACTATCAAGACTATTTACGTTTAAAATGGGTTCTCTATTAAATTTATCCATTAATAAATCTGCTAATTGACTAGTCAGCTCTCTTTTAATGGACTGTCCTCTTTCTCTTGTGTTTCTACCCTTAATATCAATATAGCGCGTACTATTGATTTCATTTCCAGACTTCACTTCTACTAAAGTTAATCTAACTTCAAACTGAGTAGCAGAACTTCTTTGATCAACTTCAGTTATTGAAACATCTCTAAGCAGTTTTAAGTCTGTAGTAGTAAGTCTACCTAATTTGTCTGCAGCAGAACCAGATGTAACATCGTCAACCATTTCTTGCAGACTCTGCTCTTTAGAGGCTTCAAAAAAACTGGACCAACTTGTGGCTTTAAATGTCTGATTCCAACCAGCTTCATCCGTTAAGAGAATAACTTCACTTAATGCTTCTTTCAAATAATTATCAAAAGATCTATTATAAATGACATTTCTTGATCCATTAAATTCTAGTTTGGGTGATTCGTCGTTGATTGAAACAACAAGAGTTTCAAACTGAGAAAAGAGTGATGTATTTATTGAAATAAATAATAGGACTATTTGTAAAAGTTGTTTCATTTTTTCTAAATTGAACTAATATAATTAAAAAAACAGATAATTATATCTAAAAAATTAAATTATTTTTTATTTTCTCTGAAAGCTTTATACCCTCTTTTTTAAGGTTTTTCTTTAACTTATCTAAAGCTTCATCATATCCAATGTAGGATAATCCTTTAATATTTGGAATTTGAAGTGTAAAAAGAGTGTATCCATTTAAATTATCAACAAAAGATATACTTACTTCTTCCAATAAATGTATATATGTATTAGTAAAAGAATTCATCTTCCTTTCGTAATCAAGCGCTTCAACTCTTAAACTGTACATTGCATCATCATTGTTTTTAAGTTGAACAGAAATTGAGTTAGTTAAAATATTATTAAAAGTTTTGAGAATTGCGTTTTCTATTTCAGAATTTTCAAAGTTATGTTCAAAGTTCATAACTAGTGGTTCAGGTTTTATCGTAAAGCTGAATTTAGGATCATCAAGGTTTAGATCTTGAAAAATATAGTGAGATACGATTGTGCTATTATAATTCAACGTAATGGAAAGTGAAACAAATGAAGAGTTTTTAATATCTGAATTGATAGGCATTAGTATTTCACCCATAGAATTAAAATAATATCTATTAGTATTTTGAAAAAAATTAATATCTGCTGAACTATTTATTACGTTTAATTTAGATGAATTTGAAAAAAAAGAAATCTTAAGATTGTTTGGTCTAGTTTCATAAATCGAATATGGTAAAGTATAAGTAAACTTTGGCCTAATTGATGACAACGATTTCATATACTCATTTTTTAATTCATTTTTTGCTCTGCTTACTTTTCTTTGATAACTAGGATTAATAAGACCGAAATAATTTCCATCAATGTTTTCATATAAAGAATTTATAAAGGACAAATAGTCATATAGTACAGCAAAATCAGTTGGATTTAATGAATCAAATTCTGCCAAAGATGAAATCAATGAAGATCGTTGTTTGTTTGAAAAGGTACTTTTATTTAATTTGATAAGCGTGTAATACTGTGAATCGCATTTTCCTTGTGAAATAAGCTCATATTCAAACCCTTGAATCCTTGAAGAAATATCTAAGCGAAAATTCATATCCTCTTCAAATTGCGAAGTTGAATTATTTAACTTCTCTTTAATTTCTACATTATAACTTGAATTAACATTAGAATATATTGAAGAAGAAAGATTAGATATTGCTCCTCTTAAAGTTTCTTGAGAAACTTTTTTTATTTTAGACTTTCTATTTAGATCTTGAACAGAAAAGCCATACCAATAGTTATCATTTTGTGAGTTTAACTCAAAAATCGATTGACAATCTTGTGCACTGCTTAAAGAAATAAACAGCGCACAATAAATTGCATGCTTTATGAATTGCATTATTTAATATTAAATCTCGCCAGAAGCTTTTCTAGCTCTCAACTTAGCAATTTCATCATCTAAGTCTTCTAATGCATTTTCAGCTGCTTCTAACTGTTGTTGGGCTAAAAGAGCTTTTCTTTTGGCCTCATATTTATCAGCTAGCATTTCAAAATCAAAAGTTGTTAATACAAATACATCCATTCTACCATCTGGTGTTCTGCAAGGTTTACGCTTTAAAACTCTAAACCCTTCTACTTTCCCATCTACTACAGATTTAAAAGCAGCAGAAAAGAAATTTGCATCATTTTCAGGTAGACCAGAATCAATCATTACATCCTTAATAAGTCCTTCCACGAATGCTTCTTCTGCAGCAGCCATTTGTGTTCTTGCAACATTTTCAGCTCTTAATACTGCAGTGTTGTAATCTCTACCATTCCCTGAGTAAGCAAATGTGTTTGTTGGAACTTCAAGTACCCACTCTGGCATGCATCCTAAATCATTCGAAGTAGGTGTTTGAGCAGTCGATGTTGATACACTTGGACTGCTTGATCCGCATGATATGAATAGAAATAATGCTAATGTCATTAAAATATTTTTCATAGTTTCCTCGATATATTATTATTTTCAAATTTTACTCCCATTTATTATAAAAAAAAAGGGTTTTGTTTAAGCATTTAATCAATATGCTTATTAACATACAATTACTAAAAAGACTTTAAGATGGCCATCTATCATCATTAAAGGTTATAGAAAATTGGAACAAAAATTTATTATAATTGTTAATAAATTGAGAAAGAATTTTGAGGCAACTAAAAAGGAGCCGCAATGCTAATAAACTTATTCTTCTCACTCTCAATTCTAATATCTCAATTATACACTTCTAATACATTTGAGTTTACTGTATTTGATAAAACAGTATTAATTCAAGATACTGTCAAACCAAAAGACAACCAAAGAATCGATGAGGATGGAATGATTGAACGTACTTACTTTTCTAGAGAATTGATGAAAGATTATGACATGTCTTTTTCTGAAGCATTTAGAAATGCTAGAAAATTGAAAGGTCCAGGGCAAATATTTGTTTGGAATGGAAAGCATTACACAACCAATTACTATTATGAGGTTCTAATTACAATTGGAGATCAGGTAACAGAAATCAATTATGATGAAAAAACGTATAAAACAGTAGAAAGACGTAGTGAGACTATTGCAGTCAGATCTTATAAAGATAGTGATAAAAATTTAATTACATATACCTATCTAGATAATTTATAAAAGTTTTTTTATTTGAGTAGCTGCATCAATAATTGCAGATTCTGAAGATCTAAACTTCCACCCTAATATATCTTTAGCATTTCTAGCATGA
>MDSV01198376.1_pt1 | contig 12739 bp, 6 predicted proteins | sample 810851 | NCBI WGS metagenome assembly MDSV01 (sample SAMN05326640, study PRJNA326480) | marine metagenome | isolation source: seawater | place: Atlantic Ocean: North East | collected 2012 | reverse complement strand
GTCCACCGCGACGCAGTGCCACCTGGTGAGGAACGCGAACAGCGCCGCCGTCCTGGGCGTGGTCCCGTCGCCGACGGCGACGCACGTCACGGCGGCGTCCGCCGGGTCCACCAGGCCGCGCTCCGCGCCTCGCGGGTACAGGAAGCTCCGCGCCGCGTTGTTCGCGGCGAAACTCTCCGTGAGCTCCTTCGCGTCCGGGAACAGGCGCAGGCGCACAAGCTCGGGGGCGCACGCCAGCTTGAGCAACTCGGTGACGTATCGCGAGTGGCTCCGACCCGAGAGGAGCGCCGCGTTCGAGCGGTTTCGCGACCGTGCGGGGTCCAGGAGCGCCCTCTTCGCACGCGCCTCGGCCGACGCCGCGCGCCGACGCGCGTGCCGCCACTCGTCGTCCACCGGGTTCGCTCTCCCGTTCGCGCCGAGACACTCGGCGTCGCGGCGGGTCATACCCGCGGGCGCGGGAGGTGCCGCGGCACTCGCGTCGCACGTGACGCCGATCGCGCCCCGCCTCCGCGCGAGTCGCGGCGCGCCGAACGCCTTCGCACACGCGATGCCGAAAAGGCTCCCGAAGACTTTCGGGGGGACGCCTTCTTCGTCCGCGGGTTCCCCGGCGTGCGCGGCGCGGTCGGCGACGAACAGGGCGCGCAGCGTCTCGACGTCGAGGTAGTGCGCCTCCGGGGCGCGTCGCAAGTTGGTGCGGCGCATCCAGGCCTCGAGCTCGTCCATCATCTTGCGCCCGTCCACGGGGGGAGCGGGCACCGCCGCCGCCGCACCCGCATCGGACGCGCCGACCGCCTCGCCTCCGCCGGACGCCGCGCCCGCGCTCCCTCGGCCCGCGTTCTTCTCCCACGGCCGCGGCGCGCGCACGAACGTGACGCGCGGCGCGAACGCGTCGCTCTCGTCGCGCGACCCCATCGCGCGCGCGCGAGTGGCCCCGGGCGTTTCGCGAAAGAAAAGGCAGCGAGGATGCGCGGGCGTTTTCCAGGTGGGGAGTCGTCCCGATTGATGGCAGCACGGCGTGGACTGATCAAAGCGACGATCATCAGCTCGAGCGCGAAAAATCCTTCAGCAGACGCGCGCGCGTTCCGCCGCGAGCCGCTCGCACTCCCTCGCCCTGTTCCAGTGCTCGATGCTGAGCTCCGTCTCCCCGCGGGCCAGCGCGGCGAGCCGAGACATGGTGAGCCACCTGTGGAACGTCTCCTGCGTGGCGCTCGGGTCGCTCGCGCGCGCCGCCACCATGGCGCGCTCGATGTCGGCGCCGGCGTCGGCGCCGATGGCGTGGCTCGAGCTCCGCGCGCGCGCCACGAAGGCGCGCATCTCCGCCAAAGACGCCGCGGTTTCCCGGGCGACGCGCGGCTCGGCGGTCAGGCGCAGCACCACGCTCGCGTCGAGCCCCTCGACGATCCCGCGCGTCCGCGACGCGGAGACGGCGATCACGCTCACGTCCGTCGGCACGCGCGCCGCGTGAAACTGGAAATCCATCTCCAGCTCCTGCGTCTGCGCCAGGTCCGCCAGCGCGCGCGCGTTTCTCACGCCGCGCTCGTTGAGAGAACCAGCCGACAACGCCGTCTCGTCCAGCACCAGCGCCGTGCCACTCGCGAGCTGCAGCGGCCCGCTCCGCAGCCGATTCGTGGCGTAGTCCTTGCGGGGCGCCCAGGCGCGCGCGTTGAGCGACGCGATGGACAGCGGCAGGTGCGCCGTCGCCGGCGCCAGCGTCGCCAGCGCCTCCGCCAGCGCCTCCGCCACCGCGCCGCTCCGTCCGCTTTCCGTTCTTTCGGGCGCGCCGAGCAGCGTCACGCCGAACTTGCCGATGGGCATGCCGTCGCTGCGCGTGTGCACGCGCGCGAGCAGGGAGAACAGGACGAACTCGGCGGCGAGCGCGTCGCCGCCCAGCGGCGCGGCCAGGAACGCCAGCAGCTTCTCGCGGATCTCCGGGCCGCGCCGAGCGAGGCGCGGCGCGAGCGCGGGGCCGCGGAACGCCGTTTCGCCGTCCCGTCGCCGGGGCAAACCCCAGGGTTCGGATGATCGGTCCGGACCGTCCGTCGACGAGTCTGCGTCGTGTTCCGCGAGGGAGCCCTCGACCGAGCGCTCTGCCGCGACCGCGAACGCCTGCGGCGAGGCTCTGCGCGCGGCGAGAACGTGGAACCGGGGGACGATCGAGGTGGGCGGGTTGTGCGCGCGCTCCTCGTCCATAAACTCGAAATCCAAACCCGCGTTCGCGGCGTTTGCGTTTGGAGGCGCGTTCGCGCTCGCCTGGCCCGCCGCCTGGTTCGCGAACACGCCGAAGGTCTCCGCGGACATTGCCTGCATCTCCTCCGCGAGCGCGGGCGCGATGCCGAGCACGCCCACGAGCTCCAGCACGTCGTTCAGCTTCACGTCGTCCTCGTCGTCGTACATCTTGACGATGCACGGCGTCGCCGCGAGGAAACCCGGCGGGGCCTGCTCCGTCCCGAGAGGAAGGTTCAGCGCGTCCTCCGGAGACACGTCCCCGCCGGGGTGCACGTACACGGCGGCGCCACCTTCCCGTTGGCTATTTTCAGATCCCGTCTCGTCGTTCCTGAGCGCTTTAGCGGCGCGTGACGACGCCGCGCCCTCCGCGGCGCCCGCGGCGGCGACCGCGGCGGCGACCGAATCCGCCGCCGCGTCGGCGCAGTCGTCCCCGGCGTCCATCTCGACATCCTCGTCGCGCGCCCTCTTGTCCTTCTTGTCCGCGCGGTCCTCGCTGACCTTCGCGGGCGTGCTCGGGGGGGCGCCGACGCCCGCGCCGTCCAGACGCCGTACCCACGCGCTCTCGCCGGGCACGGGCACGCAGTACAGCACACGTCGCTCCCAGATTTTGCGATCTGCGGGCTGGCCCGGCCCGTCGCTGGGTCCGAGATCCTCCGAGTACTTGGTGGTCCGCCAGCGCCCGCCGGCGTCACGGTACGCGCCCACGTAGTACTCGGGGTTGTACATGTCTTGGACCATGCACCTGAAGCGCACGAGCGCGCCGGGGGGGACGTGCTCGACGCCCACGGCGTTGATCTCGGGGACGCGCTCCACGAGCGCGCGCGAGCTGAGCTGCGCGATGCCCTCGCGAAACGCCGCGCGCACGCCCCAGTCCCCGTCCTCGACACCGGCGGCGGGGGAGGCCACGGCGGCGTCGAACAGCGAGGAGACCGTCCCGAGGGGGTCGGTCACGCACCGCGGGAGCTGCGCTGCCATGTCTCTGTCGGTGCGACGTCTGCGCCCGCGCGTTCGCGATCTGGCGGGAAAACCGGCTGGCGCGAGTCACGCTCGAACGCGACACGACGCGCGAGATTTTCCCCGAAAAACGATTTCACAGACTACTTTCAGTACAAGACTCTGTCGTCGGCTTCGTCGCCTCCGCGTCGCGCGCGCGTCAGAAAGCAAACCGAGTGACCGACCGAGATGATCACCACGAGCGATCGCAGTAGGGCGTTTGCCAGCACAGGCCCCCGAGCGCGGCGAGCGCTATCCCCGCGAGCGCGGCGCCGAAGGCGACGCCGCCGTCGGCGCTTCGCCGGTTGCGCCGCCGCGCCACCGGCGCCGCCGTGCGCGTCGCCGCCGCGAGCGACGCCGCCGCGGTCGCCGCCTGGAACGCCACCGCGTTCGCGCTGGCCCACCCCGCGCCCACCCAGCCCTCCGCGCCGAACCCGAAGCGCCAGGCGACGAGCAGAGCGGCGGGCTGCGCCAGCGCCGCCAACGCCACCGCGCGCGCGGCGGCCCAGCGGTCCCCCCCCGCGGCGAGCGCGCTCCAGCCCACGACGCACGCCTTCGGGAACGTCCTCGTCGCGGCGGGTAACGCGGCGTGCCCGCCGTGCGCCGCCGCCGCGACAGCCAGCGCCGCGCCCTCGCTCGCGCCCGCCCACGCGCACGTCCAGACGAGCACCGCGTGCGCGCCTCGGAACGCCCAGAGACCCGCGGAACCGGAACCCGGACCGGAGGGACCCGACGCCTCTCGGTGGAGCCCGAGCCCGCTCGCGCGCTCGGGGTCGTCGCGGCGCGCGGGCGACGCGCCAACCTGCGCCTCGAAGTCGGCGTCGGGGGAGGGAAACTCGGAGAAGTGCGCGTCCTTCTTGGCGTCCGCGCGCCGGGCCTCGGCCTCGGCGCGCCCGAGCGCGCGCTCCGCCAGGAGCAGGTGCGCGAGCGCGCCCACCGCGGCGCCGAGCGCCGCGGGGAGCCACGGCGCGTCCCCGAAACGACACCGCCGAAACGCATCCGCCAGCCTCCCGAACCCGACCGCCGCGCCGGCGCCCGCCGCCGCGCCCAGCAGCTCGGCGCGCTCCGGCGCGAACCCCCTCGCGCCGCCGCCGCCGCCGACGCCGACGCCCCGGAACCGCTTCGAGCGCGTCGGCGACGACGGCGCCGCGTCGTCCGCGAAGGGCACCAGCCGGGTGACCGCCGCGGCTGCCAACGCGCACAGCAGGGGCACGACCATGGTGGCCAGCGCCAGCGCGGCGACGGTGGCGGCGTCGCCGGACGACTCGCCGCCCGTCGCGTTCCCCGTCCCGCTCAGTTCAACGCCGACTCCGGCGCCCTCTCCGGCGCCCCCCCCCACGGTGGCGCGCGCGTACTCGGCGGCTCTCATGGCCGCGGCTTTTCTCTCCGTGGACGCCGCCGCGAGCCGGTCCAGCGCCTCGGCGGCGGACTCGCCCCCCGAGGACCGCTCGACGGGCACGAACGAGCCGGCGGTGAGGGTCTCGCCGGCGCCGGGCTCGACGCGCGGTCGCGTTCGCGGTCGCGGTTCGGGGTTTCGGTCCGTCGAAACCGTCGAAACCGTCGCGCCGTTTCCGTTCGGCGCCACTAACCCGTACGTTCCTTTCGACGCGAACGCGCGATGCTCGTCCGAACCGCGATCGCCCGCCGAAGGCCAGCTCAGGCCCACGCTCGCCGCGTCCGCGCGCTCGAGCGCTTCGGTCCACATGCGGAACGCCTCGAGCGCCGCCGCGGCGACGGTGGCGGCGGTGGCCACCGCGCCGGCGTCGGCGCCTTCCAGCGCGTCCGGCAGCAGCTCCGCGACCGTGATCCAGATCATACACCCCGCGGCGAAGCCCATCCCCAGCGGCAGGAGCGCCGCGAAGGTCTCCACGAACACGAACGCCGGGACCGCCAGCAGGGGCTGAGGGAGCGACGTCACCACCGCCCAGCCCGCGCACTTCCAGGGAGACACGCCCCGCGCGGCCAGCACGGTCGCTACCGCCATCCCTTCCGGCACGTTATGCGCGCCGATCGCGAGCGTGACCAGCGTGCCTTGCGTCCACCCGCGTTCGCCCCCGAAGGAGACGCCCACGCCCGAGCCCTCGCCCAAGGAGTGCGCGGTCATGATCCCCACCATGAGCAGCGTTTTCCGCGCATCCGCGCCCCGAAGCAGCCCGAACTTGACATCCTCCTGGTCCCGGAGCGCCCTCTGCGTGAGCGCGATGAACACAGCGCCGAAGCAGACGCCCACGACGACGAGGATCGCGCCGTGGGGCTCGCCCTCGTGCACGAGGTCGAAGGACGCCGCGAGCATCACCCCGCACGCCAGCGCGTTGGCCAGCGCGGCGAGCCGCGGGGAGAGGCGACGCACGAAGAAGAAGGGGAGCGCGCCCAGCCCGCTCGCGGCCGCCATGAGCAGGGTCATGAAGAACACCGCGCCCACGGTGGGTGCCGCGCCGGTCATGGGAGCGTCGGGGGATGACACATCGCCCGCGACGTCCATCGCGGGGGCGTCCACCATGGTTTCGTCCGTCCTCGGTCTCCCGGTTCCGTCGTCCTCGAATCAAACGCGTCGATCTGTAAATTCGGTGCCGTCTCCAATCGGATCGAGTCGCACGGCTCCTATCTATCCCGCGCGACCCTCCGGCTCCGATCGGTCCGCCGACGGCGCGCGATCCTCACGGAAGCGCACTTGCCGAGCTCGCGAGCCGAGAGCCGCACCACCCCCTGGGTGCGCTCTGAGTCTGGCCTATCCCCCCGGGCCGCGGCCTTGTGAGTTCCGACGTTTTCCGTTTTCGAGGCTGAAAATCGAGCACTCACATGAGCTGCCTGCCGCGCGATCTGCGTCGCCGAAACGTTTCGAACGCCACACTGCGGCTTTTCATAAGCTGGGACGCGGCGATGGCGTCACCACCGGATTACTCGCACACGGTGACCGTCCGATACAGCGAGTGCGATGCCCAGGGTGTCGTGTTCAATGCCCACTACCAGTCGCTGTGCGACGCGGTGATGGATCTTTGGGTGCGGGACCGGTTGGGAAAGCCGTGGCAGTTGTCGAAAGGGAGCGACTTCTCCATGGTTCGGTCGTCGCGCTTCGAGTACCTGTCACCCGCGAGGTTCCTGGACGACCTGGTCATCAAGGGCCGGATCTCGAAGTGGGGAACCAGCTCGTTCGAGCTAGCGTGGGAAGGCACGGTTGCAGACGAGGCTGGGTCCGTCCGTGATGTGTTCCGTGGCTGGATGACCCACGTCTGCGTGGAAACGGCGCCCGACGGGTCGCGCAAATCCACCAAAATCGATCCCGAGTTCAGGACGAAAATCGTCGCCGGCAGCGGGAGCCCGCGCGCGCGGTTGTGAAGGTGCTCGGTCGTACGTAGCGTGATGAATGATAGCTGCCGTAACAATACACGTAGCCCACAAATAAAGAATGTGTGACCCTCGAACAGACGCTTCGTCTGTTCGTCATCCGGACAACATGCACGCCGCGAACGCGTCGTTGCCGTAATCGATGAAGTCTTCGAAGGCGATGAACGCGTCACCCTTGCGCGACGGCATGGGTTTCTGTTTCGGCCCGCCTCGCTCGTCGCACGTCTCAAACTTCGAGTCCACGGTCCCGAGCCCCGCGCTCTGGCGCACACCCCGCTTGCCTCGGTTCGTCAGCACCTCCCACGCCGAGCTCAGCTGCTCCTCGGGGACGTTCCTGTGCCCGCGGCGCATCTCGTTCAAGTCGCCGAGCAAACACTCGAGCTCGCTCTCGTCCAGCACGCCGTTGTGATCGGCGTCGTAGCGTTGCCAGAGCGCGCGCAGGACGCTCTCCGGGACCACCTCCGTGACCTTGGCCTGCTCCAGGAGCCAGGCGCCGCTTTTGGGGCGCCACGGCGCCTCCACGTACTCGGAGGAGGACATCTCCGCCAGCCGCGACGCCGCGCGGTCCCACGCGAACGCCTCGTCCACGCGCGCGTCGACGTTTTTTTTCGTCTCCTCTTTGTCCGCGCCCGCGGATGAAGCGGCGGATCCCGCGAAGAGGCGTTCGGGCGTCTCCGCCGCGACAGCCAGAAGCTTGACCTTGTGCTCGTACAGAACGTCCACGAAGGTGATGAAGCGGCGCATCAAGTCCACGCGGTCCATGGTCATGCGCGGCACGCCTTCCAGGCCCACGGTGTGGAACACGGAGGCGATGGCGGTGTAGTCGCCCGCCCCCAGCGCGCTGGCGCACGCCTCGTCGAAGGTGAGACGCGCCACGCCTCCGGACGCGCGGTTGACCCGGATGCGGCGGCCGCTCATCGCCACGTCCACCATGACCATTCGGTCGTTCTTCGCGAGGCGCGAAAGGCGCGAAGTGAGCCACGCGTCCGCCGAAGCGAGCGCCTCGGGGTCATCACCCGGCGCCACCCGCCACGTCCCGCTGCGCGTCTCGCGTCTTTTTCGCGCGTCGCGTCGCTCTTCGCCTACGGGTTCGCCTTCGCTCGCGCTCGCGTCATCCGCGGCGTGCCCCGTGAGCCTGTAGTCCCTGCCGCTGCGCATCTCGTGCACCGCGCACCGCGCCTGGATCGCCGCGATGCACGGCACGAACTGCGCGCGGTTGAGCCCGTTTTTGTACAGCTCCGCCGGCGCGCGATTGCTGGTGGTCACCAACGCGACGCCGTCGGCCCAGAGCCGGTCCAGCAGCCGCCGGATGATCATCGCGTCGGCGACGTCCACCACCTGGAACTCGTCCAGGCACAGCACGGAGGTGTGCCTGGAGATCTCGGAGGCATATAGCGCGACGGTGTCTCGTGACTTCGAGCCGCCCGCCTGCCCGAGCTTGTGCAGCGCGTGGTGCGTCGCCAGCATGAACGAGTGGAAGTGTTCGCGTTTCTTGTGCTTTCCGGTTTCCCCCGGGAGGCACGCGAACGCCAGGTCCATCACGAACGTCTTGCCGCAGCCGGGGCCGCCGTGCAGGTACACGCCCCCGCTTTGAGGCGCGGCCGGGCGAGAGGAGGCCGAAGAACCGCTCGCGGAGGACGTAAACAAGTCCGTGAACCAGCTCCCTTCCTTCTTCTCCGGCTTCGCGCGCGGGGTCCCCGCGGAACCGCCGCCCGCGTCCGCGGAATCGTCGGTGCCGACGAGCCTGGCGTGCAGGTCGTCCAGGACGCGGATGGCGTCCCTCTGCGCGTCATCCGGCCGCAGCACACCCTGCGCCGCGAGCCTCGCGTATGCCACCGAAGGCCTCTCCCCGGGGCTCACCAGCTTGGAGAAGTCCAGGGTCACCGGCCCGATGTCGTCCTGCGCATTCTCGACGGCCGCCTGCGCGGCGAAGAAACGGTGGTGTCGGGCCGACCTCGGGCCGCCGAAGCCGGCGGCGTTGGGACGCCGCGCGGAGGTGGCCGCGTACGACGCGTACAGGCGCGTGAGGCGCCTCGTCGCGCCCCGCACGGACGACATCTCTGCCCGATGTCGTGTGCGTGCGCGGCGGACTGACGCACGACCGGGATGCGCTCGAGCCAGTTAACCTCGTTGTTCTCCGCGGCGGACCTGCCGTCGACTCGAAATCGAATTTCCCGACCGCGCAGGCGGATTTCAAAGCCTCAGCTTCACGGTCTATTTCTGATTTCCATCTCCCGTATAGCGGTGTAACAGCCCGGACACGAAAATGCCTCGTGTTACTCCGCGCGTGTCTCCCACCACTTGTAGACGCGCGCGACGACGGTGCGAGCGTGTGAGGCCAGGCGACGATGTTCTCGCGATCGACGGGGGAGACGGATGAGCTTCTCGGGGGTTCCGCGGCCGCGCTCGGGTCGGGCGGGGCCAGGCGCGGCACCGTGACCGTGAATCGCGGCCACTTGTATTACGGCGATCCCGCGAGCGCCAATCCGCCTCCCGCGGCGTCCTCCGGGCGCAGGTACCAGGGCGGCGTGTCGTTCGAGGATACGCTTGTGGACGTCGGGGACTCCTCCGCGTCCTCCTCGGACGGAGAGTACTCGTACGTCGAGGACAGCTCGCCCGCGTTCCGCCACATCGAGAGACGCGCGCGACGGGAACAGAGCGGGCTCGGTTCGACCGCGAGGGGAGACCGCGCGCGTCGCGGCGGGGGAGGGGGCTTCGGCGTGTGGACCGCGGTGTTCACCATCGCGGTGTGCGCGGTACTAGCGGTCGTGGGGCTGATTGCCGGAGGGGTAGTCCCCGCGGAGTCGCTCCCCGTGCCGGCGGGCGTCCTGGAGGCGTTCCAGATGAACGCCCCCGAGATCGCGGCGTCGAAAGACCTGGACGGGAACCTGAGCCAGAAGGAGAAGAGCGTCAAGGACATCCGCGCCTCGCACGCGTTGAAGTCGCGCGAGGAGGAAGATGAGAAGGAGACGAAAGAGACGAAAGAGACGAAGGAGACGAAGGAGGAGGAGGAGGAGGAGAAGTCGAAATCGAAACGTCAAGAGGAGGAGGACGACGAAGATGATTTGGTTTTGCTCGGGCACGACGAGCGCGACTTTGTCGCCGCGTCGAAGGCGGCGGACGCGGATTCGAACGAACCGGCGGCGGCGTCCAAGGCGCCCAGGCGCGCGGGCGCGGATGCGTCCAAGTTCGTCTCCGCGGACTACGACGACGAGCGAGCGCGTCGCCGAAGACTGTAAAGAAATAGATACGACGCCGCTAAAGGTAAAACCGCGCAGTCTACCAGCTCGTCTACGAAAACTCTTCGAAAACTCTTCTAAGGTCTGGAAAGGTCCCACAGCGTCCCGCCGGCGATGCCGCCGAACACCAGCGCGAGCGTGACGAAGAACGGTCCGCAGTGCCTCCACAGCGCGGCGGCCACGACGCGGGTCCAGGTGGCGACCGGGACGGCGCCCGTCGCGAGCGCGTTCGTCCTCGGATCGATCCCGGCGCGTCCGGCGAACGCCGCGACGTCCCCGGCGCGCATGAACGCGGCGGAGACGCGAAGGGAGGGCCAGACGAGAAGCGCGAACGCGGAGAACCCACCGAGGTACGCGTACGACCACACGCCGGCGAGATGGTCTGGGAGCTCGCATATCGCCGTGTCGACGTGTTTGACGTCTCCCGGAAACGCCGCCGCCTCGCCTTCGCCGCGGAGCGTCATCAGCGCGAAACTCGGTTTCGGGTTCCCCATCAACCAACTGAACGTCCCCAGGGTGAGCTCCGCGACCGTCGCTCGGGATCGTTCCGTCTCGGGATCGTTCGAACGGCTTTGTCTTCTCGTGGCGTCCCCGTCCCCGTCCCGACCGCCGTCCCCGAAGCTCGTCGCGCGAACCGAATCGGGGATCTCGTGGCTGGCAGCGCACCGGTCGTGGTCGTGCCCCGCCAGCACCAGCGACGGCCGCGCCGCGTGGAGCAGACGCCGCGCGCTGGCTGTCGACAAATAATCCTGGTACTCCACGCCCCGCCGCGTTCTTCGAACCCGCGGCTGGATCACGGGCCCGAACCGCGTCTCGCCGCACGACCCGGGCGCGTACGAGGCTTTGGGCAGGGGCAGGTGCGTGAGCAGCACGCGCGGCGGCGGAGAACCGCTCGAGACGGAGACGTTTCCGGCGAGCGCGTCGGCGAACGCCCAGGCTTGTTTCGTCGCTTCGGACCTCGGGTCGCCGTCGAGCGCCATGGCGTTCACACCGACGAGCTCGACGCCGCCCACGCGCTGGACGTAGTTCGAAACCCCGAACCGCGACTCGTGCCTGGCGCGAATCTCGGGAAACGACTCGGCGCGCGACGCGTACCCCACGTCGTGGTTCCCGTGCACGGACAAGTACTTTTTCGGCGCTTCTGTGTTTTCTCTTTCGCCACGAGGGCCCTCGTCTCCGAACGGGCCACGCCGAGAGGGCCATCGGAAGATGCGCTCGAACCTCCGCGCGGTGGCGTCGAACGTCTCGTCGTCCGCGGTGAGCCAACCGCCGTCCAGCAGGTCGCCCAGGAACAGTACGTGCTCGGGTCGCTTTGGGAGCACCGCCAGGCGGAACGCGCGGTGCTGATACACGTCCGAGACGCGCTCGATGGCCGCGAGCGTCCACGAGCCTTTCGGGGCGAACGAGCGGTACGACGTGAAGTCCGTGACCTGGGGGTCCGCGATGACCGCGACGCGCGCGTCAGATGAGGCGCTCGTCGTGCCTTCCAGCTCGGGCCAGGCGCACGACGCGGACGTCGCGCGGAACGCGACGTGCTCGTGCCACGCCACGATCGGCAGCCACGCGACAAACAACAACGCGACGGCCGAACGCGCCTGACCGGTGTCAAACGCGTGCTTCGCGCGGCGGCCGCCCGGTGCGCCACCATCGGCGACCGGTCGCGTCGCGCGCCTCTCGCCGGGTGCGTGACGGCCCATGCGGGCAAAGGCCGCGCGTGGGTTCGACTGGTTCGAAGGGTCGAGATCGAGGGGATCGACGGAGAGACGAATGAAAGTGTTTTTTTTCGGTCGTCTCGTCGCGCGTCCTTGGTTTCGACGACGACAACCGCGCGCCCCCCCGCGTCAGGGTCGCCGTGTGTTTCTCTACTTTTACGCGCACCCGCGCTTTCACGCACCGGCGCGCGGTCGTCTTCCCGCGCCGCCTGTTCCCCGACCGGAGTCCCGCGTTCGAATCTCCCGACGCGGTCGGACCGGCGGCGTCGTACGCGCGGCGCGAAACAATCCCACGCCTCACGTGATCAGCCTCGGCGCCACCGCCATGGACATGAGCTCCTGGAAGAGCAGCTTGCACGCGTACGGCAGCATCACCTGCACCACCTTCGTGCGCTCGCTCGGGTTCTTGCAGCACTCGAACGTCTGGTTCTTGAGGTTCGCCACCGCCACCAAGCCGCACGTCTGGCACACGTGGATGCGGTACGCGTCCGACTGATCCATCAGCCGCTCTTTCAGAAACGCCGACGCGCCGTGCGAGATGATGCAGTCGCGCTCCATCTCGCCGAATCGCAACCCGCCGTCGCGCGAGCGCCCCTCCATGGGCTGCCTCGTCAAGATCTGCACCGGCCCGCGGCCGCGAGAGTGGATTTTGTCGTCCACCATGTGCTTCAGACGCTGGTAATACGTCGGCCCCAGGAAGATCTTCGCCTCCAGCGCGCGCCCGGTGTGGCCGTTGTACATCACCTCCTCGCCCTTGCGCTGGTACCCGCAGTCGTGCAACATCTCGCTGATGTCGCTGACGGTGACGGGCGTGAACGGCGTCGCGTCGCCCTCCTTGCCCATCATCGCCGCCACCTTGCCCATCAGGCACTCCACCAGCTGCCCGATGGTCATGCGCGAGGGGATGGCGTGCGGGTTGACGATGATGTCCGGCACCACGCCCTCGCACGTGAACGGCATGTCCTCCTGCGTGTACGTCATGCCGATGGTGCCCTTCTGGCCGTGCCGCGACGAAAACTTGTCCCCGACTTGCGGCGTGCGGCAACTACGCACGCGGATCTTGACGAACCGCAACCCCTGGTCGTTCGTCGTGAGCAAAACTTGGTCGATGATCCCCGTCTCCGCGTTTTTCATGCCGGTGGAGCAGTCGCGTTTCGTGAACCGCTTCGACACAGCGGACGGGTCGTCCTCGGGAAGCGGGCTCGTCTTGCCGATGATGATGTC
>MDSV01095352.1_pt1 | contig 12741 bp, 16 predicted proteins | sample 810851 | NCBI WGS metagenome assembly MDSV01 (sample SAMN05326640, study PRJNA326480) | marine metagenome | isolation source: seawater | place: Atlantic Ocean: North East | collected 2012 | reverse complement strand
TTTATTACAGTTCTCATACTAATTTATTCTGTATTTTGTCTAACTTAGGAAATATACCTTTTATTTAATAATGGTCATAAAAGATAACAAATACTGGTGTACTTCTTGCCTCTGAGAATTCCTTATTGGAAAAATAAATTGAATTTAATAACTATATTATAAATCATGTATAAGTCTCTCTAATACATTTACGACTATGCTATTTCCTAAATAATACAGCATTTTGATTTAAACCATACATAGAGTGATGACTCAATTTAATTTTTTAATAATGATATCCTTTGCAACCGTATTGTCATTTTGAAATACAACAATCAATTCTAAGTGTTTGTTATTTAACAACAGTTCATCAACATATTTATTAATAATTGGGTGATGATAATCATCAAAAATGATGTAACCGTTTGTTTTTACGTACTTGTGATACCTCTCAAAGTCATTTTTAACTCCATCATAGGTGTGATCTCCATCAATAAATAGAATGTCCATTTTGTTATCTAATATGACCGAGCTCACATTTTTTTCAGTTTCATCAAAATAAGTATTTCCTTGAATTAGGGTTAAGTGTGAATTATTGTCGTACATTTTTTTCAAATTATTTAAATTTGATTGGGTTTTTCCTTTGCTCAAGTTATCTTTCTTAAAATATTGATATGTTTTGAATTTTTCATCATTGAAGTGTTTCGTTTTGTCATATATATCTTCGAATAAATCAATACCATACAAATTAACGTTTTGTTCACCAGCTATAACCATGGACATACTACCTCCATTATGAACACCAATTTCCATATAATTTTCGATATCTATAAATTTCAACAATACAAAAATACATATAATCGAAGGGTGACATATTCGTCCATCTATTTGATCTTCATTTCTTTTGAACATTTTATGTAGTTCATCTTTATGGATTTGATAATAGTTGTTGATTTTATCAGCCAACATTATACAAATATTTTGAAAAAATTATTGATATTCAAACACAAAAATCAATATTAAAATTAAATTATTTTGAGATATCTATCTAAATATCACTCAGATATAATACATCTGTAGACTCTGTAATATTATAAATCATGTATAAGTCTCTCTAATACATTTACTACTATGCTATTTCCTAAATAATACAGCATTTTATTTTTACTACGCAATGTATTATATTTATAATTAGGACTAAATCCAAACATTTTTAAAGTCTCTTTGATAGTTAATGTTCTATATTTTCCATTAATTTCATATAACCCTGTTTTTGATCCAACTCCACCAGAAGTAGCACAAATTGTTGCACCACAATTATTTAATCCATAGACTCTCTCACCTTGACGCCCCCCTTTACCCGTATTTTTATTAATTAATTTATATATCATCATACCATTCGAACATTCTTCGAAATTATACTTATCTTTTAACTCAAGAGAACCTTCTACTGTAAAATCTATAATAGTAGACACCGGTATAATCTCATTTTTAACGTTTGCAAATTTATATTCTTTTATCTTATCACAAATAATGTATATTCTTTTTCTTGACTGAGGACTATTATAATATTTAGAATCAATAACTTTATAACTTACCTTATAACCTCTTTTTTCCAATTCATTCTTAATATATTTAAAAGTTTCTCCTTTGTTAATTGTTTCTAAATTTCTAACATTCTCTAACATAATTTTTTTGGGTTTTTTTACATCAATTATGTCTAGAATTTTGTAAAATAGATTTCCCTTTTTTTTGTCATTGAAACCTTCTTTATTTCCAGCTATACTGAAGGGTTGACATGGCCATCCTGCACATAAAATATCAAATTCTGGTATAGTATTAATATTTATAGTATTAATATCTCCCTCCGGTTTTATGTTATAATTTTCATAATAAATTTTTTGTACATCTTTATCAATGTCACATGCATATACACATGTATACTTCTTTTTTTTATTCGAATTTCTAGTGAATGCAGTATGAAACGCACCAAGACCACAAAAGAGATCTATATATCTTAATTCTTCAAATTCATTCATTTGTTTATTATTTTTATCTTAATATTAATCATTTTTAAAAATGAAACACTATAAGATATAATAAATAATAGTCAAAAATGTTACCAAAAGAATTGCAAATACTTATTTACGAATTTGATCCTAACCACAGAATTAATTTCAAATCATCTTTGGAAAAAATTCCTATGAAAGGTATATTATCTAGATTAAAGAACATTGATCGTATATGTGATAAAAATATATTTGAAAATGGTGACTGGGATTTTGAAAAAGTATATAAAAAGAATATAAGCGATCCTTTGCACGTATTACAGGTCTTGTCTACATGCAAATGTTGTATAAGACATCAACTAAAACGACCATATAAATTTAGAGGTCAAATCATAAGTAATAAAAATAATTCCAACCATGAATGCCTTCGACTTGAAGAACAGCACGCACGGCTTCTGGATCTACCACGTGATAAAATTCATTGTTCGTGTAGATGTAGATACACTTCAAGATTTATAAAAAAGGTGTTCTCACAAAATTCTCATGATTTTATCTATTCTACCAATTGGGCAAATACAGCTTAACCTATATATTCAACATAATCCTCACTATAATCAATATAATGATTGTCATTGCAATCAGAACACGAGTTAAAAGGATAAAAGTTCAAACATAAGATATCATATACATAATCTAAAATATATGAATCATTTTCTTTGCTATTTTTTAATATTTTTGGTGTAGCAAGATAATTATCTTTTTGTTCATTTTCATTATACATTGACTCTATTATGATATTTAATTTATTTTGTACATACATTAATTTCGCGTGTTATTATAGGTGCTATTTTTGAATCATGAGAAATAATTAGTAATGTTTTTTTGTCAGTAGTTTTCTTTATAACTTCTAATATTTCTGGTATGTTTGTTTCGTCTATTGCACTAAGAGGTTCATCCATCAATATTAATTGTGCAGGTCTAAAATAACATCTAATAATGAGGACAACTTGTTTTTGTCCACCTGAAAGATTATCACCATTTATCCCACATGACGTATATAATCCTTTTTCTAATTTATCAAATATTGTTATATTCAAAGATTTAACAAATTTTTCAATATCTTTATTTGTTATATCGTTATTTCCATATTTCATATTCTCAATAATTGAGGAGTTAAATAGTTTAGTATTTTGATTTACAAAACTAATATTTTTTCTTAAAATTGGAACCGGGGTTGTTTGAATATTCATTTTGTCATAACCTAATTCAATAACACCTTTTGTTGGAGGTAACGCAGACATAAGTATTTTCATTAAAGTAGATTTTCCACATCCCGAATTACCTTTGAACCATATTTTTTCATTTTCATATACGGAAAAAGACAGGTTTTTTATAACAAATCTTTTCGTATTGGGATATTTAAAATATAATTTTGATACGTTTAAAATTTTATCTTTACTGTTTTTTCTATTTTTAGTTAGATTTGGTTTTTTATTAGTTGAAACTTCTAATTTAACATCTTTAAGCTCTTCATACGTTCCTATGTATTCTAAAATCGCATTTATATTACCTGCAGAATTAACCATGTCAAATGACCAATTTTGCAATCGTCTTAAGATAGTAAGGAAATAATATATCTCAGCAATAAATGCTTGGGTTATTTGCTCCATTTTGATTTCGCCCTTTTTATAAAGAATGAACATAACATATGAAAATATGCAAAATGAAACTATCATTAGAATATTCGTTTTCATACTAGTGTACCATCCACAATTTAAATTTTTAAAATATAAATCTCTGTTTTCATCTTCGAGTTTTCCATGGTTAGATATTTCATCTTTTTCTTGTTGAGATACGTATATTGAAACTATATTACTTAAACGATCTTGAATATTTTCATAAAGGTTAATCATGTTAAGATGTGCTTTTTTAGCAGAATTAATACAACCCATTGTGTCTGTGAAAAATAAAATTAGACCTCCAACTATTGTTAATAATTGAACTATTCCTAATGTAGGATTTAAATAGTAAAAATAACCAGACAAAAACAGCAAAGATAACATATATGGAATATATAATCTTACAACTTGAACCATAATATTTCTTGCAGAATTTGGATATTCAGAAAGTACAGATATTATTTTTCCCAAAGGTAAACTTTCGAATTTTTTCTGATATTTTGCTATTATAGTTTTATAAACCCACTTTCTAATAAATATTACAAAACTTGGTATAATCTCGTTTTCAAGTCGAGTTTTCATTAGAGATATAATCAACATAGCAAATAACATAACAATCATAGGGTATACATTCTCTAGTTCAAAAGTTGAAGTATAGAGCGACGATATAAATTGAGATGTTGCTTTAGGAAGAGCATATGTCTCTATAGGTAACATAACAAAAACTGCAATAAAATATAAGATAAATGTTTTTGGATTCTTTTTTACAAAATCCAAAATAATAGATAAGTTAGACATATACTTCATTTATATTTAGTTGTAAATAAATTTACGGTTTAAAATTTTATTACATGCATGAATATGGGAACTGTGTATTCTTTTTTAAAAGAAAAATGCTCTAAACCAAAAAACCAGCAAGGATTAGAAATACAATTGGAAGTAAAAACAAATCAAATAGCTAATTTAGAAAAGGCATTACAAATACTATCAAAAAGGCTAAAGGCAAATGAAATTGAATATTTGGAAGCAAAAACAAATTTTGAAGTAATGTTGAATACACTTCAGAAATCTCACTATAAATTAAGTATTGAGCTTCATAATAAAGACATTGAAATCAAAAATTTAAATGAAAAATTAAAGAAGAAAGGTTCTTTTTTTAAATTATCCAGCCTTTTTAACTAATTATACTATTTGTGACACTGTTGAATTTTTATAGTTACGAGTTGTGCAATGAAAACACACACTTGTTTGCTTGGATGAATTTAGAATAGTACCACTATTAATATTATAAACACTAGTATTTCCTAAACCATAATTCTCGTATATTTTATTGCCAGTTTCAGTATCGAATTTGTATGGATTAAAAAAAGTTACTTTATTGGAGTCTGAGGTTGAGTCTATAACATGACCTTCTTTGTTTTCTAAGAAATTCTTAAAAATTGATATGTTTTCAGTTCCACTGCTAAATACAATATTATGAAATGTAATAATATGATCTGCTGCTAAAAAATCATTATCAAAATATTCTTTTGTCTCTATCGTAAAGGATGTGATGTTATTATTATCCTTTTGACAAGTTATTTTTTTAAATGTAAACGTATCAGGTAGTGTTGGTATCAATTGACCCCTAGGTGTTAAAATATTAACTGAGATTTTTGGGATAGATGCAATTGGTGTTTCACTAATCCACCCGTTACTGAATTTATCATACATACAGAAAAATGTTATGTTAGAGTTTGATGTTTCTGCCCAATCTTTATCTCTTATAATTTTAGCAAATGCCCTTGATGAATATTCAGACGATCCTATAAACTGACCTGGAAATTCTGGTATCTCTAAATATAAATATGGGTATCGTGATATGTTATTACCAATATTTGGTATTATAATATGACTCAGTGTTACTTTTACAATATTTTTGATACCTTCAGATAATCCGATTGTCTTATGGTTCTCACCGGAATCAAATTTCACAGAGAATGAGTAAGCATTGTCGTTTCCCACTTCAATATCTTTTCTGTCTCTGCTATTTATTTCAATTGCAACAATTTTATCTATATATTCCTTTTCATAATCTGTTTGAGGTAAATCCTTTATGTTTGTTACTAACTGTTCTACTATTAAATTCTTTTCAATTTGTTTATTATTTTCCAATTCATTTATTGATGTATTTATAACATTCTCACTGATGGGTTCACTTACTTTTTTTGAAACTAAATCTGATATATTATTATCTATTGCTTCTGGTATCAATACATCTTCAACAGTTTCCAAATTGTCAATTGGTGTTGCCATATCTTTTTGGTTTAATTCAACGATTTCTTCAATTTTAGTCACTTTTTGTTCTTCTTGTGTTTTGTTCATTTTTTTTATATTATTAAGAATCTCTGGTAAACACCCCGACAAAGTCTTTTTATTTAAAATTTCAAGTTGTTTTTCGTCATCTAATGAATTATCGAAAATATTAACCATAGTTTGAAATACAATAGATTTCAAATCAGGACATTCATCGTTGATATCTTTCTTAAATCGCGTTTTAAAATCTACTTCAATAACAGACGTTATCATTTCAAAATTCGTATGTTGAAAAAATTCTTCGCTAATTGAATCAACTGGATCCATCTATATTAAACAAATAGTTATAATATTTCTTATTTATCGATGCCATACATAAAAAAAAAAGGAAAGGCGAATAGCCATGAGATTAAAAAGGCGACAACTAAGAAGATTTCAGCTGTTGTTAACATCACAGATCCTTCAAAATTACCATCAAGTGTAATTATTCATTTAAAACCAACACTAAAGGATAATTATCAAGATGAAGATTTAGATGAAAATAAGTTATACGACTTAAAATATGATCCTAAATTGAATACACCTCTCGCCTTTGACAACATGGATGATCTATATTGTTCTGTTAATGGCAATAACGAAAAAATAGAATCAATTTATGATAACAATAACTTTGACAAAATAGAAACAACTGATAATTTGCCTAACAACGATAAGATATATACTGCAGAATCTATATGGTGTTGGTGGTGTTGTCACCCATTTCAAACAAAAACTATACGGTTACCATTAAATATAAAAACAGATGACTCTTTAGAGTCAGTAGGATCTTTTTGTTCTCCTGAATGTGTATGTGCATATAGTATAGAACATGGTTCAAAGTATGGTGATTATCATCAACAGATTGAATTATTGCACTCAATTATTAAACCACTTAAAAGAATAAAACCTGCACCACATAGAGAAGAACTTTCTGTTTTTGGAGGTAACATGCAAATTGATGAATTTAGAAGTAAAAAAAATGAGACTGTTATTTTACATCCCCCCATGGTGTCATTAAAATTACAAATGGATGATTTACCAAATGAGCCATCAACACAGCGTTCAACTGATCAATTTTTAAATATAGATAACCTAGTATTAGATGATGTAAATGATACAAAGAAAAGAAAAAATTCTAAGAAGAAGAAGCAAAAAATAAATACACTTGACAAATTTGTTGAAATGGGATAAAAATGATATATAAAATCTAAAGTAATATACATTAATTATGTTGGTCCCCGTTAGATGTTTTACATGTGGGTCTCTTATTTCTGATAAATGGACTGCTTATAATGATTTGTGTTCAAAATATAGAACTGAAAAGAAGCAAGATGATATCATATTGTTAGATGCAGATATATTACAAAACGATTCTGATACAATTACTGCTGAAGCACAAGCAATGATGGATTTGAACATCAAACGTATATGTTGCAAAAGACATTTCTTATGTACAGTAGATATGGTAGACGTAATTTAAAATTTACATTTTCTAAAAAATATATATCTAAAATTAAATGAATAAAGTGCCTCAAAATAAGATAAATTGGGGAAGAAATTTATGGAATATTTTACATTTTATTACAACAAGGTACGACACTTCATTGCGTAAAGATTATGAAGTTTTTTTTACAAAAATAGTACCAATAATACTTACTTGCAAAAAATGTTCTGATAACTACAAAAATCATATAAAACTATTAAAAATTGATCTGTCTAGTAGAGAAGCTCTTGTTTTTTGGCTTTATAAAATACACAATCGAACAAACAAAAATTTAAATAAAGAGGAATATCCATTCGAAAAGTTTAACGATAAGTTGAAGAATTATAATTATTTTAAACGTACTGCATCAAATTCAACTACAACATATATTGTATACATGCAAAAACATCTAAAATGTGATAACTTGAAACTAAAAATAGCTTTTAGTAAATTTATTTCATTTATATTCTCACAATGTGCGTTTTAATACTAATTACATTTGACGAAATTACATTTGACGAAATTACATTTGACGAAGCATACTTGTATCATCTGTGTAAAACCAAAACCCCTTGGGTACATAAACAAGTTGTCCACCTGTAATTGGTATTTCTAAAAACTCTAATTTTTCATATTGGTTTGTAATATCAAAATCACTTGTCATTTTGAAATTATTAAGTGTTTTATGGAATGAAAAACCAAAAACAGATTCTATTGTTTTATCGAATTTACTTTGATTTTCTATATCTAATAATACATCAGTTTGATTAGGATAAAATATATATACACTCAATTGCTCCGTGTCTTTACCAGTGAAATAGATTTTTCTAGAAATCAAAGATCTATTTATTTTTTTTGATACAGAAAGACCTTTGTTGTCTTGAATGTTATAATCTGGAGGAAATTGATAATACGTTAGCTTATTATCATCCCTCACTTTATCCACAGATGAATCTTCTATAAACAAAGTAGTATCGTCTTGGAAATTGAAAACATAATATCTCATACACAAAAGTATATATATAATTGATAGTAATACAATTATATATAAAAATACCTTCTTCATTATTTATTTTAAAAAAAAAGTATGATGAATTATTTACGCGATCAAATTTTAAATTTAATATTTAAATATTCTGAATCGAAAGATTCTGCATGTATATATGTATTAAATGTAATAGGATCTGTATATGCATATAACTTTTGTGATATTGTTTCCAAAACCCATATCATATTTAAGAATTGATTCGTATACATAACTCCTTTTATATTATCATGATCAGAACTTGATAATGATATTTTTGTTATTGCTTTATATTCGTCAGTTTTTGCAAGTAATATCATATCATTTTCATTCAATTCAAAATGTATACTATCAAATGGTGTATCCCATTTCTCTAACGTCCATATACATTCTTTAGCATCGAAATATGTTGTCTTACTAAAAGCTTTATCTATCTCTTCAGTGTTAAATTCTTCTATCTTTTCTATGTAAAGTTTCCTTTTATAATTAGATTTTTTTAGCTTTTTTGAATCGTTTGTACATACAATATTTAATAAGTATTTATTCGAATCTTGATTCTTACATTCAATTATCATAATACATTTTGAATTAGATTTTAATGATCTTATTAAATCATATAAAACTATTATATTTATTGTAAAAAAAATAGTATTGTCAACTCCATATGTCTCTATTGGAAATTCAATCAAATTCTTATCAAAATATAAGCACATTTTGCTACTTGTAATTTTTAATGAGCAAGTACTTGTAATCTTTATCAACCTAGATAAAAGGGTTTTTAATCTCGAAAAATTAAATGTATCTGTAAGTGATATAACTACCATAGCTAAACAGTTCTTTTTTTTTCATTGGTACCTTTTTTTTTCCTAGTAAAATTAATTCAAAGAAATAATGTCACATACTTTACCATGTAAAGGACATTGTGAAAAATTACATAATGGAAAGCCTTTTTTTTGGTCATATTCGGTTAAACCACATAGAGCACATAGCTTTGTAACTGCGGATTTTTTAATTCAGTGGGATAAAAATTCTGTATGCCATACTATAGATAAAATATGTGTGGACTCTTTAGATTCAAAAGAAGGTTATAAATGCAATTGTAGAATTAAATTAGATAGGGCTTTGAGTGCTAGGGTGGTTCGTATATGGAGAATCCCTAAGAAAACTGGTCCTGCACAATTACGCTTTGAAATATCTTGGGATTGTAAATTAGGTAAAACACAAGATTATGGAGATACAATAGAGCTATTGTCAAAGCAACTCGTAGAATATTTAGAATCTGTATCGACACTGTCACCGAGTAAAATTATTGATGCGAATATAGAAACTGGTCTAGGCATATTTCTAGGTATTATTAAGATAGCTGCTGAATCAAAATACATAGATCCTAGAGTAGATAGTGCTATTCACTCTTTTTGCACTCATCTAATTGAACATTATGATTCTGAATTAGATAATATAATATTATTAGGTAATAAATTTACTACAAATATACAATTATTCCAAGAAAGACTAGAAGATGTTAAAAATGGTAGTAATTGGAAAGACGTTTTCTTACATAAAGATGAAAACACAGCACATACCAAAACGGATGGTTATTCTAGTTTACCTAAACCTGCTCAAAGAGTAGAAATATGTATGAATCAACCCGCAATTGTAATGAATTCAAATACAAGTTCATTGCCTTCAAAAAGAACGACGAAGCCTTCAACAAATTCAAACAATCAAACAATAGAATATATTCGCATTGTTCAAACAACATATGAAAGTATTTATGGAAAAGAACCAAGTACTGACAACTTATTGTATTATGTATCAATTTTAAAGAAAACAAATGATATTGATAATCTTAAAACAGTGATGTTAGCAGCCTCATGAAAAAAATGATCTGTGTGAGTCCTTAAGTTTATAATTCTTATCCATAACACAAATATCTACATAAGAGTGGAAACAGAGCTAAAACAATATGTCTTACGTACACAATCCTGCCAAACATGGTACTGGGTTTATCTCACGTGCTTATATTCATAAGGGACTTGCCGCTATTGCTGATATGAATGCTCTAGACTTTGATAAAGTTGAAGAAACATTCTATAAATATGCATTAATGGAGGAGCAGCAAGTGGGGGGTGTCCAAAAGGAATCTATCAAACGGCCACCCCCGATTGACTGTAACATTGAACATGTTGAACAAGTAGATGTCAAGTCTCTTAAAAAGATGAAAATAACTGAAATGAAGAAGTTATGCAAAACAGATCCCAAACTTCATAAGTACCTAGAGTTATCTGGTCAAAGTGGAGCAAAGACGATGAGAGAAGCTCTCACAAAGTACTTTGAATCTCAGAACAAATCTGATATTCCATTAACCCCCAACGCCCCCATTAAAACGCCGAATACCAATGCCCCTAGAAAAATCAAAAAAAACAGAAAAAACAAAAATAGAACCGATGATCTATCGTCATCTTCTTCAGATGAAATGGATGGTATCCCTCCACCCCCCAAGATCAAGATTACAACTAAGAAGGTTGTAGTTCCTCCCCCAAAGGTTGAAGTTCCTACCCAAAAGGTTGCAGTTCCTCCCCCGAAGGTTGAAGTTCCTACCCAAAAGGTTGCAGTTCCTCCACCAAAGGTTGAAGTTCCTCCCCCAAAGGTTGAAGTTCCTCCCCCAAAGGTTGCAGTTCCTCCCCCAAAGGTTGACGTTCCTACCCCAAAGGTTGCAGTTCCTCCCCCGAAAGTTGACGTATTAGACGACAAGAAGGACAAGAAGGACAAGAAGGACAAGAAGGACAAGAAGGACAAGAAGAGTAAGAAGGACAAGAAGAGTAAGAAGGACAAGAAAGAGAAGAAGTTAGATTGTGAAGATACTACATCGGAGGGTGATAAACAAGATATGAAAAAGATATTTCAAGAGATAAATGTTGAGGTAATTGAATATGGTGGTGAAGAACTAACGATTGACTTCGATAAGAATTTGGTATATAAAAGAGATATAGAAAATGATTGGGTACAAGCAGGTACGTGGGATCCTAATACTGAATTACCAATACTCATGTAAAAAAAACAACATAAAAAAAACAACTATAAAAAACTAAACATTTTTTTATATCAAAAGATACATTTTGAAATTCGTTTATAGATAACTCGGGTTGTATGTCTTTTATTTGTGTATTATCACCATGTATGATACGATTTTCTAGGTTATCCTTAACTATTATAAATGTATCTTTTTTATGAGACAATCCTTCTTTGTTTTTTTTATTTAATTTCATATTTATAAATCCTCTAAACCCTTCTTTATTGTTAATAAACCTAAGGTTTCTTTCTTGTTCTTCTATCCTACTCCATTGTCTTTCAGTTAAAGAATCAGGTATATATTTTTTATGTTCGAATGATAAGCTAGTATACAACATTATTATATTCATAAACAACCTCATTATCTTTCTTATTATAAATATGTGAATGAAACTTATATTTATAAAAATGATTAGCTCACAATAGATACATAATACTATATTTATCAAAATGAAGATAGCGATTTGTGGAAAGATGGGGTCTGGTAAATCATATATTGCACAAAATATGGCAACTATGTTCCCGGGTGGCTGGTCAACACCAACCCCAATGCACCCCTGGCACTACATTGGGCCGAAGAAGTTGCCACGTTATTGTGTATATTCATTTGCTGAAAAAGTTAAAGAGTTATCAGAAGAGTTATTTAATAAGAAACATAAAGACAGAGAATGTCTTGTTGAATTAGCGACTAAAATGCGAGAGATTGATAAGGATGTATGGTTAAATTATACTTTAAATAAGATAAAAGATGATGAGGAGGAGTATGTCATAATAGATGATTTGCGTCTTACAAATGAATATGAAAGATTAGTAAAGGAAGGTTGGAATATAATTAAGATTCAAGTAGATGAAGAAACTAGAATAACAAGACTTAAAAATAAGTACAAAGAAGACTTTGAGAATCATACAAAATACTTTGATTCAATAACAGAGAATGATGTTTGTTGTTACCCTGATAACAAATTTAATTTAGTTATTAAAAATTCAATGAATCCAATCGAAGAATTAGTATCATATATTAATAGTATTGGGAATAAACCGTCACCCCGTGCACCGCACGCTTTCGGCATGTCCGATGAGTCGGATGAGGAAGACTCAGAAGAATAAAACTTAGTATGCGTTCCAGTTTATAATGTTAAACGTATAACTATAAATATTAAA